>FSWJ01000938.1_pt1 | contig 38855 bp, 35 predicted proteins | sample 1637851 | NCBI WGS metagenome assembly FSWJ01 (sample SAMEA3914789, study PRJEB12502) | metagenome | biome: forest; material: soil | place: Canada | collected 2011-07-03 | depth 0.3 m | reverse complement strand
GGGCGGGCGCGCCCCAGGGGGGGGGGGGCCCCCCGGGGGGGGGGGCCCCCCCCGCCGATCACGACCGCGTCCACGTCGACAGTGAGGACGAGTATGCGAACGGCGGAGGCAACATTGTCGATGAGGCGCTGGCGCACCTCGATCGCGAGGGCGTCGCCGGAATCGGCGGCCTCGAAGAGTGACTGCACGGGATGCGGGTGGTCGGTGGGCCACTGCCGCGCGACGGCCGACCCGGAGGCCACCATCTCGAGGCAGCCGTGCTGGCCGCAGGAGCAGGGCGGACCGTTCGGGTCCACCGGGATGTGACCGATCTCGCCGGCCGTGCCGCGGGAGCCACGCCAGAGCTGGCCGCCGAGGACCAGCCCGGCGGCGAGGCCGGTACCCAGGTTGAGGTAGGCGAGAGAGTGGCTGCCCGGCGTTCCCAGAAGGTGGAAGGCACCGACCGCCGCCGCGTTCACGTCGTTCTCGACCCGGACCGGCACGCCGAGGCGAGCCGTGAGCTCCCCGCCGAGGTCGAGACCGTTCAGCCCGAGGTTGACGGCGTGGGTGACGCGGCCCGACGCGGTGTCCACGGCGCCGGGGATGCCGACGCCGATGGACTCGAAGTCCCGCGCCTCGACGCCGGCGAGCGCCGCCAGCTGGGTGATCACGTCCACGGTCGAGCCGACCACGGCATCCGCCCCGAACCCGGTCGGCAGGCGCAGCTGTGCCACGATGCTGCCGGCCGCGTCGACGGCGACCGCCTCGGTCTTCGTTCCCCCGATGTCTACGCCGACTCTCACTGGGTTTCCCTGCTCTCGAACCAGGCCTCCAGGGCCTGGGAAGTGTGTCGTGACGACCCGAAGGTCGCGATGTCCGCATACCCGCGGTCGGCCGACGGCCAGCCCAGGTCGACGACGATGGTGGAGGGATGCCGCACGCGCACGTCGTCCGCGATGCTCCGCACCCACGGGTGCCGGTGGTTGTCCCGCCCGATCAGCACTGGCTGGGTCGCCGCGTCGATCTCATAGGGTTCACCCTCGCGAAGAACTGCCGCGTCGGCGGGCCCCCACGGAGCGTCGCCGACCGCGATGTTGGGCACGGTCTCGAAGCGGTAGTAGCGCCGCTCGGGTCCGACGGTGACATCGCGGATGTCGAAGACCGAAGCCGTGCGCGCCAGGTCGAACGAGGGCTCGGGCTGCGATTCGCCCACTGGCGGCACACCGAGCGACGCGACGCGAGCGATCGCCTCGTCGAGCCGCGAACTGTGCTCGATCGCCGCGACGATCGCCGCGAGCTGCTCGTCGGTGTTCGCGGTACCGATGCAGAGCAGGTCGCAGCCCGCTTCGAGCGCTTTCAGTGCGGCAGCGGGAATGCCGATCTCGCCGCTCGCTCCCACCATGTCGAGGGCGTCCGAGACGATCACGCCATCGAAGTCTTCTCGCAACCTTCCCAATATGGAGTGTGAGAAGGTGGCCGGCACGCTGTCCAGCTGCGGCAGCACGATGTGTGAGGTCATGACGGTCCTGGCGCCCGCGGCGATGGCCGCCTCGAAGGGGACCAGCTCCCGGTCGCGCAGCGTCGACAGCGGAACGTCCACCACCGGCAGCGCGAGATGCGAGTCCTGGGCCGTGTCGCCATGGCCGGGGTAGTGCTTGATGCTCGCGGCGACGCCGGTGGACTGCAGTCCGCGCACCCAGGCGGCGGCGTGCCTCGCCACCAGCGCCGGGTCGGAGCCGAAGCTGCGCACCCCGATCACCGGGTTGTTCTCGTTCGAGTTGATGTCGACGTCCGGTGCCAGGTCGAGGTTGACGCCGACGGCGGCGAGCTCGCGCCCGACCGAGCGGGCGACCTCCTCGGTGTAGCCGACGTCATCGATCCGGCCGAGGATGGCGTTGCCCGGGTACGGCGAGCCGACCGACTGGTACAGCCGCGTGACGTCGCCGCCCTCCTCGTCGATGGCGATCACCGCACGTGGGTTGGCCGCGCGGATGTCGGCGCACAGTGCCCGCAACTGCGACCGCGACTCGACGTTGGTGGCGAACAGGCACACGCCGGCGAGGCCGTCACGCAGCCGTGCCCCGAGCCAGTCGGGCAACGTCGTCCCTTCGAACCCGGGCAGAAGGACGGCCACAGCGGGTCGAGCCTGGCGAGACCTCACAGAGGAGGTACTCGCGGGTGAGGTCTCGACAAGGTCGACCCCCCTAGCGGCGCTCACCCCTTCACCGCCCCGCTCACGAGGCCGCTGGTCATGCGGCCCTGCACGAACAGGAAGAAGACGATCACCGGCAGCGCCACCAGGGTGGACGCCGCCATCACCTGGCCCCAGTCGATCGCGTGGCTCTGGCTGGACTGGATGAACCCGCGCAACCAGAGCGGCAGCGTCTGCGCCGCGTTGTCGGGAAGCACCACGAGCGCGACGGTGAACTCGTTCCAGGACTGCAGGAACGCGTAGACGCCCGACGCGACGAGGCCGGGGGCGAGCAGCGGGAAGGTGATGCGCAGGAAGGCCTGGGTGCGGCTGAGGCCGTCCATCATTGCGGCCTCCTCCAGCTCGGCCGGGATGCCGGCGACGAAGCCGCGCAGCATCCAGATGGTGAACGGCACGACCGCGGCGATGTAGAGGATGCTCACGCCGATCACCGTATTGAGCAGGTCCACCGACGCCATGAGCTTGTACTGCGCGATGAACAGTCCCTCGGCCGGCAGCATCTGGATGAACAGGATCGCGAGCACGAAGCCCTTGCGTCCGCGGAACCGGAAGCGGCTGACGGCGAGCGCCGCGAGAAAGGCGAACAGCAGGCAGCAGGCGACCACGATGACGGCGATCACGAAGCTCATTCCGAGGGCCGGCAGGAAGGTGCCGCCACCGATCACGGTGACGAAATTCGCGAAGGAACCGCCGAACGGCAGGAAGGTGGGGGTCTGCGACTGCAGCACGACGTTCGGCAGGAAGGACGAGTTGATCATCCAGTAGACCGGGAAGACCCAGACCAGCGCGACGACGATACCGACGATCGCAAGAATTAAGCGCTGAAGCGCCCTCTTTCTGCTGAACCGCCGAGGCGCAGCCTCGTCGGCGCTGGCGGCGCGGCGAAGGCGCACTGCGCCTTCGCTCATAGCTTCAGCGCGCACTCTCGTCCTCCTTCAGCAGGCTGCGCACATAGAACGCACTGATCGCGATGGTCAGCAGCAGCACGAAGATGGAGACCGCCGACGCCGTTCCGAAATCGCTCGACCCGGTGCCGAGCTGGTAGATGTAGGTGCCGAGAAGGTTGGTCTCGCTGGCGATCGAGCCGGCATCCTGGAGCAGCTTGATCTGGGTGAAGACCCGCAGGTCCCAGATCACCTGCAGCAGAAGCACGATCGAGATGACCGGACGGATGATCGGCACGATGATGTGGAAGAACCGCTGGGTCGGCGTCGCCCCGTCCATCTGCGCGGCCTCCAGCACCTCGCCCGAGACCTGGGTCAGGCCGGCGAAGATCGAGAAGGCGACGAAGGGCACGCTCATCCAGACCACGATGATGAGCGCGACGACGTAGAACGAGAGCGGATTCTGCAGCCAGTTGTGATTCTGGAACGGAAGTCCGAGGGATGCCAGCACCCAGTTCACGACGCCGCGCCGCCAGTCGAACAGCCAGTTCCAGACCGTCATCGCCGCGACCACCGGCATCGCCCAGGCGAGCAGCATCGAGATCTGCAGGATGACGCGGATCACCCGGTTGACCGCCCGCATGAGCAGCGCAACGAGCACGCCGACCGCCATGGTCAGCGCCGCGGCGGCGAAGCAGAACAGGAGCGAGCGGCCGATGACCGTCCACAGGTAGGGATCGGCGGCGAGGGCGATGTAGTTGCCGAGGCCGACGAACTGCGGCGGCTGGCCGAACTGCTGGGCCAGCCCGAACTTCTCGGTCGAGGTGACGATCTGCCAGACCAGCGGATAGCCCATGGCCAGCGCGAGGATCGCGACGGCCGGGATGAGCAGGAAGTACGGCGTGAAGACGATCCTTCGTTTTCGAATCGGGACCGTAGTCACGCCGTACCTCCCTTCTTACTCAGTGGTGAAGCGGATCACTTGCCGTTGAGCAGCGGGTTGAGCTTCGCGTCGTACTCCTTGGCCAGGGCCTCGAGGTCGGTCGAGTCCTTGATCTTGGAGAAGAACTCCTCGAGCACGCTCGAGGATTCGACGGATGCCCAGCCCGGCGCGGCCGGGGTCAGCTTCGAGTTGGACGCCGAGTCGGTCAGGGCCTTCGCGAACTCGTCGGTGCCGAGGGACGACACGTACTTCGAGTTGGCCGGTCCGAGACCGTTCTTGCCGAGCAGCTCCTGGTAGGTCTTGCCGAACATGATCTTCAGGAGGGTCTTGGCGAGACCCGGGTTCTTGCTCTTCGCGGAGATTCCGATGTTGGAACCACCGGCGAACACCGGGGCCGGTTTGCCGTCGTTGCCCGGCAGCGGGAACACGCCGTAGGTGGCGTCGTCCCAGGTGCGGGTGACGGCACCCTTCGCGTCGGTGCCCTTCGTGCCGATGGACCAGTGCGCCCAGCCCGGAGCCATGATGGTCGCGGCCGCCAGCGAGACGGGGGTCGCGGGGTCGGATGCCGTGGCACCGGCGATCGAGTCGTCATCGTTGATGTAGATGTACTGGTTGGAGTCCTTGGCGTCGTTCGGGGCGGCCGAGGCGTGCTGATAGATGCCCTGCAGCTGCTTCAGGCCCTTCTGGGTGGCGGCGCTGTCGAGGGTCGCGACCCACTTGCCGCCCTCCTGCTTGGCGATGTCACCTCCGTTGGCGAAGATCCATGAGATGCCGTCGCGCCAGTCCTGGCCGCCGAGATAGAACCCGCTGAAGTCCTGGATGCCGTCCGGGTTCTTCGAGGCGATGGTCGCGACATCCGTGTTGAACTGGTCGAGCGTGGTCGGCACCGACGTGATGCCGGCCTTCGCCCAGACGTCCTTGCGGTAGAACACGTAGCGCGAACCGAAGTAGTACGGCAGCGTGTAGTTCTTGCCGTCGACCTTGCCCGCGTCGACGAAGGACTGCAGCAGGTTCGATCCGCCGAGCTCCTGATACATGTCGGAGATGTCGAGGAACGCGCCGACGTTGGTGAAGGTCGGCGACTGGGTGTTGCCCATCTCCGTGACATCCGGCGTGTTGTTCTTGTCGGGAAGCGCAGTGGTCAGCTTCGTGACGATGTCGCTCCAGTCCTGCTGCTGGATGACCAGGGTGCCCTTGGTCTCCTTGTGGAACTCGTCCTTCAGGTAGGTGCGGAGGGCGTCCGGGGTGTCACCTCCGGCGAGCCAGAGCGTGATGGTCTTGCCCTTGCCGTCGGTGCTGGCGGCGACACTGCTGGAGCCGCCCGTGCCCGAGCTGCATGCGGCGAGAGCGAGAGCCGACGCGAGTGCGACAGCGGTAACGCTTGCGAGCCTTCTTTTCATCGTTGTGCCTTTTCTCTTGGAGTGCTGCGTTTTCTGGAGGGTGGGGCGTCCGCTGTCGACTACGAAACCCCGAGTTGCCCCGAGAGCACCATGACGGCTGCGCCGCGCATGACGATGTCCTCACCGAGGGTGGTCATCCGCAGGGTCAGATCGCCGTGGAATTCGGCCATCGTGCGACTGCGGAGCGTTGCGATGGTCGCCTCGGCGAGGGGGCCATCGAGAAGGTGGGTCGGGCCGCTCAACACGATCTCGGCGAGATTGAGGGCTCCGACGATGGGGGCGAGCGCGATGCCGAGCCGCTGGCCGGCCTCGGTGAGGGTCTGGATGCGGTCGGCGCCATCCGCCAGCTTCGCTTCCAGGCGCGGGGTGGCCAGCCAGGTCTCCAGGCAGCCGCGCTTGCCGCAGACGCACTCGGCGCCGCCATCCGTGCCGACGACGACGTGGCCGATCTCGCCCGCCGCGAACCGACTGCCGAACAGCGGCGTGCCGTCGAGAAGCAGCCCGGCGCCGACACCGTGGCCGACCTTGATGAGCATCATGTCGCTGTCCGCGCCGCCGAAACCGTGCTCGGCGAGCGCGGCGGCGTTCGCGTCGTTCGCCACGACCACCGGTATGCCGAACCGGGCGCTCAGAAGACCCTGCAGGTCTTCGCCGGCCCAGCCCAGGTTCGGCGCGCTCAGCACGACGCCGGCGAGGTCCACCACACCCGGCGACCCGACCCCCAGGCCGAGGATGGGCGCGGTCGCCTGGCCGAGGAGGGTTCCGGCGAGCGCGACGACCTTCGCCGTCGCGTCCGCCCCGACGCTCCCCTCGAGCGGCACCTCGGCGCGGGTCAGGATATTGCCGTCCAGGTCGAGCACCGCTCCGCGGAACAGGCGGTGTTCACTGAGGTCGATCCCGACGATCTGGAAGGCCGACCGGTTCAGGTCGAGCAGGGTCGCCGGCTTGCCCGGGCGGGCATCCTCGCGCTGGCCGATCTCGATGATCAGCCCCTCGACCATCAGTTCGGCAACCAGGTCGGAGACGGTGACACGGGTGAGCCCGGTGCTGCGGGCGATGTCGGCGCGGCTCTGGCTGCCCTCGGTGTAGAGGGTCTGGAGCACGAGGGACCGATTGTGACCGCGGGCATGCTCCGGAAGCACCTTCGTGCTCGGGCGCAGTACCCGTCCAGAGGCGAATGCGTGCGTGCGCTCCGTTGACATGTTTGTTAGTAAACCGTACGAACAAACTTAAGGCAAGGTTTGTTTGGACGGTTTACTTACTCGAAACATTGCTCGCGGCGGGGGTTACGCCAGCTCGCGGCGGCGCAGACTATCCGCGGCGGGAAGCACGCCCCCCGCCGCGAGCCGTCCTCCCCCGCCACGCCCCGGATACGCGAACGGCCCGCGGTCGGATGACAGCGGGCCGTTCGGAAGAGGGACTACGCCAGACGCGCCGCCAGGTTCTTGTCGAGGGTGTCGAGGAACTCCTCGGTGGTCTCCCACTTCTGGTCCGCGCCGACGAGCTGAGCCAGGTCCTTCGTCATGTGGCCGTCTTCGACCGACTTGATCACGACATCCTCGAGGGTGTTCGCGAAGTCGATGAGGTCCTGGTTGCCGTCGAGCAGGCCGCGGTGCGCGAGACCGCGCGTCCAGGCGTAGATCGAGGCGATCGGGTTGGTCGAGGTAGGCTTGCCCTGCTGGTACTGGCGGTAGTGCCGGGTGACCGTGCCGTGCGCGGCCTCCGCCTCGACGACCTTCCCGTCCGGCGTCGAGAGCACGGAGGTCATCAGGCCGAGCGAACCGAAACCCTGCGCGACGGTGTCGGACTGCACGTCGCCGTCGTAGTTCTTGCAGGCCCAGACGTAGCCACCCTCCCATTTGAGCGAGGAGGCGACCATGTCGTCGATCAGCCGGTGCTCGTAGGTGAGTCCGGCCGCGTCGAACTTCTCCTTGAACTCGGTGTCGAAGATCTCCTGGAAGATGTCCTTGAAGCGGCCGTCGTAGGCCTTCAGGATCGTGTTCTTGGTGGAGAGGTACACCGGGTAGTTGCGCGTCAGCCCATAGGTGAGGGAGGCCCGGGCGAAGTCGCGGATCGATGCGTCCTGGTTGTACTGCACCTGGGCGATGCCGTCATCCGGAGCGTCGTAGACGTCGAACTTGAGCGGCTCGGAACCGTCGTCCGGCGTGAACTGCACCGTGAGCTTGCCCTTGCCCTTGAACACGAAGTCGGTGGCTCGGTACTGGTCGCCGAAGGCGTGGCGGCCGATGATGATCGGCTTGTTCCAGCCGGGCACGAGGCGCGGGATGTTGGAGATGATGATCGGCTCGCGGAAGATCACGCCGCCGAGGATGTTGCGGATCGTGCCGTTCGGCGACTTCCACATCTTCTTGAGGCCGAACTCCACGACGCGGGCCTCGTCGGGGGTGATGGTGGCGCACTTCACGCCGACACCGTGCTTCTGGATGGCGTGGGCCGCATCGATGGTGACCTGGTCGTCGGTAGCGTCCCGATGCTCGATCCCGAGGTCGTAGTAGTCGAGGTTCACGTCGAGATACGGGTGGATCAGGGTGTCCTTGATCTTCTGCCAGATGATGCGAGTCATCTCGTCGCCGTCGAGCTCGACGACTGTGCCTTCTACCTTGATCTTGGCCACGCGTTTCTCCTTGGAAGTCGGGTGCTCTGGGCACCTCGAACAGCTTACTCTTTTTCCGAAGTATCTTGATGTCAAGATACTTTTGCGCCTCGGGGGCCGGCATCACCGACGATCGACTGGATGCCGTATCCGACTACCGCCGCTCCAGCGAGTCGGCCCGAAGTCCTGAGCACGAATGGCAGCCTCGCGTCACGATCAACCCGTAGTTGTTGCACTGTGGGCCGGTGCGGCTAGGTTGAAGACATGACTGAGCTGCGACTCGAAGAACTGTCCGCCGCCACCATCGTCGCGGCGAACAGCCTGACCCTTCTGCCCGGCCAGGAGCAGTTCGTGACACCGCCGTCGTACGCGATCGCCGACGCCTTCATCGACCCGGCGACCAGCTGGCCGCGGGTCGTGCTCGACGGCGACCGGGTCGTCGGGTTCATCCGCGGCAACTTCGACCCGGATGCCGTGCAGGAGGAGTTCCGCAGCTGCATCTGGCGGGTCTCGGTCGCGGCGGACGTGCAGGGCACCGGCGTCGGCCGGTTCGCCGTGCTGGCACTCGCCGACGAGGCACGGCAGCGCGGGTTCCCGCGGCTGACCGCTCTCTGGGAGCCGGGCGAGGAAGGCCCGGAGGAGTTCTTCCTGCACACCGGGTTCGTCGTCACCGGCGAGACCCAGTACGGCGAGAAGATCGGCGTGCTGGAACTCTGATGGAGGAGGACTTCGTCTCCCGCGTTCTCGCGGTGGTGGAGTCGATCCCGCCGGGCCGCGCGATGGCCTACGGCGACGTGGCCGCGGCCATCGGGTCGCGGGCGGCACGCGGCGTGGGCCAGGTGATGGCCTACTACGGCAGCGACGTCCCCTGGTGGCGGGTCGTGCGCGCGAGCGGGCATCCGGCGATCGACCACGAGCAGCGAGCCCTCGAGTACTACCGGGCCGAGGGCACCCCGCTGAAATGGTCGGCATCCGGAGTCTTCCGGGTGGACCTCGGGGTCGCTCGGCACAGCGTCGCTTGACTCGTAAGCAATTGCTTACCAATATGGACACATGACAATCACGCATGTGCAGTTGTTCTCGCTGCCCGTCTCCGACCAGGACCGCGCCCTCGAGTTCTACACGGGCACGCTCGGCTTCACCCTCGTCTCCGACCTGCCGATGGGACCCGGCCGGCGGTGGGTGATGATCGCCCCACCCGGCGGGGGCGCCGCCATCACGCTCGTCACGTGGTTCCCGAGCATGGCGGCCGGTTCCGTCAAGGGAACCGTGCTCGAGACGGATGCCCTCGAGGCCGACATCGATGCGTTGCGCGGCAAGGGGGTCGAGATCGGCGACATCGAGTCCGCGCCGTGGGGCCGGTTCGTCACCTTCGACGACCCGGACGGCAACGGCATCGTGCTGCAACAGTCGGCGCCCTATGCCTGAAACGGATGTCTACCAGGCGATAGCGCATCCGGCCCGCCGTGCACTGCTCGACGCCCTGCGCGTGAACGAGCTGCCCGTGCGCGAGTTGGCCGGCCTGTTCGATTCCTCGCGACCCGCCACCTCGCAGCACCTCCGGGTGCTGCTCGCCGCGGGACTGGTGAGCGAGCGGCGCGAGGGTCGTGAAAACCTGTACCGCCTGACGGCGGAGCCTCTCGGCCAGGTCTCGCACTGGATCGGCTTCTACGAGGAGTTCTGGGCCTCACGCCTGCGCGACCTTCGCACGGTCGTGGACGGCCTCGAATGAGCAGCATCGAGTCCGACCTGTTCCTGCCGAAGCCTCCCGCCCTTCCGGCCCCTTGTCGCCCGCCCCTTCCCGACCACTTCTTCCCGCCCGCCCTTCCCGAAATGACGGAGATTCTGCACGCGAGGGCCCTCAACAGCGGATATTCGAGAATCAGGCACCACATCTCCGTCATTTCGGAACGCGGGCGCAATAGTTCACAGCGGCGGGCGGATGCCGGCGGCAGGTCGACGCCAGGCGGCACGCTGACCCGATGCATTCGGTCCACTACGACGTATGGCGCCGCGGCGGGGTCGCCGCGACGTTCGAACTGCTCGCTGACGGCCACACGTCACATCGGCTGACGCGAGCCGTGCGTTCGGGAGAGGTGATTCGCGCGCGACAGGGCCACTACGTGTCGCCGCGCCTGACCGAGGACGAGGTGCGCGCGGTGCGGGTGGGCGGCCGACTGACCGGCCTGTCGGGCGCAAGGAGGCTCGGTATCTGGACCCCGACATCCAGCCCCCTTCAGGTCCGGACCGATGCGAATGCCCGCGCCCTGAGATCACCTGACGACCCGAAGCGGCGACTAGGTGCCGACGAAGCACGGGTGCGCTGGCGGGACCCGAGCCGAATCGGCAACCGGACGACCATGAGTGCGCTCGACTGCCTGGACGACATCCTGAGAACCGAGTCGTCTCGGATCGCTTTCGCGTGCCTCGAGTCGGCGCTGCACCAGGGTCTCGTCTCTCGTGCTGAGGTCGCGGGCCTGGTCGCGCGAGCGCCGCGGAATGTTCGCCGCGCTGTCGAGGGAGCAGGCCGCGACAGCGAGAGCGGCACCGAATCACTGATGAGTTTCGATCTGAGGCGAGCGGGAATCGCGTTCCGACAGCAGGTCGTGATCGACGGCGTGGGACGCGTCGACTTCCTGATCGGGCGAATGCTCGTGATCGAAGTCGACGGCGCCGCGCACCATTCGACACCCCAGTCTTTCGAGCGCGACCGCGCGCGCGATGCGAGGTCGTCCATCCGTGGTTATCGCGTGCTTCGCTTCAGCTATCGGCAGTTGATGCGAGATCCGGAGCCGGTCATGCGAGCCATCATCGCCGCGATCGCTCGAGGCGACGCATCCTGAACGGCCCGCCCCACCTTCCGAAATGACGGAGATTCTGCGTTCCTTGCGGAATCGGTCCCGCAGCGGGAGCGTGGCGTGCGGGATTTCCGTCATTTCGGAAGGTGGAGCGCGGCGGGGCGCGGCTCGGGGCACGGGGTGCCAGCGCGCTAGACGAGCGACTCGCGCCACGCGGCGTGCAGCTTCGAGAAGCGTCCGGTGCCCGCGATCAGGTCGCGCGGGCTGCCGTCCTCGACGATGCGGCCATGCTCCATCACGAGCACCCGGTCCGCGATCGCGACCGTCGAGAGGCGGTGCGCGATGATGATCGCGGTGCGGTCGGCGAGCAGGGTCGTGAGGCCCTCCTGCACGAGACGCTCCGACGGGATGTCGAGGGATGCGGTGGCCTCATCCAGGATGAGTACGACCGGGTCGGCGAGGAACGCCCGCGCGAACGAGATCAGCTGCCGCTGACCGGCGGAGACCCGACCGCCGCGCTTGTTGACGTCGGTGTCATACCCGTTCGGAAGACCCATGATGAACTCGTGCGCACCGACGGCCCGCGCCGCGGCCTCGATTTGCTCGACGGTCGCCTCGGGCTTGCCGAGCGCGATGTTGTCACCGACCGACCCCGAGAACAGGTACGCCTCCTGCGTCACCATCACGATGGCACGGCGCAGGTCTTTGGGGTGGAGCCTGCGCAGGTCGATGCCGTCCAGCTCGACCGCGCCATCCGTCGGATCGTAGAAGCGCGAGACGAGCTTGGCGAGCGTCGACTTGCCCGCCCCGGTCGACCCGACGAGCGCGACGGTCTGCCCGGCCGGGATCTCCAGGTCGAGGCGCGGCAGCACCACCCGCTCGTCGTTGTACGCGAACTCGACCCCCTCGAAGGTGAGAGAGCCGTTCGCCTTCCACAGGTCGATCGGCCGGGTCGGGTCGGGCACGCCGGGGCGCTCCTCGAGCACCCCGGAGATCTTCTCCAGTGCCGCGGCCGCCGACTGGTATGAGTTGTAGAACATGGCCATGTCCTGTGCCGGCGCGAAGAACGAGCGGGTGTACAGCAGCGCGGCCAGCAGCACTCCGATCTCCAGCCCGCCGCTCGCGACCCGGAGCCCGCCGACCAGCAGCACGATCCCGAGAGCGACATTGCCGATCAGCACCATGCCCGGGTCGAGCACGCCGAACAGCCTGATCGTCTTCAGGTTGGCCGCGCGGTAGTCCTCGGTGAGCTGCGCGAACTCGGTCTCGTTGCGCTTCTCCTTGCGGAACGCCTTGACCGCACGGATGCCGGTCATCGTCTCGACGAAATAGACGATCAGCCGGGCCGAGGTCGTCCTCGTCGCCCGGAATGCCCGCTGCGACCGCAGCTGGAACCAGCGCACCAGCATCCCGAGCGGCACGAGCGACCCGAACAGCACCACACCGCTCCAGAAATCGAGCGTGAACAGGGCGCCCGCGATGAACAGCATGTAGAGGCCACCCTGGATGAGCTGGTTGATGCCCTCGTCCAGCAGTTCGCGAATGGTGTCCAGGTCGCTGGTCTGGCGCGCGATGATGCGCCCGGAGGTGTAGCTTTCGTGGAATTCGAGGCTCAGCTTCTGGGTGTGCAGGAAAACCCGCTTGCGCAGGTCGATCAGGATGGCCTGGCTGATCCGCGCGGTCAGCACGGTGTACCAGGAGATGAGCACAGCCCCAGCGATGCCCGCGGCCAGGTAGCCGGCGACGGCGAGGCCGAGCGGCATCCAGTCGTGCTTCAGCAGGCGCGGCAGCCCGGTGTCGATCCCGTACGCGATCAGTGCGGGGCCCACCACCTGAAGCACCGTGCTGACCACGACGACGACGATCGTCAGCACGACCCGCGTTCGCAGCGGTCTCAGCAGCGATCCGAGCAGCCTGGTCGAGCGACGACGGATCTGGCTGCTCTCCGCCCTCGTGTAATCGGTGCGCTCCTCGCCCTCCACCCCGCTGACCGTGCTCATGCCTTCACCTCCGCTGCCTCGCGGCGCTCTTCGTCTTCCAGGCTCGAGATCACGAACCGATAGTGCTCGCTGGTCGCGAGCAGGTCGCTGTGCCTGCCCACCGCGGTGACCCGGCCGCCCTCGAGCAGCGCGACCCGGTCGGCGAGCATCACGGTGGACGGACGGTGCGCGACGACGAGCGCGGTGGTGGCGGCGAGCACCCGTCTCAGCGCGGCTTCGACGAGCGCCTCGGTGTCGACATCCAAGGCCGACAGGGGGTCGTCGAGAACGAGCACGTCGGGCTTCGCGGCGATGGCGCGCGCCAGCGCGAGCCGCTGCCGCTGCCCGCCGGAGAGCGACAGGCCCTCCTCGCCGACGCGGGTATCGAGTCCGTGGGGGAGGTCGTAGACGAAGCCCGCCTGGGCGATGTTCAGCGCTTCGGCGAGGTCGGCATCCGTCGCATCGGGCCGGCCGAGCAGAACGTTGTAGCGCACCGACGCGGAGAACAGGGTCGCGTCTTCGAAGGCCATCGCGATGTTCCGGCGCAGGTCATAGAGCGACAGGTCGCGGATGTCGACGCCGTCGAGCGCGATACGCCCGACGGTCACGTCGTACAGCCGCGTGGTCAGCGCGGTGAGCGTCGACTTGCCGGAACCGGTCAGCCCGACGACCGCCATCGTCTCCCCGGGTTCGAGCACGAGGTCGACGCCGTCGAGGAGGTCGGCGTACTGCGCGGGCGAGTCCTCGTAGCGGAAGTGCACGTTCTCGAACACCAGCCGCCCTTCCGGTTTCGCGATGCGGCGAGGGTGCTCCGGAGAGATGATCGTGTTCTTCTCGTCGAGCACCTCGAAGAACCGGTCGGCGGCGGTGCGGGTGTCGAAGGTCATCGAGAGCAGGAAGCCGATCGACTCCACCGGGAATCGAAGCACCGTGGCGGTGGCGAAGAACGCCACGAGCGCGCCGACCGTGATCTGGGCGGATGCCGCCAGCCAGACGCCGCCCAGCAGGCAGAGCGCGAAGGTGACGTCGGGCACCAGCAGCAGCCACAGCCAGATGCCGGCGATCGCCTGAGCCTTCTCGATCTCCGTGCCACGCAACTGCTCCGCCTGCCGGGCGAAGTTCTTCAGCGCGTACTGGCCACGCCCGAACGCCTTGAGCACCCGGATGCCGTGCACCGACTCCTCGACGGCGGTCGCCAGGTCACCGGCCTGGTCCTGGCTGCGGCGGGCCACCACCGAATACTTCTGTTCGAACAGGTAGCCGTAGATCCACAGCGGGATGGAACACACGACGAACACGACGCCGAGGATCCAGTTGATCGAGAGCAGGAACACGAACCCGACGAGGATCGTCATCACATTCACGACGAGCAGCACGATCCCGAACGAAATCCAGCGGCGGATGAGGTTGAGGTCGCTGAGCATCCGCGACAGCAGCTGCCCGCTCGGCCAGCGGTCGTGGAAGCTCACCGGCAGTTCCTGCAGCTGGTGGTAGATCGAGTTGCGCATACCGGCCTCGACGGCCGTGCCGGGCTGCAGCACGAAGAAACGCCGGAACCAGATCATGACCGCCTCGAGCACACCGAGACCGAGCACGGCGGCGACCGGCCACCAGATCTGGTTCGGGTCACCCGACTTCAGCGGCCCGTCGACCAGGGCCCGCAGCACCTGCGGGATGAGCAGGGCGACGAGTGCGGCGATGAACGCCGAAACCATGCCGAGGTAGATACGCGGCATGGCGGGCCGGGCATAGGGATAGAGACGGAGCAGGGACGCGATGGTCCCGCCGCGAGTGGACTCTGCAGACACGTGGATGTTCCTTGTGCGTGGGAAACGGAAAAGTGAGGTTGTTCGGGCCTGACGGCCCCAGGGTTACCGGACTCGGGAGGGAGTGCCTGCAACCGGGGCGAGACGGCGCGGAGAGACGGCGACACGCTTGGCGCCTGCAGTTGCGGCAAATGTGTACGACATGTCATCCTCCTGGGCTTGTGGCCGGTTCGAGCAAAGCCTTACAGGATATGGGTAACCGCCCGACGGGCGCAAGTATTTCTAGCGCACGCGCACAGAGAGGCAGGTGACGCTGCCCTCGAGCTTCTCGAACTCACTGATGTCGACGGTCACCACGGTGTAGCCCAGGTCGGTGAGCAGCGCGGCACTCTTCGGGGCGGACTCCGCCATGAGCACTGTGTCGTGGTCGAGAACGACGACGTGCGCGCCACCCTCCTCCGGCATGGCGAGGAAGCGGTCGAACAGGCTCGTGTCATCGACCGCGGCCGGCCAGCCGATCACCGTTCCGTCGGGCAGCGCGGTCACCGCGCTCTTCAGGTGCAGCGCCTTGGCGACCGGCACGGCCACCACCGAATAGCCGAGCGGGCCGACGAGTGCTCGCAGCTGCCGGATGCCGTCCGCATTCGTGCGTCCGCCGCGTCCCACGTAGACGGTCGTGCCCACCTTCAGGACGTCACCGCCGTCGAGCGTGCCCGGGAGGGTGATCCGCCCGGTCGTCAGGCCGAGCTCGCGAACGGTCGTCTCGACCGCCGCGGTCTCCCCGCGACGGGACTCCGCGCCGGGACTGGTGATGACGGCGAGATCGCCGAACAGCACCACCGTGTCCTCGATGAAGACCGAGTCGGCCATGCCGTCGCCGACGGGAACCTCGACGACCTCCCAGCCCTGGTTGGAGAGGGTGGCGACGTAGCTGTCCCACTGAGTGTCGGCGAGATCCGTGTCGACCTTCTTTCGGCGCACGTGGGTCACCTCGCCGTCGGCGAGGTTCGCGGCGGGCGCCCGTACGATGGCGATACGCCCCTCGCCGGCGGCGACCTTGGTGTGCAGGATCGCGCGGTAGACGACCACGCCGAGGGTGACCGTCGCGATGACGCCGAGCACCTCGAACGGGAAGTACAGCGACAGCAGCGGAGCGAGCACGCTGGTTGCGCTCGGCCCGGTGCTCGTGCCGACGAGCCGGATCAGGCCGCCGAGCAGTCCCGCGAGGAAGGAGGCGATGATCCCGGCGATGAGCACCAGGTACCAGCGCGTGTAGATGCCGACGAGCCCCATGAGCAGCATCACCACGAACAGCACCAGCGCGGCACTGAGGAACAGGCCACCGACATAGGTCACGACCGTCTGGTCGGCGCCGCTCGAGCCGGTGAGGAAGGCGATGAAGAGCAGGAGAACGGTGGCCGCCAGGGTGGCAACCGCAATGGCGAGCGCCGCCACCGCCGAGCCGGCGAGTCGACGAAGGAACGGGACGGGACGGGTGATCGCAGCCATGCTGTCACCCTATTGGGCGTTTGCTATGGATTAGCTGGTCGTTGTCAGGGGACCCGCTCTTGTTTAGTGGTAGAAGTGGCGCTCGCCCGTGAAGTACATCGTCACGCCGGCCGCCTTCGCGGCCTCGATGACCTCGTCGTCGCGGATCGAGCCGCCGGGCTGCACGATCGCGGCGACCTTCGCGTCGAGCAGGATCTGGGCGCCGTCCGCGAACGGGAAGAAGGCGTCGGATGCCGCCACGGCCCCGGCCGCGCGATCACCCGCCCGTGAGACGGCCAGCCGGCACGAGTCGACCCGGTTCACCTGGCCCATGCCCACCCCGACGGAAGCCCCGTCGTGTGCGAGCAGGATCGCGTTCGACTTGACGGCCCGCACGGCGCGCCACGCGAACTCGAGGTCGGCGCGAGTGGCGGCATCCGCCTCGGCGCCGGCGACCAGGGTCCAGCCCGCCGAGGTGAAGTCGTCGAACACGTCGGGCTGCTGCACGAGCACGCCGCCGGAGATCTGCTTGAACTCGGTGTCCTCGCGGCGGTAGCCGTCCGGAAGCTTCAGCAGACGCACGTTCTTCTTGCCCGAGAGGATCTCGAGCGCCTCCGGCTCGAAGTCGGGCGCGATCACCACCTCGGTGAAGATGTCCTTCACGGTGTTGGCCATCGCCACGGTGACTGTGCGGTTCGCGGCGATCACACCGCCGAACGCGGACACCGGGTCGCAGTCGTGGGCGCGCTGGTGGGCCGTGGCGATGTCGTCCGCGATGGCGATGCCACAGGGCTGGGCGTGCTTGATGATGGCGACCGCCGGCTCCGGGAAGTCGTAGGCGGTGCGCAGGGCGGCGTCGGCATCCACGTAGTTGTTGTACGACATCTCCTTGCCGTGCAGCTGCGTCGCCTGCGCGATGCCGTTGCCGTCCGCACGCACGTAGAGCGACGCGTCCTGGTGCGAGTTCTCGCCGTAGCGGAGGGTGTCCTTGAGCGTGGCCTCTACGTCAAAGCGGGTCGAGCTGGTCGAGGCCTCCCCGAGTGATGACGCTGGTGAGGTCTCGACCAGCTCGACCCGCCTTTCCGCCCTGGTCCCGATGTTCCCCGCGAAGAACGCCGCGACCGCGGTGTCGTACGCGGCGGTGTGCGCGAAGGCCTCACCCGCGAGGCGCTGCCGCTGGGCGAGATTCGTCCCGCCGAACTGGAGCGCCTTGGTCACCTGCTGGTAACTCGACGGGGAGACGACGATCGCGACGTTCGCGTGGTTCTTGGCCGCCGCGCGCACCATGGCCGGTCCGCCGATGTCGATCTGCTCGACCGCCGCGTCGCCGGTGACCCCCGCCGCGATCGTCTCCACGAAGGGGTACAGGTTCACGACCACCAGTTCGAACGGGCGGATGCCGAGCTCGGCCAGCTGCGTCTCGTGACTGGCGAGGCGCAGGTCGGCGAGGATGCCGGCGTGCACGGCCGGGTGGAGGGTCTTGACCCGGCCGTCGAGCGACTCGGGGAACCCGGTGACCTGGCTGACCTCGGTGACGGCGTGGCCGGCATCCGCGATCGCCTTCGCGGTCGAGCCGGTGGAGACGATCTCGACCCCGGCGCCGGCCAGCGCTGCGGCGAGTTCGAGAAGCCCGGTCTTGTCGCTCACGGAGATGAGCGCCCGGGTGATGGGGATGACGTCGCGGTCGCGCTTCGCTTCGTTCGATTCAGTGTGTGCCACTGCCCAATCCTCTCAGCTACAGGGTGATGCTGTGGTTCGCGATGCCGAGCACGACCTCGGCGAGCAGTTCGCGTTCGACCGGTTTGATGCGGTCGTGGAGCGTGGCCTCCGTGTCGCCGGGCAGCACCGGCACGCGCCGCTGCGCGATGATCGGCCCGTCGTCGACGCCGGTGTCCACCACGATCACGCTCGCACCGGTCTCGGCGACGCCGGCCGCGATCGCGTCACGCACGGCGTGGGCGCCGGGGAACTCGGGCAAGTACGCCGGGTGGGTGTTGATCAGGTTCGGGCTCAGCGCCTCGATCACCCGCGGCGGCAGCAGCTTCATGAAGCCGCTGAGGATCGTGAGGTCGGGCCGCCAGCCCTCGATCTGCTCGAGCAGGGCGTCACCCCAGGATTCCCGGTCGGGATAGCTGGACAGCGCGACCGAGAAGGTGGGGATGCCGAACTCCTCGGCGTGGGCGAGGCCGTCCGCGTCGCGGTCCGCCCCGATCGCCACGACTCGCGCCGGGAACTCCGCGTCTTCGCAGGCCTCCAGCAGCGCCCGGAGGTTCGACCCGCCTCCGGAGATGAGCACGACCAGTGAGAGCACGTGCCGAGCCTAGCCGGGCCACCGTCTAGGGACGGAGCCGGGTACGGCCGGCGAGCATCCCGACGATGGCGGCGATGCCGATCTCGAGCGCCGCGAACGCGCCGGTCAGCCACGGCGATGGGCCGACATCCACCAGCCGGCCCGGTCCGGCCGAGCCGGCGGACGCCCAGGCGAGCAACCCGAGCAGCACCCCCGCCGTGACGCCGGCGATCACGCCCCCCAACAGCAGCCAGCGCGTCGTCGGCGCCTCGCCGAGTTCACGAACCAGCACCCGCCGCAGCACCACGGCGACGAAGAACGCGGCGAGCACCGGAACGAGGATGCTGAGAAAGCCCCAGCCGAGCTGGTGCGATGAGGGGAGCGCGCCGAGCACCGGCACCGCGGGGATCGGCCCGAGGCTGGTGCCGAACGGGGACACCGACGACCCGGTCCCGATGGCGAAACCCGGGCCGATGAGCCAGCTCGCGGTCCAGATGATGAGGTTAGGCAGCAGCGCGACCTGGCCGACGGTGAGCGCGATGCCACCGAGCACCCCGGCGTGGACGCCCTCGTACAGGGTGATCACCTTCGCGTAGTTGGCCAGGAGGAGAAGCGCCACAGCCACCGCCGACGCCGCGATCACCACCCCCGCGCTGGCGGCGCCGGCCCGCAGGCCGGTCGCGATGGTGCTGCGCACCTCCGGGCGCCAGTCGGCGATCCAGTCGCGCACGGAACTGCCGGGACTCCCCGGCGCCGGCGGCCCGAGCGATCGCCTGCCCAGCTCGGCGCCGACGCCCAGGCCGATCGCGAAGCAGAGAGTGGGCAGCAGCGTGCCCTGCCAGATGGATGCCCGTGCCGGCCCGAACAGCGCGCTGAGAGTGACGCCGAGGGACAGCGCGGCGAAGACCAGCACACTCACCACGGAGCCGAGCTGGCGGTGCGGGGTCTCGCCGATGCGGCGTCCGGCCCGGGCACCGAGCAGCACGGTGATGAGCGCGAAGCCGAGGGGCGCGATGGTGATGATGAACGGTGTGGCGGCGCCGCTCACCCCGACGGCCGCGACGAGCGCCGGGTTGAGGGTCATCGTGACGTCGACGCCGTGGCCGAGCAGCCAGATGTCTACGGCGGCGCGCCAGAACACGATCCAGTCGACCTGGAGCCCGTACTGGAACGCCCACAGGACGGTGAGCACGGCCAGCGGGATGCCGACCCCGACGGCCACGACGAGCAGGGCCTCGAGCGCCGCGAACAGTGCGGTGATCGCGCGGCTCACCGGCGCGTCCCGAGCGCTAGCACTGCGGGTCCTTCGCCGGGATCGTTCCCCTCACCAGGTACGCGTCCACGGTGCTGTCGATGCAGGCGTTGCCCGAACCGTAGGCCGTGTGACCCTCGCCGGTGCGGGTGACGAGAAAGCCACTGTCCAGCTGGGACGCGAGCGACTGGGCGCCCGTGTACGGCGTCGCCGGATCGTTGGTCGTGCCGACGACCATGATCGGCGCGGCGCCCTTCGCCGCGATCTTCTCGGGGTGCAGCACCGACTTGTACGGCCAGTTCTGGCAGGCGATCGACACCTGCACCCAGTCGCTATAGCTGAAGATCGCACCGATGGTGGGTGCGGCCTGCGCGATGCTGTCCATGGTCGCGCGGGTGCCCGCCAGGCTGTCGGGGAAGACGCCGTCGAGGCAGAGCGCCGCCGTGTAGACGTTGTTCTCCTCGGAGTAGGTTCCGTCGTTGTTGCGCCCGTTGTAGCCGTCCGCGAACTGGAAGGCGGCGGACGCATCGCCCTTCTTCAACTGGGCGAACATGGTACTGAGGTCGGGCCAGGAGTCCTGGCTGTACAGCGGATAGGAGATGGCCGTGCCGAGGGAGCTGAGGTCGAGTGTGCGTCCGTCGGCGATCGTGAGGCCCTCGGTGCCGACCGCGGCGATCAGCGTCCTGGCCTGCGCGAGCGCGTCGTCGAGAGTGCCGCTGAACGGGCAGGAGGATCCGCTGAGACAGGCGGTGAGGTAAGCGCGGAAGGCGCTCTCGAATCCGCCCATCTGGGTGGTGAAGTCGACCGGCTCCGTGATGGAGGGGTCCACGGGCCCGTCCAGCACCATCCGGCCGACATTCTTCGGGAACAGCCTCGCGTAGTGCGCGCCGAAGAACGTGCCGTAGGAGAAGCCGAGGTAGTTGAGCTTCGTGTCGCCGAGCAGGGCGCGCATCAGGTCCATGTCCCTGGCGTTGCTCTCCGCGTCGATGTGGCCGAGCAGGGGTCCACTGTTCTTCGCGCAGGCCGCCGCGTACGACTTCTCGATCGGCACCCGGGACTGCAGCCATGCGTCCGATCCCTCCGGGTAGGGCGACACGGCATAGAGGAACGTGTCCATCGCCGGGCCGTCGAGGCAGGTGATGGGCGACGACTTGCCGACCCCGCGCGGGTCCCAGCCGACGATGTCGTAGTTGTCGAGCAGGGTCTTGTCGGCGAAGTAGCTCAGGCTCTGCGCGACGAAGTCGTAGCCGGAGCCTCCGGGGCCCCCGGGGTTGACGAGCAGCGAACCGACCCGGCTCGGCGACGTCGTGGCGTGGCGGATGACGGCGAGCTTCAGCGTGCCCGCGGACGGATGCGCCCAGTCGATCGGCGTCGTGACGGACGCGCAGGTGAGCCCGCTCGACTCGCACGAACGCCAGGTCAGCTTCTGGTCGTAGAACTTCGCGATCGACGTGGGCACGGGCTCGGCGCCGGGTGCGCTCTTCGGCGCGGACGGAACGCAGGCGCTGAGGATGAGGGCGACCGCCACCCCGAGGGCGACGACAGAGATTCCGACGCGAGTGCGCACGTGCCTGCTTCCGTTAGTGGACGACGTAATTGAGGATGACCATGAGCAGCCCGAACAGCGCGGTGCCGATGGCGCCGAATATCCGCACCACGATACGGCTCTTGCGCTGGGCGAACGACTGGTAGCCGATCACGGCCAGCTGTACCACGACGACGAGCATGGAGATGGATGCCGCGTCGTCGTCGGACAGGCCGTGGAACGCCCCGACGATCAGCGGGATGCTGGGAAGCACCGCGGCGTAGAGCATTCCCGAAGTGTGGTTGACCGCCTCGTGAAATGCCGCGCCCAGCGTGATCTCGCGTCCGTCACGAACGACGTGATTGGCGATGGTGCCCGCGTAGACGTGGGCACCCCAGAACACCACGAGAGATAGGAACGAGACGACGAACACCTCGAGCGAGTGGTTCTGCTTCTCGGAGACCACGGCGATCAGCGCCGAGTACAGGATGACGCCGTAGACGGCGTCCGCCGTCACGAGGTGTCGCCCCACCCACCTCAGCACCGCTCGCATGCCCTCAGGTTAGAGGGCGGCCAAGATCTCCCGCATCAGGCTCGCGGTCTCGCTCGGCGTCTTGCCGACCTTGACACCGGCGGCCTCGAGGGCCTCCTTCTTGCCCTGGGCGGTACCGGCGCCGGACGAGACGATCGCGCCGGCGTGGCCCATCGTCTTGCCCTCCGGTGCGGTGAAGCCGGCGACGTAGCCGACGACCGGCTTGGTCACGTGCGCCTTGATGTAGTCGGCCGCGCGCTCCTCGGCGTCGCCGCCGATCTCACCGATCATCACGATCGCCTTGGTGTCGGGGTCCGCCTCGAATGCGGCGAGCGCGTCGATGTGGGTCGAACCGATCACGGGGTCGCCGCCGATGCCGATCGCGGTCGAGAAGCCCAGGTCACGCAGCTCGTACATCATCTGGTAGGTCAGGGTGCCCGACTTCGAGACCAGGCCGATCGGGCCCGTGCCGGTGATCGTGGCCGGCGTGATGCCGACCAGGGACTCGCCGGGGGTGATGATCCCGGGACAGTTCGGCCCGATCATCCGCGTCTTGTTGCCCTTGGCCTTGATGGTCGCCCACGCCTCGGCGGAGTCCTGGATCGGGATGCCCTCGGTGATCACCACGAGCAGCGGGATCTCGGCCTCGATCGCCTCCAGCATCGCGTCCTTGGCGAAGGCCGGCGGCACGAAGATGATCGAGGTGTCGGCGCCCGTCTCCGTGACGGCCTCGGCGACCGTGCCGAACACCGGAAGCGAGACGCCACCGTCGTGCTCGACCGTGGTCCCGGCCTTGCGCGCGTTCACGCCGCCGACGACCTGGGTTCCGGCCTTCAGCATCAGCGCGGTGTGCTTGGTTCCCTCGCCACCGGTGATGCCCTGCACGATGACCTTGTTGCTCTTGTTGAGGAAGATCGACATTCTTACAAGTCCTTAGTTCTGGATTTCGGCGGGCTCAGTCAGCGTTAGAGGGCGGCCAGCTCAGCGGCCTTGTCGGCGCCCTGGTCCATGTTCTCGGCGAGGGTGACGAGCGGGTGAGCGTACTCCGCGAGAATGCGCCGGCCCTCCACGACGTTGTTGCCGTCGAGACGCACGACGATCGGCTTGGTGGCGGTCGACCCCAGCGACTTCAGTGCGCCGACGATGCCGTTGGCGACGGCGTCGCAGGAGGTGATTCCGCCGAAGACATTGACGAAGACGCTCTTCGTCTGCGGGTCGCCGAAGATGACGTCCAGGCCGTTCGCCATGACCTCCGCGGATGCCCCGCCCCCGATGTCGAGGAAGTTGGCCGGCTTCACGCCCCTGTGCTTCTCGCCCGCGTAGCTGACCACGTCGAGCGTGGACATCACCAGTCCCGCGCCGTTGCCGATGATCCCGACCTCGCCGTCGAGCTTCACGTAGTTGAGACCCAGCTTCTTGGCCTTCGCCTCGAGCGGGTCCTCGGCATCCGTGTCGACCAGCGCCTCGTGGTTCGGGTGTCGGAAGTCGGCGTTCTCGTCCAGCGACACCTTGCCGTCGAGGGCGACGATGTCACCCTGCTCGGTCAGCACCAGCGGGTTCACCTCGACCAGCGTCGCGTCCTCGCCCTTGTAGACCTCATAGAGCTTCACGAACACCGGTGCGACCTTGTCGACGATGTCGGCCGGGAACTTCGCCGCCACCGCGATCCTCTTCGCGGCCTCGAGATCCACGCCCACCAGCGGGTCGACCTCGATGCGGGCGAGCGCCTCCGGGCGCTCCACCGCGAGCTCCTCGATCTCCATGCCGCCCTCGAAGCTGGAGAGCGAGAGGTAGGAGCGGTTGGCCCGGTCGAGCAGCACCGAGAAGTAGTACTCCTCCTTGATCTGGGCTCCGCCCGCGACCATGACGCGCTTGACCGTGTGGCCCTTGATGTCGAGACCGAGGATCGCCTTCGCGGCCTCCTCGGCATCCGCGGGCGTCTTCGCGACCTTCACGCCGCCGGCCTTGCCGCGGCCACCCACCTTCACCTGTGCCTTGACGACGGTGACACCGCCGAGCTTCTCGGCGGCCGCCCTCACCGCCTCCGGGGTGTCCGCGACGATGCCGGGGAGTACTGGCACTCCGTACGATTCGAAGAGATCACGGGCCTGGTACTCGAAGAGATCCACTCTGCTGTTGTCCTATCCATGAGAGGCGTCTGGATGGGCGCAGGTATCTCGATATCGAGCTATCTCGACGTCAAGATATCTGGGCCATGAAGCACTCTACCCCTGCGCACCCAGAGCAAATCCCGAGAGTCCACCGGCCGGAATGAAACTTCGGTGGAACTTTCAGGCCAGCGTGAACGACACCGTGCGGCTCGGGATGTCCGCGGTCGTGAGCGTGACCCGCACGGCCGTTCCCGGCACCAGGTCCCCCACGCACTCGGCCGTCACGGCCGGATCGGTGAGCTGCACGACACCGCCACCGCCGGTCGGTCGCACCGAGATGACGACGGCGTCGAAGGTCTCACCCTCGCGCCCCCGGAGCACGGCGGCCTCGACGGCGTCGATCGACCCGTGGTCGAGCCGCGAGGCGATCTCGTCGGAGTGCGCCATGATCGCGGGAAGGCCGGGCAGCGCCTCGCGCGCCCACCCCGGAATGGCTGTGCCGGCGGACAGCGCCTCGCAGATCACCAGCGAGAAACGGTCGACCAGGCGCCGAAGCGGCGCCGTCGTGTGGGTGTACGGCGCGCCCACGGCGGACTGCATGGTGTTATTCGGCGGGGCGCCGTCGAAGGCCGCGTACCCGGCGCCACGGAACAGCGAACCAGCCGCGTGCACGATCGCCGCCTGGCGCGGGTCGTCGCCGGTGAGCGAGCGGAGGTAGGCGCCGTACTCGACGCCCTCAGCCCAGGGAAAGCCGAGCGCCACGGTCTGCCGGCGGAACCGCGCGATCGTCTCCTCGTCGGGGGCGGGCATCGTGCGGAGGATGCCGACGCCGCCGTCGAGCATCATGGTCGCGGCGGCCATGCCGGTCATCAGCGACAGCTCGGCGTTCCAGCCCTCGACCGGGAGCGCCATCCGGCGGGTCAGCAGATAACTGTGGCCGCTCTCGCTCACCTCCTGGTCGGGACGGTTGAGGCTCGCGCCCCCGCGCGCCTGCTCAAGGGCGATGCGCTTCAGCCCGATCTCCTTCAGCAGCATGATCGATTCGGTTCCGCTGCCGGAGTCGATCTCCTTCTGGATCTCGTCGTAGGCGGCCCGGCGGGTGCTCTTCACCTTCGCCCTTTTCACGGTCACCGTCGTGACGTTCGCGCCGGCGTCCAGCTCGAATGCCCAGACGAAGGCGCCGCGCACCTGGTTCGGCAGCAGGGACGCCGCACCCTCGCTGAGCACGACGGGGTGCAGCGGGATGCGGCCATCGGGCGCGTACATCGTCTGCCCGCGCTTGCGGGCCTCGGCATCGATCGCGCCGCCGGCCGCCACGAAGGCGGGAACGTCGGCGATCGCGTACCAGGCCTTGTAGCCCGAGCCGTCCCGGGCGAGATGCAGCGCCTGGTCGAGATCGGTCGAACCCTCCGGGTCGATGGTGATGAAGGGGATGTCGGTCGAATCGGGCGTCGGAAGCACGACAGCCGTGGACATCCGCTCCGCCTCCGCCTCGACTTCGGCGGGGAACTCGGTCACGAGCTCCAGTTGCGAGCGAAGCGCAGCAAACGCCGCCGCGAGCTCGCCTTCGGATGACGCCGTGGATCTCAGAGGGGACACGTGCCGAGCCTAGCTCGGAGGACAATGAACGCATGGGGCTGGCCGACATCGGTGACGAAGCGATCCTGCTCGCCGGCGGCGGGCGGGCCATCCTCCTCCAGCTCGCCAACCCCGCCGTCGGAATGGCTGTCGCCGACCACTCGAACTTCGCCGCCGATCCGCTGCGCCGCCTGCGCAACACGCTCACCTTCGTCTACGCACTCGTCTACGGCACGGACGACCAGAAGCGGCGGATGACCGCGATGGTGAACGCGGCACACACGCCGGTGCGGTCCCCGGCCTACGATGCCGCGGATGCCGGCCTTCAGCTGTGGGTCGCGGCGACCCTCTACGACACGGCCGTGACGCTGCACGAGTTGGCGTTCGGCCCGATGGCCGACGCTGACGAGGTCTATCGCGAATACGCGATCGTCGGCACGGCCCTGCAGATGCCCGCGGAACTCTGGCCGGCCGATCGGACCGCCTTCCGGTCGTATTGGGACGAGCAGATGACCGGCCTCACCGTCGACGACCGGGTGCGGGCGGTGTCGCGTGAGCTTCTGCATCCGCGGACCGGTCCGCTCTGGATGCGAACCGCGATGCCTCTCGTGCGACTGGTGACGGCCGGCCTGCTGCCTTCCGAACTTCGTCTCGCCTACGAGCTACCGATCGACCAGAAGCGATACGACCGGGTGATGCGCTGGACGGCACGGATCTACCCGCACCTGCCGAAGCGCCTCCGCACCTGGCCCCGACGCCACTACCTGTCGAAATTGAGCGGGTCGAGACCTCACTGAGGAGTTTCTCGCCGGTGAGGTCTCGATACGCTCGACCCGCTCAACTCAGCTTCTCGATGGGGCTGATCTTGATCAGAAGCCGCTTGCGGCCGGCCGTCACGAACTGCACCTCGGCCACCGACTTCGCGCCGACGCCGGTGACCGCGGTGACCCTGCCCTCGCCGAAGTCGAGGTGCCGGATGCGGTCGCCGGGCGCCAGCGTGAGGTCGCCGTTGTCGCGCACGGTGCTCGTCACCGCGCTCTTCCACTCCGTCTTGGGGCGCGCGGCCGGCGGGAGGGCGTCCCGGCGCGGCTGTCGCTCCTGGAACCCGCCATGGGACACGGCCGTGCCCGGGGACTGCCGCCACTCGATCAGCTCAGGCGGGATCTCCTGCAGATACCTCGACGGCGCAGCCACCGACACCTCGCCGAACTGGGCGCGGGTCATCGCCAGCGAGAGGTACAGCTTCTTGCGGGCGCGGGTGATGCCGACGTAGAACAGGCGGCGCTCCTCGGCGGGCCCGCCGGGTTCGCTCGCGGACATCCGGTGCGGCAGCAGGTCTTCTTCGATGCCGGCGAGGAAGACGGCCTCGTATTCGAGACCCTTCGCGGTGTGGAGGGTCATCAGCGACACCGTGCCGCTGGAGTCGTCGATCTCGTCCGCCGCCGCGACCAGGGCCGTTTCGGTGAGGAAGTCGATCAGGGTGCCCTCTGGATTGTTCTTCTGGTACTCGCGGGTCACCGCGATGAGTTCTTCGACGTTCTCGGCCCGGGCCTCGTCCTGCGGGTCGCGGGACGCCCGCAGCGCCTCGAGAAAACCGGTCCTCTCGAGCACCGACACCAGAATGTCGGGCACCTTCGCGGAATCCACGGTGAGCGAGATCTCGTCGAGGATGCCGGCCAGGCCCAGGATCGCGGCGGTGATCTTGGGGCCGTAGCCCTGCACATCCGCGTTGCGCAGCGACTCGCGCAGGGTCACCCCGTGGTCGTCGGCCCAGCTCTGCAGGCCGGCCTCGGTCACGCCTCCGATGCCGCGCTTCGGAGTGTTCATGATGCGGCGCAGGGCCAGCGGGTCGGCCGGGTTCGCGATGGCGATGAGGTAGCCGAAGGCGTCCTTGATCTCGGCGCGCTCATAGAACTTGGTGCCGCCGAGCACGCGATAGGGCAGCGCCGAGCGGATGAAGATCTCCTCCAGCGCGCGCGTCTGCGCGTTGGTGCGGTAGAACACCGCGATGTCGCGGTACTCGATGCCCTGCGAGTGCAGCTCGGTGATCTCGTCCGCGATGAACTGCGCCTCGTCGTGCTGGCTGTAGCCGGTGAACCCGACGATCTTGTCGCCGTCGCCGACCACCGTGAAGAGGTTCTTGTCGATGCGGTCGAAGTTGTTGGCGATCACCGCGTTGGCCGCACTGAGGATGTTCTGCGTCGAGCGGTAGTTCTGTTCGAGCAGAATGACCTTCGCGTCGACGTAGTCGCGCTCGAACTCGACGATGTTGCGGATGTCCGCCCCGCGGAACGCGTAGATCGACTGGTCGGAGTCGCCGACGACGGTGAGAGACGCACCGGAGGTCGAGCTTGTCGAGACCTCCCCTTCGAACTGCACCGGCCGGGTGAGCTCGCGGATCAGCGCGTACTGCGCGTGGTTGGTGTCCTGGTACTCGTCGACGAGGATGTGCCTGAACCGCTTCCGGTACAGCTTCGCCACCTCGGGGAACGCCCGGAACAGGTACACGGTCTGCCCGATCAGGTCGTCGAAGTCGAAGGCGTTGGCCGCCAGCAGGCTGCGCGTGTACTCGCGGAAGATCTCGACGAACACCCGCTCGGTCGGGTCGTTGAAGTTGGCGCTGCGAGCGTAGGTCTCCACATCGCTCAGCTCGTTCTTGAGCTTGGAGATGCGGCCGGCGGTGCCGCTCACGGTGAAGCCGAAGGTATCGGCATCCAGGTCGCGGATGATGCGCTTGATCAGGGCACGCGAGTCGGCCGAGTCGTAGATGGTGAAGTTCTTGCTGTAGCCGAAGTGCTCCGCCTCCCGCCGCAGGATGCGCACGCACGCCGAGTGGAAGGTCGAGATCCACATTCCCTCGGCGGTCTGCCCGAGCAGTGACTGCACCCGCTCACGCATCTCCGACGCCGCCTTGTTGGTGAACGTGATCGCCAGGATCTGCGATGGCCAGGCCTCGCGCGAATCGATCAGGCTGGCGATGCGACGGGTGAGCACGCTGGTCTTGCCGGAGCCGGCACCGGCGACGATCAGCAGAGCCGGCCCGCGGTACTCGACGGCCTCACGCTGCTGCGGGTTGAGACCTGCGAGCAGAGAGCCACCACTGTCAGCAGAGTCCTGCGGCGATGCTGAGTCGAGGATGAAGGTCATGGGCTGAATCAAGTTTAGAGCGGGCCCCCGATACAGCGGGTCGAGCGGCGGGACCACCTCATTGGTGAGGTCTCGACAAGCTCGAGCCACTTAACTACTCGACCCGCTTAACTAATCGACCCGCTAACTAATGAGGGACGAGCGCGCCTGGATGGCGAGGTCGGGCTGGTCGGCGAAGACGCCATCGACGCCGGAGCGCATGATCGCCGTGAACTCGCGCTTCCACTGGCCGAGCGCCGCGGCATCCACCCCCTTTGTCAGCCCCTTGCCGAGGAACTTGTTCTCGGCCCGTAGCGTCCAGACGAAGACGCCGAGACCGGCGGCGTGGGCCGCGGTGACGAGCGGGGAGGCCCCGGCGGTCTTCGGGTCGGCATCCTTCGGCAGCACGAGCCGCTTGGCCAGGCTGATGCCATCCACCTCGGTCGCGAGCGCCGCCAGACCCTTCGAGGTCAGGTACTCCGAATACTCCAGTGCCTTGGCACCGTGCTCGGCAACCTCGTCCTGCGGCGACCCCTTCGAGTCGATGAGGAACACCAGGTCACCGCCGACACCCCGCTCCCGCACCTTCAGCAGCAGGCTCAGCTCGAAGCATTCGGTGACCAGCCGCTCGTCGTCGCTCCAGCCTGCCTCCGCCAGCTCGGCCGCGTACAGCTCATCGATGGGCAGGCCGATCGACGCGAAGTAGGTGGCGTGCTTGATCTCCGCCACCATGGCCACCCGGCGCGCCGACTCATCCAGCAGCTGCAGCAGGTCGGCCAGCCTCAGGATGCCGTCCCTGCCATCCCAGGCACGGTTGGCCTTGCGCACCTTCGGGATGCGCTCGACCGCCCGAAGGGTCGACAGCTCCTTCCAGGTGAAGTCCTCGGTGAACCAGCCGGCCAGCTTCTGGCCATCCACCGTCTTCGTGCTGCGGCGATCGGCGAACTCCGGATGGGATGCCACATCCGTCGTGCCGGAGATCTCGTTCTCGTGCCGGATGACCAGCACGCGGTCCTTCGTCACCACGAGGTCGGGTTCGATCGCGTCCGCGCCCATGGCGATCGCGAGCAGGTAGGCCCCCCGTGTGTGCTCCGGCCGGTAGCCGCACGCGCCTCGGTGCGCGATCACGATCGGGATGCTGTCCATCCCCCCAAAGCTAGGGGGTACTGGTGAACTTTCGGCAGTCTGCGGGTGATCATTGGTAATCTGCTGGACATGAACGAGTGCGAGAACTGCGGGGAGTCCGTCGACTCCCGGTGGAAATTCTGCCTCAACTGCGGGGCGAAGATGCAGGCGCGCTCCGCCGCGCCCGCGGCATCCATGGCCCCCGGCACGTGGCGATTCCAGCCGGCGCCGACCTACCCGCACGCCCCCGTCCACCACGGCGACCAGCAGTTCGCCTCGGAGCCCGACTACGGCCTGCGGTCCCCGTTCGACGGGCAGGCGGACGTCGACGAATCGTCCACCGGAGGCCATGTCGGCCGACGCAAGCTCCGCTTCGACTGGCAGCTCGCCCTCGGCGTCGTGCTCGCACTCGGGGGCATCGCGATGATCGTCTACCTCGTGGTCGTGCTCATCGTCCCGCACGCCTGAACTGGTGTTCCGCGAACCCGCCTCGCTGATCCCCCTGCGCTGGGGAACCTACCGGCTGCGGTACGCGCTCGCGCTCGTGCTGCTGCTCGCCGGCGGGCTGCTCGTGCAGGCGGCATCCGTCTACGCCGGCTACTTCCTCGCTATCGGATTCGCCGCCCACATCGCCGGCTGGCTGGTGCTCCCCGCTCCCGGCGCGCGCCGGGTGATCGTCGCCCTCCCGAGCGCGATCTGCGCGGCGGCGCCCCTCATCGGGTCGCTCGGGAGCGCGCTCGTGGTCGTGTGCCTGCTCTGCTGGCTGTGGAACCGCGAGCGGCCCGCGATCGCCTACCTGGTGCTGGTGCTGCCGGCGATCGCCGGGGCCGTTCTCGCGCAGCTCTACCCGCAATACGGGCACGGCGCGATCGTGGTGGCCGTCGCCCTCGTGGTGCTGGTCGGCTCCGCCTGGCTGGCCAGCTGGATAGCCAGGACTAGGCGCACATCCAGCGCGAACGGCTAGATTTACCCCATGGCAAACTCGAATCCCGCGTTCAACAACTCCCCCGCGTTCTCCGACCGGGCCGCCGTTGCGGGCACGTTCCCGATCGCAGCGCCGCCCGCCGCCGACATGTCGGCGCAGCAGCTCACGGAGCTCTACAGCCAACCCTCCGCCACCCCCGACGACACCGGGCGGATGACCTACGAAGACACGATGGTCAAGATCATCCTGTGCTTCGGCATCCTCATCGTCGGCGCCGCCGTGGGCTGGTTCGTGCCGCTCCTGTGGATCCCCGCCGCGATCATCGGCACGGTGTTCGCGTTCATCAACATCTTCAAGAAGAAGGTCAGCCCGGCGCTCATCGTGCTGTATGCCGTCTTCGAGGGCGTGTTCGTCGGCGGCATCACGAACTTCTTCGAGAACCAGTGGCCGGGAATCGCCCTGCAGGCCGTCATCGGCACCGCTGCCGTCATCGGCGTCACGTTCGCTCTGTTCGCCAGCGGCAAGGTGCGCGCCTCCGCGCGGGCCACCAAGGTGTTCCTCATCGCCATCACCGGGTACGTCGTCTACTCCATCGTCAACGTCATCCTGATGGTCACCGGCGTCACGAAAGGCGCCTTCGGCCTCGACAGCGTGGACATCCACCTGTTCGGCTTCAGCATCCCGCTCGGCGTCATCATCGGCGTGCTCGTCGTGCTGCTCGGCGCATACTCGCTGGTGCTCGACTTCGACTCGATCAAGACCGGTGTCACCCGCGGGGCGCCGCGCTCCTACGCCTGGACGGCCGCCTTCGGCCTCATGGTGACCGTCGTCTGGCTCTACCTGCAGATCCTGCGCATCCTGGCCCTGTCTCGGCGGTAGCACGGTCGCGCGGAGAGGGCGGGTGCCTCTCGCCCGCTGGTTGTGGCACGCTGAAGCGGATCCGAGCTAGCGAAAGGCTGAGTCACATTCTCGACTCGTCTGCGCTGCTGGCCCTCACGGTGCAGATGAGTGGGATCGCGGTAGCCGCGGATCTCGCCTGGGCAGAAGTAGACGTTCCAGGCCTGACAGTCCACTTGCCGAAACGCGGGCTCGATCAGCTCTTACGGCCCGAGTTGCGCGACCTCAGGAAGATCACGCCTGCGGCGACCGTGATGCCGAAGACCACGACCGCGAGCACGATCAGCAGCCAGCCGGTCTGGTTGTGCTGGATCACCAACGGGATGCCGATGAACGCACAGAGGACTGTCGCGAGAAGTCCGCACACCGTTCGCACATACAACGTGCCCATTACGACCTGGCTCCGGCTGCGCGCATCACTCGCCCAATCTAGTCGTCCCGGCAGGCGTCCGTCACCCGACGGACGCCCCGGGCTACTCCCACTCGATCGTGCCCGGCGGCTTCGACGTGACGTCGAGCACGACGCGGTTCACACCGGCGACCTCGTTGGTGATGCGCGTGGAGATGCGGGCGAGCACCTCGTAGGGCAGGCGGGTCCAGTCGGCGGTCATCGCATCCTCGGATGACACGGGCCGCAGCACGATCGGGTGGCCGTAGGTGCGGCCGTCGCCCTGCACCCCGACCGAGCGGACATCCGCCAGCAGCACCACCGGGCACTGCCAGATCTCGCCGTCGAGGCCGGCCGCGGTGAGTTCGTGGCGCGCGATCGCGTCTGCGGAACGCAGCAGCTCGAGCCGGTCGCGGGTGACCTCGCCGACGATCCGGATGCCGAGGCCGGGTCCCGGGAAGGGCTGGCGGCCGACGATCACCTCGGGCAGGCCGAGCTCGCGGCCGATTGCCCGCACCTCGTCCTTGAACAGGGCGCGCAACGGCTCGACCAGGGCGAACTGCAGGTCTTCGGGCAGGCCGCCGACGTTGTGGTGGCTCTTGATGTTGGCGGTGCCGGTTCCACCGCCGGACTCCACCACATCCGGGTACAGCGTGCCCTGCACGAGGAACTCGATCGGCTGGCCATCGGAGGCTGCCTCGGCGACGAGGTCGGATGCCGCCTTCTCGAACGAGCGGATGAACTCCCGCCCGATGATCTTGCGTTTCTCCTCAGGGTCGGTGACCCCGGCGAGCGCGTCGAGGAACTGGTCGACGGCGTCTACCGTCACCAGACGGACTCCGGTGCTGGCGACGTAGTCATCTTCGACCTGCCGGCGCTCATCCTGCCGCAGCAGTCCGTGGTCGACGAAGATGCAGATCAGCTGGTCGCCGACCGCCTTGTGCACGATCGCCGCGGCGACGGCGGAGTCGACCCCGCCGGAGAGTCCGCAGATGACCCGCTTCGTGCCCACCTGCTCGCGGATGCGGTCGACCTGTTCGGCGATGACGCTGCCGCTGTTCCAGTCGGCGGGGATGCGCGCGGCCACGTGCAGGAAGTTCTCGAGCACCTGCTGCCCGTACTGGGAGTGCTTCACCTCGGGGTGCCACTGCACGCCGTAGAGCCTGCGCTCGTCGGAGGCGAAGGCGGCGACCGGCGTGGAGTCGCTGGAGGCCAGCACGGTGAAGCCTTCGGGCGCCTTCGACACGGAGTCGCCGTGGCTCATCCAGGTGGTCTGCACCTCGGGCTGGCCACCGAGCAGCACGTTGTCAGCAAGGGAGACCCGCACCTCCGTCGACCCGTACTCGCTGAGGCCGGTGTGCGCGACCTCGCCGCCGAGCTGCTGTGCCATCACCTGGAACCCGTAGCAGATACCGAGCACTGGCACGCCGAGCTCCAGGATGCCCGGGTCGAGGCTGGGCGAGCCCTCCTCGTAGACGCTCGACGGGCCACCGCTCAGCACGATGCCGGCCGGGTTCATGGCCGCCACCTCGGCGGCGGTGATCGTGTGCGGCACGATCTCGGAGTAGACGTTCGCCTCGCGCACACGTCGCGCGATCAGCTGGGCGTACTGCGCCCCGAAGTCGACGACCAGGACCGGCTGCTGGGCGGTTTCGCGCTGCGTCAGCTCACTAATTGGCGACGACCTCTGCTGTCGGGGCCGGCGCGCCGGCGTCGAGCTCCGCCAGTTCGGCTTTGGCACGGCGGGCGATGAAGTGTTCCACGATGAAGGACAGGAACGGCACGACACCGCCGAGGGCGATGGCGATGAACCGGGTGAACGGCCAGCGCATGAGGCTCCAGAGGCGGAAATCCATGAACAGGTAGACGACGTACAGCCAGCCGTGCGCGATGAGGATGCCGAGCGACACGTTGAGGCCGCTGGTGGTGGCGCGCAGGTCGGCCGGGTTCCACGGCACGAGCGCGACCAGCCCCTGCGGACTGCCGAAGTAGATCTCGCGGTGGATGCCGGTGTACTTGAGGATGACCTCGACGACCAGCAGCAACAGCAGCGTGCCGGTCACGTACGCGGAGATCTTGTAGAGCTTCAGCGCCACCCTGATCTTCGGGGCATCCGACGGTGTGGGTTTGATCGCCATGGGCTCAGTTTACTTCCGCTGGTTGTGTGAGTTCGGCGCGTTCCTCCTGCTCGCGTTCCCAGGCGTCCCGCACCAGGCGGTACCAGAGGAACAGCGCGAAGCCGGCGAAGACCACCCACTCGATCGCGTAGAACACGTTCAGCAGGTCGAGGGTCACCGTCGACACCGGCGCCGGGGAGTAGATCACGGTGAGACCCTGCACCTTCGAGCCCAGCGTGAGGTAGCCGGTGTACATGCCGGCGGCATCCGTTTTCTTCCACACGTTCACCAGGGCGGCGGCCGACACGGTCGTCACCTGGTTCGCCTCGAAGTTGCTGTCGGAGGGCGCATCACTCACGTTGTACCGGCCGACGATGGTGACGGTGCCCGTGGGAAGGCGCAGGTCCTTCAGTGCGGATGACGCCCCGGCCCTGGTGGGCGACCATCCGACCGCGACCGGCAGCCCGGCATCCCGTCCGATGGTGGTCGCGGCGGAGAAGTGGGTCACCACCCACCAGCCCTGCTTGCCGTTGTTGAGGCGGTCACCGATGAGCACGCTGTCGGCGGGAACCCAGTGCCCGCTGGTCTCGACGAGCTGGCCGTCCAGCTTGTCGGTCACCCCGCTCTGCGGTTTCGTGATCGCGGAGAGCTCGTCGACGGTCTCAGTGTGCCGCACCACCGGCGTGCCGTTCTGCACGCTGCGGGAGAGCTGCCACTGGCTGAGGGCGGCGAAGGTGGCCGCGAGCGCGAGAGCGAACAGGAGCGCTGCGATCCAGCGTGGGCGACGTGCGACGGACCACATGGGCTGCTCAGTACTCCGGATCTCTCTTGCGTTCGGTCTGCTCGTCGGACTGCGACATCGCCTGCTCGATCAGGCGATCCGCCGCCTCGGCGACTTCCGGCGTGTCCTCCGGCTCGAGGGTGTCGACCTCGGTCTCGCCGAAGGGCACGGCCTCCTGCCCGCTGGTGGCCGCCTCGACGAGTGCGAAGTTCTCTTCGCTCATCGCGTCGCGCTGCTCGTCGGGCTTCTTCCTGCGCCTCTTCCGGAACAATACTGCGCCCGCTCGCTCGGAGTTCGCCGCGAGGACCGGTCCGATGACCGCCATGACCAGCACGTAGAGGCCGGCGAACGGAGTGAGCCGCGGATCGAGTCCGGCGCCCGCGGCGAGGGTCGCGAGAATCAGCACGAACTCGCCGCGGGTCTGGAGCATCGCGCTGGCGTTGAAACCTTCGGCGGGGGTGAGTTTGTTGATCCAGGCGATCAGCTGGCCGCCGAGCGTATTGATGACGAGGGTGACCACGACGGCGACGATCACCGGGGTGATGACGGGACCGAAGGTCGACGGGTCGAGGGCCAGGCCGAAGTTGAGGAAGAAGAACGCGGCGAACACGTCGCGCAGCGGTAGCGCGAACTGCTCGATCCTGGTTCGGAACCGGGTCGCCCCCAGCACGAGGCCGATCAGGAAGGCGCCGATCGCATCCGACACCCCCAGCAGTTCGCCGATGCCGCCGAAGGCGACGGCCAGCGCGAAGAACAGGATGGTGAACAGCTCGTCGTCCCGGGTTCGCACGAGGCGGGAGACCACCGTGCCGCCGAACCGGGCGAGCGTGAACATCGCGACCAGGAAGGTGAACGAGATGGCGAGCTGCATCACGATCTGCCAGATGCTGGTCTCGCCGCCGATCACGACCGAGACGATGGCGAGGTAGATCGCGATGAAGACGTCCTCGAGCACCATGATGCCGAGCACGGCGGGGGTCTCCCGGTTGGCGAGGCGATTGAACTCGATGAGCAGCTTGGTGACGATCGCGCTCGAGGATGTCGCGGTCATCCCGGCGATGATCAGCGCCTCACGGGTGCCCCAGCCGATCCAGAGACCGAGGCCGAAGCCCACTGCCATGTTGATCAGGATGCGCGTGCCGCCGGAGACGAGCAGGGCGCGCAGGTTGCCGTAGAACTCGTCCTGGTCGAACTCCAGCCCCAGGCTGAACAGCAGGAAGATGAGACCCACGACGGCGACCAGCTGAACGTCGGCCGACTTGAAGCTCAGCGGGAACAGATGGAAGTGCGGGCTCGCGATGAGGCCGACCAGCATGTAGATCGGGATGGCGGGCAGCCCGATCATCTTGCCGAGACGCCCCAGCACGTAGGCGATGAGGAACAGGACGCCGAGGACGAGGAGTTCTTCACCCACGAGCGGCTCTACCCTTGCTGCGCGTCAGCAGTCAGCTTCGGTGCCAGCTCGCCGGTGCGGTAGAAGGTGAACGCCTTCGCCACCTTCTCCGGCGAACCGGCGACGACGAGTGTGTCGCCGGGGAAGACCTTGAAATCATCGGCGGGCGCCGGGTTGGCGGAATCCCCGCGCACCACGGCGACGACCGTCAGGCCGACGACCCCGTGTGAGGCCAGGCTGCCGAGCTGCTGGCCGGCGATGTGGTCGTCGTAGTCGACGGTGAACCAGTCGATGCTGAGGCCCGGGATTCGGTCCAGCTTGTCGAGACCTTCGGTGATGCGGGTGCCGCCGAGCAGTTCGGCGAGGGTGTGCGCCTCATCCTCGCTCAGTCTCAGGGACACCTTCTTGGTATCCGAGCCGTCCTCCTCATCGGCGAAGGTGATGAGGTCGCTGTGGCCCGAGCGGTGGCTGATGACGCCGGCCTTGCCGCCGTCGGCGGTCACGAAGGTGTGCAGCACCCCGACTCCGGGCAGTTTGACCCTTCGCACGTCGACCATCTGGCACTCCTTAGTTCTGCGACAAGTCTAATCGGGGTGGCACGCAGGCCCTCCAGTGTTCGCCCCAGGCTCAGGAGGTGGTGACGACGTCGGGCGCCTCCAGGCGCACCCGGTCGGCCGACTCGTCGTCCGGCTCCAGCTGGCTGGCGCGCTCCGCGGCAACGCGCTCGAGGTAGAAATCGATCTCGCGCTGGATGCGCGCGTCGTCCCATCCCAGCTCGGCACCCATCAGGCGCGCGGCGACCGGCGCCGCAGACACCCCGCGGTCCCAGGCCTCGATCGAGATGCGGGTACGGCGGGCGAGCACGTCCTCCAGGTGCAGCGCGGCCTCGAACCGGGCCGCGTAGACCACCTCGGCCTCGAGGTAGTCGTCGGCGCCTGGCAGCGGGTTTCCGAGCGACGGGGTCGCGCGGATCATGTCGAGCAGCTCGTCGGTCAGCACGCCGTAGCGGTTCAGCAGGTGCTCGATGCGCACCTTGTGCACGCCGAACGCACGGGCGATCTTGGAGCGCTTGTTCCAGGCCGCGTGGTAGCCCTCCGCGCCGAGGAGTCCGATATTCTCGGTGACGCTCGCCGGGATCCTGCCGTCGAGAGCGGCGACAGCCTCGTCCACGGCATCCTTCGCCATGATGCGGTAAGTGGTCCACTTGCCGCCGGCGATCACCACCAGCCCGGGCACGCTGTGGGCCACCAGGTGCTCACGGCTGAGCTTCGAGGTCTCCTCCGACTCCCCGGCGAGCAGCGGGCGGAGACCGGCATAGACGCCCTCGACGTCGTCGCGGGTCAGGGGAACGGCCAGCACCCGGTTGACGTGCGCGAGCAGGTAGTCGATGTCCGCCGCGGTGGCCGCCGGATGCGCCTTGTCGAGGTGCCAGTCGGTGTCGGTCGTGCCCACCAGCCAGTGCCGGCCCCACGGGATCACGAACAGGACGCTCTTCTCGGTGCGGAGAATGAGCCCCACCTTCGACTGGAAGCGGTCCCGCGGCACCACCAGGTGCACGCCCTTCGAGGCCCGCACCTTGAACTGGCCGCGCTCGCCCACCATCGACTGGGTGTCATCCGTCCACACCCCGGTCGCGTTCACGACCTGCTTGGCGCGGATCTCGAACCGCTCGCCCGTCTCCAGGTCGTGCGCCTCGACACCGACGACGCGTTCGCCGACCTTCAGGAAGCCCTCCACCCGCACCCGGCTGGCGACGTGGGCGCCGTAGAAGGATGCCGTGCGGGCCAGGTTGGCGACGTAGCGGGCATCGTCCACCTGGGCGTCGTAGTACGTGATACCACCGATCATCGCGTCGTGCGCGAGCGACGGCGCCGCGCGCATCACCTGCGTCTTCGTGAGGTGGCGGTGGTGCGGCACGCCGGGCGGCCGGCCACCCGTCCAGCTCAGGGCGTCGTACAGGATCATCCCGGCGCCGATGTACAGGCGCTCCCAGACGTGGTGGTGCAGCGGGTAGAGAAAGCGCACCGGCTTCACCAGGTGCGGGGCGATGCGCTGCAGCAGCAGGCCGCGTTCCTTCAGCGCCTCGCGCACGAGACGGAAGTCGAGCTGCTCCAGGTAGCGGATGCCGCCGTGCACGAGCTTGGACGACCGGCTCGACGTGCCGCTGGCCCAGTCCCGCGCCTCGACCATGCCGACCCGCAGGCCGCGGGTCACGGCGTCGAGCGCGGCACCGGTGCCGACGACGCCCCCGCCGATCACCAGGATGTCGAGCTCCTTGTCGCGGAGCACGGCGATCGCCTCGGCGCGCTCGGCCGGCCCCAGCTTCGACGAGCGCGTAACTGTCTTCAACCCGGTCATCCGTTCCCCCACCTACTTGTTATACGGAGCGACAACCACTTCGACGCGCTGGAATTCCTTCAGGTCCGAATACCCGGTGGTCGCCATCGACCGCTTGAGGGCACCGACCAGGTTCACGCTTCCGTCGGCCACGGTCGACGGGCCGAACAGGATCTGCTCGAGCGGGGCCAGCGACCCCACTTCGACGCGGTTGCCGCGCGGCAGCTCGCTGTGGTGCGCCTCGGCGCCCCAGTGCCATCCGCCGCCGGGAGCCTCCGTCGCTTTCGCGAGCGTCGAACCGAGCATCACGGCATCCGCTCCGACCGAGAAGGCCTTCGCGATGTCGCCGCTGGTGCCGAGGCCGCCGTCCGCGATGACGTGCACGTACCGGCCGCCGGACTCGTCCATGTAGTCG
>FSWJ01000344.1_pt1 | contig 38876 bp, 38 predicted proteins | sample 1637851 | NCBI WGS metagenome assembly FSWJ01 (sample SAMEA3914789, study PRJEB12502) | metagenome | biome: forest; material: soil | place: Canada | collected 2011-07-03 | depth 0.3 m | reverse complement strand
TTCGTCAACGCCGAATCATTCCTACAGTCCGTGACCGGCTCGACGAAAGCCGAAGCAACCAAACTCGTGCGGGTCGGGGAACTGCTCGACATCACACCGTTGGGCTCAGCGGTGGATGAGGGTGCGATCAGTGTGGACGGGGCGAACGCGATCGCCGTCGGACTTGGTGACACGGCGACCGACGCGGCTGTTGCGGGCCTGGTGAAGGAATCCGCATCCCTGGACGCGGACGCCCTCGCCCGCCGGGCCCGCGAGGTGCGGGCCGAACTCGACGCCGACGCGATCGCCCGCGCGGAGAAGCAACGGCGTGAGCTGCGCTACTTCACCACCAAACGCCGCCCCGACGGGATGGTCACCGGCAGTTTCGCCCTCTCCGACGACGACGGCGCACTGATCCTCGCCATCTACGACCAGGCCACCAGCCCCAGAAACCTCGGCCCCCGCTTCATCGACACCGGCACCGTCGACACCACCACCGGGGAGATACACGACCCCACTCTTGAGGATCCCCGCACCCGGGGCCAGAAAGCCGCCGACGCATTCGCCGGACTGCTGCGCATCGCCGTCGATGTCCCCGACAGCGCTGTCCTCGGACTGAACCGGCCCGCCGTGCGGGTCCTGGTCAACGCCGACACCATCGCCCGCCGCGCCGGCCACGGGCACATCGAGAACGCCACCGACTTCCCCATCTCCTTCGAGACAATCGAACGGCACCTCTGCGACTCCGGAGTCATCGGGGTCGTCTTCGACGACGACGGCACCTCGCTCAACATCGGCCGCGACCAGCGCCTCTACACCCGCAAACAACGCATCATCATGGCCGCCCGCGACGGCGGCTGCCGATTCCCCACCTGCACCAGACCCACCACCTGGACCGAAGCCCACCACATCAACTACTGGAACCGAGACAACGGCAACACCGACATCGACGACGGCATCCTCCTCTGCCGACACCACCACCTACTCATCCACAACAACCACTGGCAAATCAGACGCCACAAAGGCCAATACTGGCTCACCCCACCACCCGACATCGACCCCACCCAAACACCACAACCCATGCCCAGCAAACAACCCTCGATGCGAGAACTCCTCGCCGGATGAAACGCGCTACGGAGCGTGGGCGACCTACGTCGCCTCGCTGTCGTACGGCGCGGCGAGCCCGGGAGCCATCCGGCTGCTCGGCTTGACGGCCGGACGGACGACCGGTGCGGCGCTCTCGCCCGGTCCATCGTCACTGAGTGCATCACGAATGATGCGGCGCGGGTCGTACTGTCGCGGGTCGAGCTTCTGCCAGTCCACCTCGTCGAACTCCGGGCCCATCTCGTCACGAAGGCGATCACGCGCATCGCCGGCCAGCGACCGGAGCGAACGAACGAGCCTTCCGAGCTGTGCGGCGTATTTGGGCAGGCGCTGCGGACCGAGGATGATCACGGCGATGAAGCCGATCACCAGCAGCTTCTCGAAGTCGAGCCCGAACACCCGTTCAGGATAGACCCTCGCCATGCGAGCCTCCCCTACGCTGAACAGGAGCAGCGCTGGAATGGACCTGAGGAGAACCACGTGTCCGACAAAGAGGCGAGCTGGAAGTTCGCGGAGGACTTCACCGCCGAACGACCCGACATCGCCGACGCGCGACATCATTCGGTCGAGCTGGGAATCGACGCGGTCAGCCCCGCCACCGGCGCGCAACTGGCCGTGATCACCGCGGCGACCGTCGCCACCAGCATCATCGAGGTGGGCACCGGCGTCGGCGTGAGCGGGCTCTGGATGCTCGCCGGTGCCCCGCAGGCGACCCTCACGACGATCGACATCGAGCCGGACCACCAGGACTACGCGCGCCGGGCCCTCCTCGAGGCGGGTATCGCGGCCAACCGGCTGCGCCTCATCACCGGGGACGCGGGCGAAGTGCTGCCCAGGATGAACGAAGCCTCCTACGACATCGTGCTGGTAGATGCCGACCCGCAGTCGGTGATCGAATACGTAGAGCACGCGCTGCGGCTGGCACGCATCGGCGGCACGGTTCTCGTGGCGCACGCCCTCTGGCACGACCGTGTCGCGGACCCCGTGCAGCGCGGCGACACCGTGAGCGGCTTCCGTTCCCTGCTCAGGGAGATCGCGGCATCCGATGCCGTCATCAGCGCCCTGTCACCGATCGGCGACGGACTGCTGCAGCTCACGAAGAAGTAGAGAGAACCTACGCCGTCGCCACGACCCCGGCGAGAGCGTCATGAAGCTCTTTCGCCTCGGCATCGTTGACCGAGACCACGAGGCGACCGCCACCCTCGAGCGGGACGCGCACGATGATGAGCCGGCCCTCTTTAACAGCCTCCATTGGCCCGTCTCCGGTCCTCGGCTTCATGGCTGCCATGAGTGATCCCCTTTCGTGGAATTACGTCCATTATCCCGTACCTGAACGCGAGAAACGAATCGCATATCACGGTGGAGTCCAGTCGTAGCCGTTAACCCACCAGCAGATGTAGAGCCAGCCGAATTGCCCGGCGATCATGAGTGCCACCACTATCACCCGATAGATCCTCGATTTGGGTTGGGCGATGGCGCCCAGCAGGGGGAACATCGGGATGAGCAGGCGGAACGTGCTCGACTGCGGGAAGAACACGGCGAGCAGGTAGACCGCGTAGCTCGCGAGCCACAGCCGGAGGTCTACCCCGAGCCGCCGCACGGCAGGGAGGAACAGCACCAGGGCGAACCCGGCCACGACGAGAGCGAGCAGCACATACGCCCACGCCCCGATCCCCCACTGGCCGGCCCAGAATCCGGCTGCCTGGATCCACGAACTGAACGGCGCGAGGCCCGCCTGCCAGCCCACATAGTCCGAGCGCCAGGCCAGTTCGGTGTCCGTATAGGCGTTGATGTCCCCGGTGACGAGCCACGCGGTGATCGGCCAGGCGAAACCCATCACCAGGGCGAAGAGGGTCGCGCCGATCGAGAGCACGATCTCATTCGCGCTGAACGGCTCGCGACGGCGGGTGACCCAGCGATGGATGACGTGCAGCCCGAGCGCGAGGGCGACCGCCAGCCCGCTCGGGCGGGTCAGGGCGGCGAGCGCGATCACCGGCAGCAGCAGCACGTAGTGCCGCCGCAGCAGCAGGTACAGCGCGAGCACCAGCAGGAACAGGTACATCGATTCCGCGTACGACACCTGCAGGATCGGCGAGAGCGGTGCGAAACAGAACAGCATGACCGAGAACATGACAGCGCCGGCCGGCACCGTGACCCGCATCAGCCGGTAGAACATCAGCGCGGCGCCGAGCGAGAACAGGAACGACACGACGACGGACACCACCTCCCACGGCAGCGTCGTCACCAGCATGAATGCCCGCACCAGCAGCGGGTACGCGGGCAGGAACGCCCACGAGTTCTGCACGACATGACCGGCCGTGTCGTGCGGCAGGCTGCTCGAATAGCCGCTCACGGCGACGATGTGATACCAGGTGCTGTCCCAGAGCTGCGCGTACGAGAAGTAGTCGGGGTGAGCGGTCGTCCAGGGGTTGTCCGGCTGCCAGAAGGCGAACAGCTGCAACAGGATGGTGGTGACGATGCGCGACAAGCCCCAGATGACGAAGACCTTCACCCACCACGGCGTGACCCGGTAGCGGACCACCGCGCCGGTCAGGAGTCGGTGAGCCACGCCCGCAACCCTCGCTCGCAGGCGACGATCTGCTCGACCGGAACGCGTTCGTCGTCCGCGTGGGCGAGCAGGGCATCCCCGGGCCCGTAGTTGACAGCGGGGATGCCGAGGGCGGAGAACCGGGCGACATCTGTCCAGCCGTACTTGGGCTTCGCCTCGCCGCCGACCGCGGCGAGGAACTCGCGCGCGAGCGGGGCGGTGAGTCCGGGGCGGGCGCCCTCCGCGTAGTCGATCACCTCGAGCTCGAAGCCCGCGAAGATCTCCCGCAGGTGCTGCTCCGCCCGGGCGGCCGAGGTGTCCGGCGCGAAACGGTAGTTGACCGTGATCACCGCCTCATCGGGGATCACGTTGCCGGCGACCCCGCCCGAGATGCCCACGGCGTTCACAGCTTCGCGGTAGACCAGCCCGTCGACCTCGACCTGCTTCGGCTGGTACGCGGCGAGGATGGCGAGAATGGGCGCGGCGTCATGGATGGCGTTGTGCCCGACCCAGGAGCGCGCCGAGTGCGCCCGGATGCCGCGGGTGCGCAGCTCCGCCCGCATGGTCCCATTGCATCCGCCCTCCACCTCGCCGCCGGTCGGCTCCCCGAGGATGGCGAAGTCGCCCGCGAGCAGGTCGGGACGGTGGGAGGCGAGACGGCCGAGACCGTTGAGGTCGGATTCGACCTCCTCGTGGTCGTACCAGATCCAGGTGATGTCCACGACGGGGGCGACGAGTTCCATCGCGAGCTTCAGCTGCACGGCGACGCCCGCCTTCATGTCGACGGTTCCGCGACCCCACAGGTAGTCGACCCCGCCGTCCGTCTCGTACCGGGTGGGCAGGTTGCGGTTGATCGGCACGGTATCGATGTGGCCGGCGATCACCACCCGCCGATCGCGGCCGAGGCTCGTGCGGGCGACGATGGTGTCGCCGTCGCGGGTGATCTCGAGGTGCCCGGCCCCATCGAGTGCGGCGAGAATCGCCGAGGTGATGGCGTCCTCGTCACCGGAGACGGAGGGAATGTCGCAGAGCTGCCGGGTCAGGTCGATCGACGACGACGTCAGGTCGAGAGCGGGGAGGGCCACGCGCACAGTTTACCGACCGCTCATCGGTCGACCTCTCGCTAACCTTGGAGCATGATTGAACGCTCGGCCTGGGGTTACGGCCTCGCAACGACAGCCGGCGACGGCACCGTGCTCGATACCTGGTTCCGCGACCCGGCTCTCGGCGCCTTCCCGGCCGGCCGCGACCCGCACATCGCCCCCGCCGACTTCGCCCTGGTCACCGGCAGCGACCCGCGCCGGAAGGTCACCGTCGACTTCGTCACCGTGGAGATCGACCTGGACGCGGCCCCCGCCTCGACACCGGACGCGTACCTCCGCCTGCACCTGCTGAGCAGCCTGCTGGTGAAACCGAACACGATCAACCTGGACGGCATCTTCGCCCGGCTGCCGGTGGTCGCCTGGACCAACGCCGGGCCCGTTCACCCCGACGACTACGCCGACCAGCGGCTCACCCTGCAGCGGGCGGGCATCGCCGCGCACTCCATCGACCGCTTCCCCCGGTTGACCGACTACATCTCCCCCGACCGGGTGCGCATCGCCGACACCTCGCGGGTGCGGCTCGGCGCCCACCTCGCGCCCGGCACCACCGTCATGCACGAGGGTTTCGTCAACTTCAACGCCGGCACCCTCGGCGCGTCCATGGTCGAGGGGCGCATCTCGCAGGGGGTCGTCGTCGGTGACGGCTCGGATGTCGGGGGCGGGGCATCCATCATGGGCACCCTGTCGGGCGGCGGCACGGAGCGGGTCACGGTCGGCCGGCGCGCGCTGCTCGGCGCGAACTCGGGCATCGGCATCTCGATCGGTGACGACTCCGTGGTCGAGGCCGGCCTCTACGTGACGGCGGGCACCAAGGTGGTGGTGCTGCGGGAGGGCCAGGAGCCGGCCACGGTGAAGGCGGTCACGCTGTCCGGCGTGCCCGGCCTGCTGTTCCGGCGCAACTCGGTCAGTGGTGGCGTCGAGGTGCTCGCCCGATCGGGCAAGGGCGTCGAACTGAACGCCGCCCTGCACGCGTAGGGGAGCTATTTCGCGGGCCAGGCGCGTTCCGGCGATCCCACATACAGCTGCTGCGGACGGCCGATCTTGGTTGCGCTGTCGTGGTTCATCTCCCGCCAGTGCGCGATCCAGCCGGGCAGCCGGCCGATCGCGAACAGCACGGTGAACATGCGGGTCGGGAAGCCCATCGCCTTGTAGATGACGCCGGTGTAGAAGTCGACGTTGGGGTACAGCTTGCGCTCGACGAAGTAGTCGTCGGCGAGGGCGACCGCCTCGAGTTCCTTGGCGATGTCGAGCAGGTCGTCCTGCACCCCGAGAGCGGCGAGGATCTCGTCCGCGCTCTCCTTCACCAGTCGCGCTCGCGGGTCGAAGTTCTTGTAGACGCGGTGCCCGAATCCCATCAGGCGCACCCCATCCTCCTTGTTCTTCACCCGCTGCACGAACTTGTCGACGCTGTCGCCCGACTCCTTGATCTCGGAGAGCATGGTGAGCACGGCCTCGTTCGCGCCGCCGTGCGCCGGCCCGTAGAGCGCGTTGATGCCGGCGGAGATCGACGCGAACATGTTCGCCTGAGTGGACCCGACCAGTCGCACCGTGGAGGTGGAGGCGTTCTGCTCGTGGTCCTCGTGCAGGATGAGCAGGCGTTCCAGCGCCTTCGACACCACCGGATCGATCTCGTAGGGCTCCGCCATGGTGCCGAAGTTCAGCTTGAGGAAGTTGTCGGTGAAGCTCAGGCTGTTGTCCGGGTACAGGAAGGCCTGGCCGAGGCTCTTCTTGTGGGCGTACGCGGCGATCACCGGCAGCTTCGCCAGCAGGCGGATGGTGGAGAGTTCGATCTGCTCGGGATCGTGGATGCTCAGCGAGTCCTCGTAGAAGGTCGACAGGGCGGACACCGCACTCGACAGCACCGACATCGGGTGGGCGTTGTGCGGGAGCGCGTCGAAGAAGCGGCGCAGGTCCTCGTGCAGCAGGGTGTGACGGCGCACGCGGTCCTCGAAGGCACCCAGCTCGGAGGCCGACGGCAGTTCACCGTGGATGAGCAGCCACGCCACCTCGAGGTAGGTGGAGTTCGCGGCGACATCCTCGATCGCGTAGCCGCGGTAGCGCAGGATGCCGGCGTCGCCGTCGATGTAGGTGATCGCGCTCTCGGTGGCGGCGGTGTTCACGAAACCGTAGTCGAGGGTCGAGTACCCGGTCTGCTTCATCAGCGTGGAGATGTCGATGCTCGACGCACCGTCCGCGCTCTGCCGGATCGGGAACTCCGCAGTGCCGCCGGGGAAGGAGAGGGTCGCCTTGTGAGCGTCAGAAGTGGGGGCGTCGGTCACGTGTACAGCCTAATTGGCAGCGGAGTCGACAGTTGCACCTGCCAATGACCGAGTGAACTACTTGGAGAGAGTTGACAAACGCTCCACGGCCTCGGCGATGTGCTCGTCCGTCGCGGTGAGAGCGATTCGCACGTGCTGCGACGCCGGGTCGCCGTAGAAGGTGCCCGGCGCGACCAGGATGCCGACATCCGCAAGACGCGCGACGGTGCTGAGCGCCGGTTCGCCCGCGCTGGCCCAGAGGTACAGTCCGCCCTCGCTGGAGTCGATGCGCATCCCTGCGGCCTCGACCGCGGGAATGAGCGCGGCGCGGCGGCGGCGGTACAGCTCGCGTTGCCCGGCGACGTGCTCCTCGTCGGCCAGGGCGGCGACCATCGCCGCCTGCACGGGCAGCGGCGGGATGAGTCCCAGGTTCTTGCGCACCTCGAGAATCTCGGCGATGAGATCGCTGCAGCCCGCCACGAACGCCGCCCGATAGCCGGCGAGGCTCGACTGTTTGCTGAGCGAGTAGACGCTGAGCACCGAGTTGCGCTCCCCGTGGATGACCCGGGGGTCCAGGATGCTCGGCGACGGGCCCTCCGAATCCCAGGCCAGTTCCGCGTAGCACTCGTCGCTCGCGATGACGGCACCCAGTTCGCGCGCGCGGGCGACGGCGACGGCCAGCCGGTCGACGCCGAGGATGCGGCCGTCCGGGTTGGCGGGACTGTTCACCCAGACGAGGCGCGTGTTCTCCGGCCACTCGGCCGGGTCGTCGCTCGCGACGACCGTCGCTCCGGCCAGGATCGCGCCGACCGCGTAGGTGGGGTACGCCCGCGAGGGCTGCACCAAGACATCCCCCGGGCCGAGTCCGAGCCAGAGGGCGAGTCCGCCGATGAACTCCTTCGAACCGATCGTGGGCAGCACGTTCGCGATGCTGAGGTCGTCCACCCCGCGGCGGCGGGAATACCAGTCGACGATGGCCTCGCGCAGCGGAACACTGCCGGCGGTGAGCGGGTAGGCGTGTGCGTCGGTGGCCGCGGCGAGCGCATCGCGGATCACCGCGGGCGTCGGGTCGACGGGCGAACCGACGGAGAGGTCGATCATGCCGCCCGGGTACGCGCGTGCCCGCTCGACGTAGGGAGCGAGCGAGTCCCAGGGAAAGTCGGGAAGGACGAGCCCGGTGCGCGGGCTCACTCGGCGGCGGGGCCCTGCGGTGGCAGGGCGGTGATCACGGCGTGGTCGCTGTGGATGACGCCGACCTTGGCTGCGCCACCCGGCGACCCGACCTCCTCGAAGAACTCGACATTCGCCGTGTAGTAGTCCGCCCACTTGTCGGGCAGGTCGTCCTCGTAGAAGATCGCCTCCACCGGGCAGACCGGCTCGCACGCGCCGCAGTCGACGCATTCGTCGGGATGGATGTAGAGCATCCGGTCGCCCTCGTAGATGCAGTCGACGGGACACTCGTCGATGCAGGCTCTGTCTTTGACGTCCACGCACGGGAGGGCGATGACATAGGTCACGGGGCTTCAGATTCCCTTCGGCTGTACTGGGACTCCCAGCTTATCGCGGGCGGAACGGGCCCCGAGCCGGCCAGGCGAGCGTCACGATCGCGACCGCCGCCGTGCCGTAGACGAGCAGGTAGCCGACTGGATTCGCCGGGACCAGCAGGCCGCCGCCGGAGCTTGCCAGGGAGAGCACGCCGATCGCACCGAGCATGCCGATCGCGGCGAAGATGCCCGGCAGCCGGCCCTCGAACGCGAGCCGGAATCCGATGAACAGGGCGGCGGCGATGAGGAGGGTGGCGACGATCCCGACCGGGAGCGAGACCCCCATCGCCCGCACCGCGAACTGGTGGTCGACCGTGGCGATGCCGCCAAGGCCGGCGCCGATCACGAGCGCGAGCACGCAGGCGAGCACCAGAACGCCGAAGCCGTGCTGGACGGGGAGGGGCTGTTCCTCACGCACTCGGGCGAACCGCTCGACCGTCGCGATCGGCCGGGCCGGACCGCTCGAGAGCGCATAGCGATCCCCGTCGACGGTCACCTGGCTGCGGTAGGCCGTGAGGGCCGCCGCCGTGCGGTCGATGACCGGCGAGACGTCGATGGCGATCTCGCCGCCGTCATCGATCGCGAAGAAGGGTATCTCCATCACCTGTGCGGCACGGAGTGCAGCCTCGCGCGCCCGGATGTGGTCCGGATGCCCGTACCCGCCGCGCGCGTCGTAACTGACGACCGCGGTCGGCGAGGTCGCTTCGATGACCGCGGCGATGTCGGCGGCCACGTCGCCGAACGGGGCCGCACAGAGCGAGTCCTCGGGGTAGGTCTCGGTGGCTTCGGCACCGGAGGTGCCCCACCGCATCCCGGAGTCGGTGTACCGGCGCGGCGACAGTGTTCCCCAGCGAGCGCCGGCGTCGCCGAGGAATCGATGGTCGCGCACCCCGAGGATGCCCATCGCCGCACTGAGCTCCCGGGAGCGGTAGGCGGCGAGACGCTTCGACCCTTCGAGCTGGCGGATGTCCTCGGGGATCACCTCCCCCAGTTCTCCCCTGGTGCAGGTCAGCACCGTGACGATGCTGCCGCGGTCGACGAGCGTCGCGATCGTGCCGCCGGTGGCGATCGTCTCGTCGTCGGGGTGGGCATGCACGAACAGGATGCGCTCGGGTTCGACTGGCGGGGATTCCACAGTGGACAGGATATGCCGCGCCCGATACAGTCGACTGAGTAAGGTAAGCCTTACCAACATTCCATTCCCCCAGTCCTGAAACGAATCCGTGCTCGCAACCCTGGTGATCGGCCTCCGCGAAGGCCTCGAAGCGGCACTCATCGTCGGGATCCTCGCCGCATTCCTCCGCCGCAACGGCAGGTCGCTGCGGGCCATGTGGATCGGCGTCATCATCGCCGTCACCCTCAGCATCGGAGTGGGCACCGTTCTCGAGCTGGTGTCGCTCTCGCTGCCGCAGGCCCAGCAGGAGGGCCTCGAGACCGTCATCGGGGCCGTCGCGGTGGTGTTCGTCACCGGGATGATCGTCTGGATGAACACGCACGCCTCCGGCATGAAGCGCGAGTTGGAAGCGGAGGCGACCGTGGCCCTCGGCGAAGGAACGGCACTCGCCCTCGCGGTCATGGCATTCCTCGCCGTGCTGAAGGAGGGTTTCGAAACCTCGGTCTTCCTGCTCGCCACCTTCCAGTCGTCGACCAGCGTGATCGCGGCGATCGCCGGCGCGGTCATCGGCATCCTCGTGGCGGTCGGCATCGGGGTCGGCATCTACCACGGCGGCGTGCGCATCAACCTGGGCCGGTTCTTCCGCATCACCGGCGTGTTCCTCATCTTCGTCGCCGCGGGCCTCGTGCTCAACGCGCTGCGCACCGCGCACGAGGCCGGCTGGCTCGACATCGGCCAGCAGCGCACCGTCGACCTGTCCTGGCTCGCACCCAACGGGTCGATCCAGTCCGCGCTCATGACCGGTGTGCTCGGCATGCCCGCCGACCCACGCCTCGTCGAGATGCTCGGCTGGGGCGTCTACCTCGTGAGCGTGCTGCTCTACGTGCTCTGGCCGGCGCGCGTGCGGCCATCGGGCGTTGCGGCGATCAAGACCCGACTGGGAATCGCCGGCGGACTGGTCGTGATCGCCGCGGTGCTCGGTCTCGCCGTACCGCTCGGTGCGAGCGTCGACGGGGACAGCGCCCTCCCGCTCACCAACGACTCCGGGGCCGTCGCGGGCAGCGTGCAGGCCACCACGTCGGCCGGCCGGTTCACCATCACCTCGGACGGCGCGACCAGCACGATGACGGCGTCCCGCTCGACCAGCACGGTGAAGGATGGCGTAGCGGCTGTCGAGCGTGTACTTCCGTCAATGCGCGCGACCACCACCGAGTCCGTCACCCTCGACGAGCTCGCGACCCTGAATGGCGGCAGGCTCCCGATCGGCATGAGCCTGCAGCAGAGTCCCGGACCCTTCACCGTCACCACCGTCACCAGCTCGACGGTGCGCGTGTGGACCGTCGGCACGGGCATCCTGGATGCCCGGAGCACCACCTCGCACATCCTTCAGATCTCGGGCGGCGGCCTGAACGGCAACCGCACCGTCTCGACCGCCGGTACCGCGCTGTCGGGCGACCCCACCGCTGTCGCCGCGGTCGCGTCGAGAGTGATGGCCGCCCAGGCCGCCATACAGGAACTGCTGCTCTGGAAGCTCTGGCTGCCCGTCGCGCTCGTCATCGCGGCCCTCGCACTCGCACTCTCCGCTGCCCGCGCGGCGCGCCGGCTCGAGTCCCCGCCCCTACGAATGCCTGCAGCACCACGGAGAACGAGGAACACAGTACATGTCCCCCAGTAAGACAGCGATCACCGTCGCGGCGATCGCGGCAGCGACCTTCGCCCTCGCAGGCTGCGCGTCCGGCACCACGGCCGGCACGGCATCCACGAGTTCCGCTGCCTCCCAGGTGGCGATCACGCTCAACGGCGGCTCGCAGGACAGCTGTGACCTGAGCACGACCACCGCCAAGGCCGGTGCCGTGACGTTCACCGTCACCAACAAGACGTCGACCGCCATCACCGAGGTCGAGCTGCTGAGTGCCGGCCGCATCATCGGCGAGAAGGAGAACCTCGCTCCCGGACTCAAGCCAGTGAATTTCACCGTCACCCTCGGTGGCGGCAGCTACCAGGTCTACTGCCCGGGCGCCGCACGGGAGCAGCAGACACTCGTCGTCAGCGGCCAGGCCGAGGCGGCGCCGAAGGGCGGAGTGCAGGGCCTGCTCAAGCAGGGAACCGACGGCTACGCGAAGTATGTGGCCGGCGTGCTCGACACCATGACCGCGGCGGTCGCGAATCTCGACGCCGCTGTGCAGTCGGGTGACGTCGAGAAGGCCAAAGCCGAGTACGCCCTCGCCCGCCCGTACTACGAGCGCATCGAATCGGATGTCGACGGCTTCGTGCTTCCCGGGTTCACGGCCACCGACAACGCCGGCAACCTCGACTATCTGATCGACATGCGGGCATCCAACCTGGATGACGCGGTCGGCTGGCACGGATTCCACGCGATCGAGCGCGATCTCTGGCAGGGCGGTACGATCACCGACTCCACGAAGCAGCTCTCCACCGAGCTGGTCGCCGACCTGGCCAAGCTGAACACGCTCGCCGCAAAGCTCACCTACAAGCCGGAGGACCTCGCCAATGGCGCGGCCAGCCTGCTCGAGGAGGTGCAGTCGGAGAAGATCAAGGGTGAGGAGGAGGCCTTCAGCCACCTCGACCTGATCGACTTCGCCGCGAACGTCGAGGGCGCCCAGCAGGCCTTCGCCTTCCTCGAGCCGGGGATGAAGAAGATCGACCCCGACCTGACGAATCAGGTGAACACTCAGTTCGCGAACGTGACCACCCTGCTCGACAAGTACAAGGACCCCACGGCGCCCGGCGGCTACGTGACCTACACCGCCGCGCTCAAGGCGTCGGACGCCGCTACCCTGAGCCAGGCGGTCCAGGCACTGCAGGACCCGCTCTCCAAGATCGCCGAGAAGGTCGCGACAGCACAGTGAGCAGCCCCGACGACAGCACGGCTGATGCCGGGACGAGCGACCGTCCCGGCATCAGCCGTCGTGGCCTCTTCCTCGGCACGGCCGGCGGAGCGGTCGCCGGCGCCCTGCTGGGCGGAGGCGGCGGCTACGCCATCGGTCATGGCATCGCCCAGGACGACTCCGACTCCGCGCTCGAGTACCCGTTCTACACGGGACTGCACCAGTCCGGCATCGACACCCCTCCGCAGCGGTACTCGATGTTCATGTCCTTCGACCTGGCGAGGGGCACCACCTCCACCGACCTGCAGGTGCTGCTCGCACGCTGGTCGGCATCCATCGCCCAGCTCATGAAAGGACTGCCGGTCGGTCAGGTGCAGCCGGACCGGACGGATGCCGTGGCCGGCGACACCGGCGAGGCACTCGACCTGGGCCCGAGCGGCCTCACCGTCACCCTCGGCCTCGGTCCCGGGCTCTTCGACAACCGCTTCGGCCTCGCCTCCCGGCGCCCGAAGCACCTCCGTGACCTGCCCACCCTGCCGAGCGACAACCTCACCGCCGCGACCAGCGGTGGCGACCTGGGCCTCCAGGCCTGCGCCGACGATCCGCAGGTGGCCTATCACGCCATCCGCGACCTCGCCAGGATGGCGCGGGGAACCGCAACGACACACTGGACGGTCATGGGGTTCGGCCGGGCATCCGCCGGCCCGGCGCAGAAGACTCCACGCAACCTGATGGGCTTCAAGGACGGCACCCGCAACATCTCGACGCCGGAGGACTACGCGAAGTTCGTCTGGGCGGACGACGACGTGGCCTGGATGCGCGGTGGCAGCTACCAGGTGGTGCGCAAGATCCAGATGAACATCGAGATCTGGGACGCCGACGCGGTACACGACCAGCAGGGCGTCTTCGGGCGCAGCAAGACCGAGGGCGCACCCCTCAGCGGCACCCTCGAGCACGACACCCCCGACTTCGCGAAGACGAGGGGCGGCGTTCCGGTCATCTCCCCGACCGCGCACATCGCCCTCGCCGCGCACGAGAACAACGGCGGCGTCAAGATCCTGCGCCGCGGCTACAACTACACGGACGGGCTCGACCAGTACGCGCAACTGGACGCCGGCCTGCTGTTCGTCGCCTACATGAACGACCCGAAGAACTTCGTCACACTGCAGACGAAGCTGGGGTCATCGGACCGCCTCAACGAGTACATCTCGCACGTCGGATCGGCCCTGTACGCGGTGCCGCCCGCACCGAAGGCGGGCGGCTACATCGGCGAGAAGCTGTTCGGTTAGCCGTTGCTCTTGTTGTCGGTGCCGACGGTGTAGTTCGCCGTCGTCTTGTTGTCGGCCTTCGCCACCACGAGAATGACGCTGTATGTGCCGTTGTCGAAGGTCGCGGTGCCATTGCCGTCGGACGAGGCACCCGTGGTGAGGTCGCCCTGGGACTTGAAGCCATGACCGGTGATGTCGCTCGAGATCGAGTCGAAGGTCACCCCGCCATCCACCTGGATGGTGACGTTCCAGACCTTGCCGCCCTTGCCGTCGCCGATGGCCGCGCCGAACACGACGGTGCCCTTGGCGAGCGGCACGTCCTTCGGGAAGTCGCTCGGGATGCTCTTGCCGGGCAGGCTGACCTTGCCGCCGGTGGCGCTGTTGATGATGCCCTGCACCGAGCAGCCGGCGAGCGTCGGCCCGGCGACGACGGCCAGCGCGATGGCAAGGGGGACGGTGATGCGGCGGGTACGGGTGGTGAGCATTGCTGTGCCTCCTGAACGTGGTGGGTGGTGCTATTTCTTCGTGACGGTGTAACTGACAGCCTTGCCGTAGGTGGCATCGGTGCCTGCGGTCACGACGATCTGGTAGGTGTCGTTGCTGAACCCGGCGACGTCGCCCTGGTCGGTCACGACCTCCTGGCTCTTCGAGAAGCCGGCGTCGGTGAGCTTTCCCGAGGCGTCCTGGTATCCGGAACCGAAATCATCCGCCTTGATGAACACGATCCACCCCGTACCGAGGTCGGCCGTGTACAGGAGCGTGCCGTCGATGAGCGGCACCGCGTCCTTCGGGAAGCTGTCGGGCAGCGTCGCGTCGCCGGTCGCCGAGTCGTGCGACGACGCGCTCGGCGACGGCGACGAGTGGCCACCGGATGACGAGGACGAACCCGAGGACGCCCCTGACGGCGTTCCGCCGGTCGAGCATCCGCCGAGGGCGAGCACGACAACGAGAGCAACCGTCGCAGGCAAACCGATTCTGGGCATGCGCCACAGCATAGGGGTCAGCGAAAGCCCCCCACAATGGGGGGTTCGGATGATTTCTCTGTTATGCGTTCTGCTTCTTGAGGCGCGAGGTCGCCCGGGCGCGGGCGTTCGCGTCGAGTTCCACCTTGCGGATCCGCACGAACTCGGGCGTGACCTCGACGCACTCGTCCTCACGGGCGAACTCGAGACACTCCTCCAGCGTCAGCTTGCGCGACGGCGTCATGCGCTCGAACACGTCCGAGGTGGACTGGCGCATGTTGGTGAGCTGCTTCTCCTTGGTGATGTTGACATCCATGTCGTCCGCGCGCGAGTTCTCGCCCACGACCATGCCCTCGTAGACCTCCTGGGTGGGCTCGACGAAGAACGACATGCGCTCCTGCAGGGCGGTCATCGCGAAGGGCGTTGCGACACCGGCGCGGTCGGCGACGATGGAACCGTTCGTGCGGGTCGTGATCTCGCCGGCCCACTGCTCATAACCGTGCGAGACGGCATTCGCGATGCCGGCGCCACGGGTGATGGTGAGGAACTCGGTGCGGAACCCGATGAGGCCGCGCGACGGCACGATGAACTCCATGCGCACCCAGCCGGTGCCATGGTTGGTCATGCTCTCCATGCGGCCCTTGCGGGCGGCCAGGAGCTGGGTGATCGCGCCCAGGTACTCCTCCGGCGAGTCGACGGTGAGGTGCTCGAACGGCTCGTGCACCTTGCCGTTGACCTGCCTGACGACGACCTGCGGCTTGCCGACGGTGAGCTCGAAACCCTCGCGGCGCATCTGCTCGACCAGGATGGCGAGTGCCAGCTCGCCGCGTCCCTGCACCTCCCAGGCGTCCGGCCGGCCGATGTCGACCAGCTTGATCGAGATGTTTCCGACCAGTTCGCGGTCGAGGCGGTCCTTCACCATGCGGGCGGTCAGCTTATGGCCCTTGATCTTGCCGATCAGTGGGCTGGTGTTGGTGCCGATGGTCATCGAGATGGCCGGGTCGTCGACCGTGATGGTCGGCAGCGGGCGCACGTCGTTCGGGTCGGCGAGGGTCTCGCCGATGGTGATGTCTTCGAAGCCGGCGACGGCGACGATGTCACCGGGACCCGCCGATTCGGTCGGGAAGCGGTCGAGCGCCTTCGTGATCAGCAACTCGGTAACGCGCACGTTGTGCACGCTGCCGTCCCACTTGACCCAGGCGACCGTCTGCCCCTTCTTGAGCGTGCCGTTGAAGATGCGCAGCAGCGCCAGGCGGCCGAGGAACGGCGATGCGTCGAGGTTCGTCACGTGCGCCTGCAGCGGGGCCTCGTCGTCGTAGGTGGGCGCCGGGATGTGCTTGACGATGGCGTCGAACAGCGGCTCGAGGTCGTCGTTGTCGGGCAGGGTGCCGTTCTCCGGCTTGTTCCAGCTCGCGGCACCGTTGCGGCCGGAGGCGTAGACGATCGGCACGTCGAGGATGGCGTCCAGGTCGAGGTCGGGGTGCTCGTCCGCCATGTCGGAGGCGAGGCCGAGCAGCAGGTCCTGGCTCTCGGCGATGACCTCGTCGATGCGGGCATCCGGCCGGTCGGTCTTGTTCACGAGCAGCACCACGGGCAGGTTCGCCTCGAGGGCCTTGCGCAGCACGAAGCGGGTCTGCGGAAGCGGTCCCTCGCTCGCATCGACCAGCAGCACGACGCCGTCGACCATGCTGAGGCCGCGTTCGACCTCGCCGCCGAAGTCAGCGTGGCCGGGAGTGTCGATCACGTTGATGGTGATCGGCCCATTGGTCGCGTGGATGCCCGAGTACGACACCGCGGTGTTCTTCGCGAGGATCGTGATGCCCTTCTCGCGCTCGAGGTCATTGGAGTCCATCGCGCGCTCTTCGAGGTGGGCGTGGGCGTCGAAGGAGTTGGTCTGCCGCAGCATGGCGTCGACGAGGGTCGTCTTGCCGTGGTCGACGTGCGCGACGATCGCCACGTTGCGCAGGTCGTTACGTGTGGCAGTAGCCATGGTTGTACATCCTTGATGTTTGTAAGGGAGAAGTTGGCCAGTCGTCTGGCAGAGGCAGGCGCGCGAATCCGGCGCACAGCGAGAGCAAGTCTACCGCGATCGGGCTATTTGCCCGGTACAACGGGCGTCCAGGCCCAGATATTCCATAGCAGGTATGGCGACAGCGGGGATCGCGAGACTCCGGACACGCGGGAATCGACCGCCGTGATCGCCGGGAACTGGTAGAGCGGGGCACCGTAGGAGTCGGCGAACAGCCGCGTATCGATCTCGGTCATCAGCTGCTGCTGGGTGGCCGCGTCGTCCGCCGCGTTCAGCCGATCGATCAGCGCGTCGACCTGCGGACTCGAGTAGAAGTTGTCGTTGTCGATGAGAGAGTTCGAGCGGTAGGTGGCCCCGACGGCGCTGACCGCGAGCGAGGTGGGCCGGAACGCGAACAGTGCCGCATCGTAAGCGCCCGGCGTGCCGAGCAGCTGGCTCCAGCCGGGGCTGGAACAGTCGGTCACCACGAAGCCGGCGCGTGCCGCCGAGGTCTGGATCAGAGCGAACTCGGTGACCCGGCGCGGGTTGGACGGGTCGAAGAGGATGCAGACCTGGGGAGCGCTCACGCCCGCTTGGGCGAGGAGCGCCTTCGCGCCGGCGACATCCGGGTTCGCGAGCGCCGTCGACCCGTTCTTCACGACAGCGGAGTCGTAGCCGGCGGATCCGGGCAGGAACAGCTGTGAGTTCCGCAGCACCGCCTTCTTCTCGAGCGGCTTCACCACCTGGTCGAGGATCTGCTGCCGCGGCACCATATCGACGAAGGCGGCGCGCACCCGCGGGTCGTCCAAGGTGCCGTCGCGGCTGTGCGAGAACTGCAGGTCGAGGTGCTCCCAGGTGCCGTCGAACCCGCTGGTCATCTTGACCCCGTGGATCGCCGCGATCGCCGCGTCGACGTCGGTCGCGGGCGTCGGGGAGATCACGTCGACGGTGCCCGCCCTGAGCGCCTGCACCTGTGCGAGCGGGTCGCTGATCACCCGCATGATGACCCGCTCGAAGTGGGGTTGGTGAGCACCGGAGTAGCGCGGATTCGCCGTGAGCGTGATGGCGTCGGGAGTGATCGACGAGACCAGGTAGGGGCCGTCACTCACCAGCAGGTCGGCGTTCTTCGGCGTGCTCGTGAAGTCGTATGCCGTGTTCCACACCGTGGCGAGTTTCGCCAGCTCCGCGCTGTTGTTCGTCTGCACGGCCTTGAGCAGGGCGCTCTTCGCCGACTGCGCGCTCTTCGATCCCAGGGCGTGCTTCGCCACGACGTGGGCGGGGAGGCCTACGTCGAACACCAGCTGCCAGTCGGCGAAGTACTTGTCGTAGGTGAGGGTCAGTGACGTGCCGCCGTCGCCGACCACCGGCGTAGTGGTGACCAGCTGCAGACCGCCACCGTTGAAGCCGTCGAAATACACGACGCCCGCGGGCAGGGGGGTCGTGAACCGTCCGGAGTCGTCGGTGTACTTGTCGACGTCGACGCCCTTCGTGTTGCGCGCGCCCGAGTTCGCCACCCAGGACAGCATGAGGTCGGCGGCGTCCACGGGCGTGCCGTCCGACCATTCGACGCCGGGCGCGATCGTGTACTTCACCTGGAAGGGCGAGCGCGACACGACCTCGGCGGACCCGAACGAGGTGTCGTGCACGAGGGCGGGGGTCGAGTCGTATGAGGCGAACTGCGAACTCGTCGCCGCGGCCACCCCCGCGTTGGTCGGCTGGTTGCCGTAGGTGGTCGAAGGATTCGCGGAGGTGAACGCATCCGTCACGGCGACGGCGACCGACGTGCCTTTCACGAGCACCGGGGCCGAGCATCCTGCGAGGAGTACGGCCACGGCAGCCAGCATCCCCACAGCAGTGACCCGTTTACGCATGACCGCAGCCACGTTACGCGATCAGATGCCCACGAGCACCTCGACGACGATCGCGACAATCAGTGCCGCCCCGATCGCGAGCGGCACCACGTCCCATTGGCTGACCACCGGTTCATCGCCCGGGGCCGCCGACACACGCACGCTCTCGAGCAGGTCGGCGTTGTGGGTGAGATCCTCCACCGGGCGCGTGCGGCGATCGAACATGCTGGCAACGTTGCCCGTGCGGCGTGGCGGCGGCACACCGACCGCCTTGACGACACCACCATCGACGAGCTGGAAGTCGAGCCCGATGCCCTGCCGGATGCCACCCACCCGTGGCCAGGGCACCACGTGGGTGCGGCCTATGTTCACGATGACGGCCCGGTGACTGTCGTACCGGACCGCAGGACGGTAGAGAGCGATCCACAGCCCCCAGATGAGCAGAAGCGCGGGCGCGACCGCGAAGGCGAACAGCCGCAGTTGGCCGCTCGCCAGCGGCACGACCACCACGATCGCGAGAACGATCGTGCCGATCCAGAGCACCACCACGGACGAGCCCGAGCGCAGGGTGTACTCGTCCGGTGCTTTCTTACGCGGCATTCCTGGCGGTTCTCACCGGGCTGTTCGCGTCCTCTGGGCTGGTGTTCTCGGGGAAGTGGCAGGCCACCAGGCCGGCGCCCCCCTTCGCTTCCAGCGGCGGCGGCGTGGTCGCGCAGACATCCTGCGCCTTCCAGCACCGGGTGCGGAACGGGCAGCCCGACGGCGGGTTGATCGGCGATGGCACATCGCCGGTCAGCCGGATCCGCTCCCGGCGGCCGCCGGCGATCACCTGCTCGATGTCGGGTGCGGCCGACAGCAGTGCCTTTGTGTACGGGTGTTTCGGAGCCGAGTAGAGCTGCTCCCGCGGCGCCTGCTCGACGATCTTGCCCAGGTACATGACCGCGATCTCGGGGCAGAAGTGCCGCACGATCGCCAGGTCGTGCGCGATGAACAGGAAGGCGATGTTGAATTCCTTCTGCAGGTCCTGCATCAGGTTGATCACCTGTGCCTGGATGGACACGTCGAGTGCAGACACCGGCTCGTCGGCAACGAGAATCTTGGGCTGAAGGGTCAGCGCCCTGGCGATGCCGATGCGCTGGCGCTGACCGCCCGAGAATTCGTGCGGATAGCGGTTGTAGTGCTCGGGGCTGAGCCCCACTATCTCGAGCAGTTCCTGCACGCGTGCGAGCCGCTTGTTCTTCGGCACCAGGTTGTGGATATCGAGCGGCGCACCGATGATCGAGCCGACCGTCTGACGCGGGTTCAGCGAGGTGTACGGGTCCTGGAAGATCATCTGGATGTCGCGGCGGATCGGCTTGAGCTGGCGCGGACTGGCGTTGGCGATATCCACACCCTCGAAGAGGATCTGACCGCTCGTCGGCTTGTGCAGCCGGGTGACCAGCCGACCGGTGGTGGTCTTGCCGCAGCCGGACTCACCGACGAGGCCGAGGGCCTGCCCGGGCTCGAGCGTGAAGGAGATGCCATCCACCGCCTTGACCTGGCCCAGGGTCTGCGAGATCACACCGCGGGACTTGACGGGGAAGTGCATGACCAGGTCACGCACGTCGAGAAGCGGAGCGGCCATCAGCGAACCGCCGCTTCGATCGTGTTGGCATCGACGCTGTCAGCTTCGACACTCTCGGCATACATCACGGACACGTCCTCCAGGTGGCAGCGCTTGAGATGACCGGGTTCGATCGGGAGCAACTCGGGCAGCTCGTGGGCGCAGCGGTCACCCGGGACGAGACTCGAGAACGCGCACCGGCCGAAGAACGCGCATCCCTCGGGCGGGTTCACCAGGCTCGGCGGGCTGCCGGGGATCGGCCGGAGCGGCCGGTCGACCGGACCGGTGACGTCGGGCACCGACTGGATGAGTCCCCAGGTGTACGGCATCGAGGGCTTGGTGAGGAGCGCTCGGGCTGTTCCGTACTCGACGGCACGGCCGGCGTACATGACGAGAACGTCGTCGGCCACCTCCGCGATCACGCCGAGGTCGTGGGTGATCATGATGAGCGCCGTGTTGAACTCGCGCTGCAGGTCCTGCAGCAGGTCGAGGATCTGCGCCTGCACGGTCACGTCGAGAGCGGTCGTCGGTTCGTCGGCGATGAGCAGGGTCGGGTCGTTGATGAGCGCCATCGCGATCATCACGCGCTGGCGCATGCCGCCGGAGAACTGGTGGGGATAGTCGTCCACCCGCCGGTCCGGCTGCGGGATGCCCACGCGTGCCAGCATCTCGATCGTGCGCGTCCGCGCCGCCCTCTTCGTCACCTGATTGTGCGCCCGGTACGCCTCGCCGATCTGGTCGCCCACGCGGTAGTACGGGTGCAGTGCCGAAAGCGGGTCCTGGAAGATCATGGCAACGTCTTTGCCACGCTTCAGGCGCATGTCATTGTCGCTGAGCCTCAGCAGGTCGGTGCCGTCGAGCCAGATCTGTCCGCTGACCAGGGCGTTGGAGTACCGGTGCAGGCCGAGGATCGCGGAGGATGACACCGACTTGCCCGAGCCGGATTCGCCCACGATGCCGAGCGTCTTCCCCTTTTCCAGCGTGTACGAGAGGCTCTCGGTGGCGTGCACGATGCCGTCCGGTGTCGGGAAGTTGACGGTCAGGTCTTCCACGGAGAGGAAGGGGCGGGAGTTATCTGTCACTGGGTTCCTAACGCAGACGCACGCGCGGGTCGACATACGCGTAAAGGATGTCGACGATGATGTTCATGAGGATGACCGCGGCACCGGCCACGATGACGAGACCGATCAGGACCGGGAGGTCGGAGTTCTTGTTCGCCGTGACGGCGAGCAGACCGAGTCCCTGGTAGTTGAACACCGACTCGGTGATGACGGCACCCGCGAGCAGGGCGGCGAAATCGAGGCCCGCCATCGAGAGCAGCGGGGTGAGCGCGGCTCGAAGCCCGTGTTTGAACAGAACTACGCGGGTCCGCAGACCCTTGGCCCTGGCGGTGCGGATGTAATCCTCGGTCAGCGATTCGAGCACGAAGGCCCGGGTTATTCGCACATAGGCGGCCATATAGAACAGCGCCAGGGTGAGCGCCGGCAGGAACAGGCTCTGGAACCAGGCGAACACGCCGCCGTCGGCGAGCGAGACATAGCTCGGGTACGGCACCAGCCGCCACTTGATGGCGACGAATTGAAGCAGGAAGGTGCCGATGAAGAATGTGGGTAACGCGTAGACGACCAGGGTCACACCGACGGTTATCCGGTCGAGTGCTTTGCCTTTGAACACCGCGGCGAGCACCCCGAAGAGCACCCCGAAGAATATCCAGAAAATGAACGCGTAGAGGGCGAGAGAGATCGTGACCGGCGCGTACTTGGCGATGTCCTGGTTGACCGTCAGCGCGTCGTGCTGCGAGTAGCCGAGGCACGGCGCCGCGCAGTGGATTACGAGGGCAGGGTTGGTCTTCTCGAGGGCCGCGCGGTACTTGTCGTCGACCGGGTAGTCCCGCCCCACGACCAGGCCCTTCATGAACAGACCGAACTGCTCGGTGATCGGCTGGTCATACCCGTAGACCTGCGTCACCTGCTTGAGCTTCTCGGGTGTGCAGAACCTGCCGCAGACGTCCTTGGCCGGGTTGCCCGCGGCGAAGAACAGCACGAACACCACGAGAACCATTGCCAGCAGCATGACGATGCCGACGAGGATGCGGCGGATGGCGAACGCTATCACGTAGGTTTCTTCTCTTTTGCGGGGGGAGGGAGGGGGTGGGTCGCCGAGGCGACCCACCCCCGTTGATGGTGCTGGCTACTTACTTCTTGGCGTACATCGCGCCGAGGTCCGGGTAGTAGCTGGAGGCGACGTCCGGCAGGAAGCCGCCCAGCTTGGACCCGTAGATGAAGTAGTTGTTCTGGTTGGCGAGCGGAACGTACGCGCCATCCTTCGCCGCTGCATCATCGGCCTGGTTCAGCAGCTTCTGCTGGGTCGGGATGTCCGTCGCCGCGTTGGCCTGCTTGATCAGTCCGTCAACCGTCGAGTTGCTGTAGAACCCGTAGTTGAAGCCGACGCCGAACGTGGCGCCCTTCGGGTTCGACTGCAGGATCGGCGGAACGACGGCGAACAGCGACGGCCAGTCCGCGGCCCAACCGGCGTAGAACACGTCGATCGGCTTCGGGTCGGAACCGACCTGCGGGTAGTAACCCGGCTTGGCACTGGTCGAGATGGGGTCGAGGGTCACCTTGAACCCGGCGGCCTCCCAGTTCTGCTGCAGTGATGCAGCGACCTGTTCGATCGTCGTCGAGCTGTCCGCGAACGCGAAGCGGATGGTCGGCGTCTTGCCGGCCAGGAGCTTCTTCGCCGCAGCCGGGTCACCGGCGGCCGGAATCTTCGACAGCGAGTTCTGCTGGAAGCCCGGGATAGCGCTCGACACGATCGTCGAGGTCGCGACGCCCCACTTGCTTCCACCCTCTGCCTTGATGAAGTCAGCCTTGCTGGTCGCCTCGATGAGCGCAGAGCGCACGGTCGGGTCGGTGACGGTGTTCGAGTTGATCTCGAGGAACCTCGTGTACGGCGAGGTGCTGGTCACGACTCGACTCGAGTCGGCCGACGAGATCTCGGAGTACTTGTCCGACGGGATGTTAGCCGGCGTGAACGCCGTCTGGTCCGCTGCCGCATCGGCGATCAGGCGCTCAGTGATGGTCTCCGTGCTGGCGACCATCTCGAACTTGACCGTGTCGGGGTAAGCCCCGCGCACGTCCGTGGCGTCGGTGGAGGCCTTGTACTCCGGGTTGCGCACGAAGGTCGCACCAGCCTGGGGGTCGAAGGTCGATCCCGAGAGCTTGTACGGGCCATCCGAGTTGATCGTGAACAGGTTGGCCGTGCCCTTGTCGAACGACTTCTCGTACGGGTCGGTCGAGAACAGGCCTGCGGCCGCGCTCGGGAAGTCCGCCCACGCGTTCTGGAAGTGGTACGTGATGGTGTTCCCCGAGCACGAGGCGGCCTTGTTGAAGTGCGCCTGCGCATCCGCCGAACCGGTCAGTGGACCGGTGTACTGGGTCGCCAGGTCGTAGCTCGGAGCGCTCGGGTCGATGAGGTTGTAGCTTCCATCGCCGAAGTAGGTGAGACCCACGCCGCCACCGGGAGAGACAAGGGACGCGTCATACGAGCGGGAGAGACCATACTGGAGGTCGGCACACGTGATCGTGGTGCCGTCCTGCCACTTCAGGCCGCTCTTCAGCGTGAAGCTCCAGGTCTTACCCTGATCCTTGGTCGTACCGGTGTCGGTCGCCAGGTCGGCGACGGGCTTCGGGCTCTTGTCGGCCGTGATCGGCAGCGCGGTCAGGCCGCGGTAGACGATGCGACGGAAGCCGGCGATCTCCTCGCCGAGGTAGACGCCCACCGGGTCGGTAGCGCTGAACTCGTTCGAGACGTCGAGCCAGGTGACCGAGCCACCCTTGACTGCTGTGCCGGAGCCGGTGCTGGGGGACGTGCCGCCACCGCCGCTCGAGCAGGCCGTGATACCTACGGCAAGGACGCCGATAACGGCGACCACCGCGGTTCGCGACAACCACTTTCTTGTCATTGTCAGATTCTCCTTGGTGTTGAGATGAGGCGCCGGCAGGCACCCCCGATCCGCGGCGGGACGCCGCGGAAGCTGAGACCGTTCCGACCCGACAGGGTCATCGGTTCGTTTTCGGGTCGAGGGCATCGCGCAGGCCGTCACCCAGCAGGTTGAACGAGACGACCAGAACGACGAGCAGGAAGGCAGGGATGATGAAGTAGAGGAAGTCGCCCGTCGCGTACTGCAGCGACGAGGTCAGCATGTTTCCGAGCGTCGGCGTCGGCGGCAGGATCGAGACGCCGAGGTAGGACAGCGCCGCTTCCGCGGAGACGTAGGCGGGCAGAATGAGCGTGAACTGCACGAGGATCGGCGCCCACAGGTTGGGGAGCACCTCTTTGAAGTAGAGACGACCGCGGCTGGCCCCAAGCAGGCGAGCGGCATCGATGAACTCCCGCTCGCGCAGGCTCAGCACCTGGCCGCGCACGACACGGGTCACGGGCGGCCAGCCGAACACGGCCAGCACGACGATCACGTAGGTCGCCTGCGCCGGGTCGCCGGCGGGTACTTTCAGCGTTCCGGTCAGGAATCCGATGATGACCCCCGAAAGCGCGAGCAGCATCAGCGTCTGGGGAAAGCTCAGCACGAGGTCGACGAGGCGCCCGATGAGGGTGTCGGCCCAGCTGCGGGACATGCCCGCGATGATGCCCAGGATGACGCCGACGGTGACGGAGATCGTGGCGGCCAGAGCCGAGATGAACAGAGAGATCGATAGCCCGTATCCGACGCGGCTCATCGTGTCCCGCCCGATCCCGGGCTCGACGCCCAGGGGGTGGGCCCAGCTGATGCCGGTGCCGCCGGTTGGCAGGCTCTCGCCGTTGATGAGGGTCGGGTGCGCCGTGTAGGGGTCCATCACGTGCAGGCCGACCAGAATCGGCACCAGGATCGCCAGGATGATGTAAAGGGCGACGATGATCGCGCCGGCCACCGTCTTGCGGTCCGACCTGAAGCGCTCCCAGGCGAGGCTGCCCGGCGAGCGGCTGACGATGGCGCTGAAGCGCGGCGGGGTCACCCCGTGCTCTGGCGTCTCGAAGCTGGTGTCGTTCTCGGTGACTTCGGCAACGAAACTACCGGGAGGGAGCGACGACATCGGATTCGCCTAGCGCGCGAGCGCGTGAAACAGAGTGTTCGAAGCCGACATGTGGATGATCCTTCCTGGATGTCCAGGACGGCAGTGTCGATGACGTCGACGCGCCCTGAGCAGTAAACACATAGTAGATACGGAAGCGGTGCTTACCAAAACCTCAGCACAATCGTTAACATTGCGGAAATACGGGCTGAGAAATTATTGCGTCAATGCAATAATCCTGCGCGATATCCGCGTAAATCAGCGATATCCCGCGACCATTCGCTCTGTTGTAGAGGTTTTGACGGAGATGGACTAGAGCGGCTTGCGCATCTGGATGCTGGCGGCCGCGTAACCGAGAGACTCGTAAAGTCTCCGGGCGACGGCGTTCGAGCCGAACACGTTGAGCCCGATCTCGGTGTGGCCGTCCTCGCGCGCGAGCCGTTCCGCCTCGATCATGAGGGCGCGTCCCCAGCCCTCGCCGCGGCGGGTCTCGAGCACCTCGATGTCATAGATCCACGCCGGGCCGGCGCCGTCCGGGTTAGGCCCGAGCCAGAGGATGCCGACCCGCGCGCCGTCCGAGTCCTCGCCGACGACGAGGTGCACTCCCGTCGTGGCGGTCCCCTCCGGCAGGAAGAGCCGATGCGACTCCCGCGCGATTCGGCGCGCGTCCTCGAGAGGGATGCCACGCGCCGAAGCGACGTCGCGCGCGTACTCCTCGAGTGCGGCACCCTGCCACTCGCCGAACTCCTGCGCGGTCATCGGACGTACCCTCAGTTCACCCACGGCTCGTGCACCCATGGCCAGAACTCTAGGCCGGGCCCCCGGCGTACGATAGCGAGCATGGCCGCACTGCTGATCTTCGACGGCGACTGCGGCTTCTGCACGACGGCGGTGAACCGGCTGAAGCGCACACTCCCGGCCATGCCGCCCTCCGCACCCTTCCAGTGGACCGACCTGGCGCAGTACGGGCTCACCACGGCCGAGGCATCCGACCGGGTCTGGTTGGTGGTGGACGGCCGCACCTACGGCGGGCACCTGGCGGTGTCGGCGCTCCTGCGGCACCAGCCTTCGACGCTGTGGCGCTTCGCCGGGTGGCTGCTGTGCACTCCGCCGTTCTCCCTGGCCGCCGCGATCGGCTACCGGCTGGTCGCACGCTACCGCTACCTGCTGCCCGGCGGCACACCGGCCTGCGCCGTTCGTTGATGTCGGCGCTCACATTCCCCGGGCCTGTCGAAGGGCACTCGAAAGGCCGCATCCGGGCCGAGATCCTGCTGGTGCTCGGCCTGTCGCTCGGTGCGTCCGCCGTCTACTCCATCGTCTCGCTGGCGGACAGCCTCACCCGGACGAAGCCACTCTCCTCACAGACGGCCACCCTGAACGGCTCGCTCTCCAGCCGCGAGATCTTCGACTTCATCTACCAGTTCCTCGCGATCTTCTTCGACCTGGTGCCCGTGGCCCTGGTCGCCTTCCTGCTGTGGAGCGTCGCACGACCGCACCTGGCCCGGCTCGGTCTCAGCCTCGACCGGCCGCTGCGCTCCGTGCTGGTCGGGATCGGCCTGGCGCTCATCATCGGCATCCCCGGAATCGGCGTCTACCTGGGCAGTCGCGCGCTCGGCATCGGGGTGACCGTCGACCCCTCACCGCTCGACACCTACTGGTGGACGGTGCCCATCCTCATCCTGTCGGCGCTGCGCTCCGCCCTGCAGGAGGAGGTCATCGTGATCGGCTACCTGTTCGCCCGGCTGCGCGACCTCGGCTGGCGCACCTGGCCGATCATCCTCGTGGCGGCGACACTGCGCGGCAGCTATCACCTCTACCAGGGTTTCGGCGCCTTCGCCGGCAACTTCGCGATGGGCGTCGTCTTCGGCTGGCTGTACACGCGCTACGGCAGGCTGCTGCCGCTCGTGATCGCGCACTTCCTGATCGACACCGCGATCTTCGTCGGGTACCCGTGGGCGGCATCCGTGTTCCCGGGCCTGGTGGGTTGAGCGGGTCGAGCCTGTCGAGACCTCATCGACAGGCGACTCGCTGGTGAGGTCCCGACAGGCTCGACCCGCTGTCGCGCTCTAGTCGGCGAAGGCCTCCGGGGGCGGGCAGGCGCAGAACAGGTTGCGGTCGCCGTACGCGTTGTCGATGCGGCGCACCGGCGGCCAGTACTTGTTCCGGATGAGGCTGCGCACCGGATATACGGCGGTCTCGCGCGCGTACGGGTGCGTCCACTCCCCCTCGATCACGGCCTGGGCGGTGTGCGGCGCGTTGTGCAGCGGGTTGTCCTCCGCCGGCCACTCCCCAGCCTTCACGGCGTCCGCCTCGAGCCGGATCGCGATCATCGCGTCGACGAAACGGTCGATCTCGCCGAGGTCCTCGCTCTCGGTCGGCTCCACCATGAGGGTGCCGGCGACCGGGAACGACATCGTGGGGGCGTGGAAGCCGTAGTCGATGAGACGCTTGGCAACATCGTCCACGGTGACTCCCGTGCTCTCGGTGAGCGGTCTCAGGTCGAGGATGCACTCGTGCGCGACCAGCCCGTTGTCCCCGCGTAGAGCACCGGGTAGTGCTCGCGCAGCCGCACCGCGACGTAGTTGGCGGCCAGCACCGCGGCACCCGTCGCCGCCTTCAGGCCCTCGGCGCCCATCATCCGCACGTAGGCCCAGGAGATGGGCAGGATGCTCGGGCTGCCGTACGGCGCCGCACTCACGATGTTCCCGGGGTTGCCGCTGAAGGCGCGCTGGGCCAGCGGATGCCCGGGCAGGAACGGCGCCAGGTGCGCTTTCGCTGCCACCGGCCCGACTCCCGGTCCGCCCCCACCGTGCGGGATGCAGAACGTCTTGTGCAGGTTGAGGTGGGACACGTCCCCGCCGAAGTCGCCGAACCGCGCGTAGCCGAGCAGCGCGTTGAGGTTGGCGCCGTCGACGTAGACCTGGCCACCGGCGTCGTGCACGGCTTTGCAGATGGCGCCGACCTCGTGCTCGTACACGCCGTGCGTTGACGGGTAGGTGATCATCAGCGCCGCAAGGTCCTCCTTATGGAGAGCGATCTTCGCGTGCAGGTCATCGAGGTCGACGTTGCCCAGGTCGTTGGTGGCGACGACGACCACGTGCATCCCGGCGAGCACCGCGGAGGCCGCGTTGGTGCCGTGCGCGCTCGACGGGATCAGGCAGACGTTGCGACCGGTGTCACGTCGGGAGAGGTGGTACCCGCGGATGGCGAGCAGCCCGGCGAGTTCGCCCTGGCTGCCGGCGTTCGGCTGCAGCGAGACCGAGTCGTAGCCGGTGACCTCGGCCAGCCAGCCCTGCAGCTGCTCGATGAGCGACAGGTAGCCCTCGACATCCGACTCGGGGGCGAAGGGGTGGATGCCCGCGAACTCCGGCCAGGTGACCGCCTCCATCTCGGTGGCGGCATTCAGCTTCATGGTGCAGGACCCGAGCGGGATCATTCCCCGGTCGAGCGCGTAGTCGTAGTCGGCGAGGTGCTTGAGGTAGCGCATCATCGCCGTCTCGGAGCGGTGCGTGTTGAACACGGGGTGCGTGAGGTAGTCGCTGGTGCGGGCGAGCGACGGCGGGATCCAGGAGTCGAGGTCGAGCGGAATCGTCTCGTCGGCGAGGTCCTCGCCGAGGACCCGCGCGACGGCCCGCACGTCATCCATCGTCGTCGTCTCGTCGACCGACAGCTGGATGTGGTGGTCGTCGACCAGGTGGAACAGGTACCCGGCGTCGTGGGCACGCTCGACCAGCCGGCGGGCATCCGTCTTCGTGTGCAGCGTCACGGTGTCGAAGAAGTTCGCGCTGAGGACCGTGTGGCCCGCCTCGGAGGCGGCCCTCGCGAGCACGCGCGCGTGCCGGGTGACGTTGGTCGCGATCCGCTTCAGGCCCTGCGGCCCGTGATAGACGGCGTACATGGAGGCCATCACGGCGAGCAGCACCTGCGCGGTGCAGATGTTCGAGGTGGCCTTGTCGCGGCGGATGTGCTGCTCGCGCACCTGCAGCGACAGCCGGTAGGCCGGATGCCCGGCCGCGTCCTGCGAGACCCCCACCAGCCGCCCGGGCAGTTGCCGTTCGAGCCCGGCGCGCACCGCCAGGTAGCCGGCGTGCGGCCCGCCGAACCCCATCGGCACGCCGAAGCGCTGCGAGGTGCCGACCGCGACATCCGCGCCGAGTTCTCCAGGCGACGCGATGAGGGTGAGGGCGAGCAGGTCGGCAGCGACGACGGCGAGGCCGCCCTGGGCTTTCACCGCCGCGATCACCTTCGACGGGTCCCAGACGCGACCTGATGCGCCCGGGTACTGGATGAAGGCGCCGAAGACGTCGATGTCGTGGGGCACCGGGTCGTCGCCGTACGCGGTCTCGTGCAGCACGATGCCGACCGCGGCGGCACGGTTGCGCAGCAGCGCCTTGGTCTGCGGCAGGGCGTCGGCATCGACCAGAAAGACCTTCGATTCCGACTTGGACGCGCGACGCGCGAGCATCATGCCCTCGACGACGGCCGTGCCCTCGTCGAGCATCGAGGCGTTGGCCGTGTCGAGCCCGGTGAGGTCGGTGACCATGGTCTGGAAGTTGATGAGCGCCTCGAGGCGGCCCTGCGAGATCTCCGGCTGGTACGGCGTGTAGGCCGTGTACCAGCTCGGGTTCTCGAGCACGTTGCGCTTGATCACCGCGGGGGTGATGGTGTCGTAGTAGCCGAGGCCGATCATCGACCGGTTGACCGTGTTCCGCCGGGCGATGGTGCGCAGCTCCCGGAGGGTGTCGCGCTCGCTCGACGGCTCCGGCAGGGCTGCGACCCGTTCGCCGAGGTGGATCGACTCCGGTACTGCGGACTCGACGAGGTGCTCGACCGTGTCATAGCCGACCACCGCCAGCATTGCCTGCTGGCTGTCGGCATCCGTTCCTATGTGCCGATCGACGAAGCGGTCTTGGTCGAAGAAGGACTCCTGCATTACTCCCCTACCAGTGCCGAGTACTGCTCGAAGCTCAGCAGCTGCGGCAGGTCGGTGAACTTCACTCTGATCAGCCAGCCCTCGCCGAAGGGGTCGCTGTTGACCAGCTCCGGGCTCGCGACAACGGCGTCGTTGACGGCGTCCACCGTCCCCTGGATCGGGGCGAACAGTTCGCCGACCGACTTGGTCGACTCGATCTCCCCCACCACGGTGCCCGCGGCGACGGTCGAGCCGACGGAGGGCAGGTCGACGAACACGACGTCGCCGAGCTTGTCGGCGGCGTACGCGGTGATGCCGACGGTGGCGATGTCGCCCGAGACGTCGACCCACTCGTGCTCTTCGGTGTATTTGAGGGAGCTCGGCTCGGTCATGCGGTCTGGCCTCTCTTGTAGAACGGAAGGGGGACGACGGATGCCGGCACGCGACTGCCGCGGACATCCATGAACAGTTCGGTGCCGGTCGCGGCCAGCCCCGGGTCGAGGTACGCCATCGCGATCGGATGACCCAGCGTCGGGCTGAGCGCGCCGCTGGTGATGACACCGACCTCGCTGTCGTCACCGTCGAGCACGGCATAGTCGGCGCGGCCGGCGCGCTTGCCGTCGGCGCGCAGGCCGACCAGCGTCCTGGCGCCCTCCGGCGGCCCGGCCTCGACGGCCTCCCGCCCGATGAAGTCGCCCTCTTTGAACAGGTTCACGACCCGCCCGAGCCCGGCCTGAACGGGGAGGATGCTCTCGTTCAGCTCGTGCCCGTACAGCGGCATCCCCGCCTCGAGGCGCAGCGTGTCCCGGCTGGCGAGCCCGGCCGGCACGATGCCGAAGCGCTCGCCGGCCGACATGAGCGCGTTCCAGAGTTCGGCGGCGTGCTCCCGCTCCACGTAGATCTCGTAGCCGTCCTCGCCGGTGTACCCGGTGCGGCCGACCAGGGCGTCACCGCCCCGGTACTCGCCCATAGTGCTCCAGTAGTACTTCAGCTCCCGGATGGGACGGTCGGTGACGAGCCCCGGAACCCCGAGCACCACCTCGAGCGAGTTCGGGCCCTGCACGGCGACCAGGGCGACATCGTCGCTCTCGTCGACGACCGTGGTGTCGAACTCGCCGGCACGCGCGGCGAGGGCACCGGCCGCCTGGAAACGGTTCGAGGCGTTCGCCACGATGCCGTAGCGGTCCGCGTGGGTGCGATACACGACGAGGTCGTCGATGATGCCGCCGTCACGGTTGAGCAGCAGGGAGTATTTCGCCTGCCCGATGGCGATATCCGAGATCTTGCCGGCCAGCGCGAAGTCGAGCGCCGCGGCGGCCTCCGGGCCTTTGACGATGATCTCGGCCATGTGCGAGAGGTCGAACAGCGCGACCGAGCCGCGCACCGCGTGGTGTTCGGCCAGGTCGCTCGAATATCGCACCGGCATCTGCCAGCCGGCGAAGTCTGTGAATGTCGCCCCGGCGTCCACATGGGTCTGGTGGAGTGGGGAGTATCTGCTGGTATCGGTCAAGAGTTCTCCAGGCACGCGCGCGTCGGATGCGGGAACTCCCCCTCTGTTACACAGCGGGACTGCGTTTCAGAGTGGCCTAGTCGATGCGGTTCGTATACCTGAGAGATTGGTTGGGGAGAGTTGCTCCTTCGGTGCCATCGTGTGCGTGCATCCACACACGTTTGGCTCTCCCGCATCGCGTTGAACGGCCCGATATTCGATTGTGTCCCCAGCCTACCAACTGCGTTCGGCGGCGAGGGTCGACTCGATGATTCCGTCGAGCAGCTGCCGCGCCGTCGCCGACCCCAGGAGCGCCACCTGGTCGAGCTCGCCGAGGGGCGCGATCGCGGCGAGCTGCCAGGAGAACGCGACCGGCTCATCGGAGAGTTCGACGGTCGCGGACCAGGCCTGGTCGGCGTACTCGCTGGCCAGGGCGAGGGCCCGGCGCACCGTCTGCTCGGCCCGGAGGCGCAGGGGCTCGAGTGCGGCATCCCAGGCCAGCTCGTCCAGCTCGCGGACCCGTGCGCGCGGATACGGGTCGTCGGCGAGCCACTCGAGCACCTCGATGCGGCTGCCGCCCTGCGCGACCAGGCCGACCGCGTCATCCGTGGTCTCCAGCTGGGCGATCTGCGCGATCGTACCGATGCCGAACCGATGCTCGCCGCCGCCGGCCTCCTGCCCGCGCTCGATGAGCACGATGCCGAACTCGCTCGGCTCCGTCTTCAGGATGCGGGACAGCATGATGAGATAACGGTCCTCGAACACGCGCAGCAGCACCGGCATGTGCGGGAACAGCACCGACCCGAGCGGGAACATCGCGAGCTCGGTCATCGTGCCAGCGAACCACGCCTACCGGGGAACTCCAACTGGACGGGTAGCGTGAACCGCATGGAACAGACCACGAGGGAGCACCTCGCCCGGGCGATGTGGACGGTGTTCGAGCCGATCCACGCGGTCAGCTACTTCTCGCCCCAGGCGCGCGAGGCCTTCGCCGCCGTCGGGCTCACCCGGTTCTGGGACGGCTATTTCGCCGGCCGCAGCGCACCCCTCGGCGCGGTGAGCGGGGCTCCGGTCACCGCGATGTTCTGCAATTTCGCACCGGCCTTCGTGGAGCGCGCCGTGCCCGCCGTGTGGGCGACGGCATCCGTCGACTCCGTGCTCGAGGCGCGGCTGGTCGGCGCCGAGACGACGCTGCGCTCATTCTTCGGCGATGAGGATGCCGTGGCCGTCGCCGCGGACGCGGTGCAGCTGGCGGCGGACGCGGCCGACACCATCGGCCGCCCACTCGCCGCGGGCAACCAGGGCCAGCCGCGGCACGACGACCCGTACCGTCGCATCTGGCAGGCGGCCGGCACCCTGCGGGAGCACCGCGGCGACGGTCACGTGATCGCGCTGGTCAGCGAGGGCATCGCGGGCCTCAGCGCAATCGTGCTGCGCAGCGGGCTCGACCTCGACGCGACGATGATGATGAAGGCGCGTGGCTGGACGGAGGAGCAGTGGGAGACGGAGCGCGACGCGCTGAGGTCCCGCGGGCTGCTGGATGCCGACGGCCGGGCCACCGCCGAGGGTCGCGATGCCGTCGACCGAGCCGAGCTGCAGACCAACCGGCTGGCGCTGTCGCCGTGGGAGCAGTTCGACGACGCGCAACTGCGCCGCATCGCCACACTCGCGCTGCCCATCGCCCGCTCGGTGAGTCCGCTCTACCCGTACCCCAACCCGATCGGGATGCCGGAGTCGTGGGATGCCGCGGCCGACCCCGAGGCCACCGCCGTTCCGGAGGGAATCTCATGAGCTACGTCGTGCCCGACCAGACCGGCAAGCGCTTCGTCATCACGGGCGCCAACAGCGGCACCGGCAAGGAAGCGGCCAAGCGCATCGCGGCGGCCGGCGGCTCGGTCGTGATGGCGGTCCGCACGCCGTCGAAGGGTTCCGCCGCACGCGACGAGATCCTCGCGGAGGTGCCGGAGGCCGACCTCGAGGTGCGCCGGCTGGACCTCGCCGACCTCGCGAGCGTGCGCGATTTCGTCTCCTCGTTGACGGGTCCGGTCGACGTGCTCGTCAACAACGCCGGGGTGATGGCGCCGCCGAAGCGGTTCACGACGGTCGACGGCTTCGAGCTTCAGTTCGGCACGAACTATCTGGGGCCGCTGGCGCTCACCGAGCTGCTGATGCCGCGACTGCTCGAGTCCGCCGCGCCGCGAGTCGCGACCATGTCGAGCTTCGTCGCCAACTTCGGCCGAGTGCGGCTCGATGACCTCGACTACTCACGCCGGCGCTATATCCCGTTCGCGGCCTACGGGCAGTCCAAGCTCGCCGACATGCTGATGGGCGAGGAACTGGCGCGACTGGCCGTCGAGCGTGGCTGGCCGCTGCTCTCCACGATCGCGCATCCCGGCTACACCCGTACCAACCTGCAGACCGCCGGCGCCAACCTGGGCCGGGATGACCCGAAGGCCCCCAGCGACCGGCCGACCCCGTGGACGCAGCACGTGAGCCAGGGAGCGGAGCCGCTCATCTTCGCGGCCGCCGACCCGCAGGCCGAGCAGGGCGCCTACTACGGCCCGTCCGGTTTCATGGGGATCGTCGGGCCTGCCAAACGCACGCGCATCCCCCGCAGCGGACGCAATCCCCGGCTCGCGACATCCCTCTGGGCCGCCGCCAAGAAGCTGACCGGAACCAGCCTCCCGGCCTGACTAGCCTTCCGGCGTGATGACGAAGTTGTCGCGGAACACCCGCTCCGGGTCGTAACGCTCCTTCAGTTCGCGCAGGCGGGCCAGCGTGGCGGGCGGAAACGCGTCGGCCAGCCGCTCCGGCCGCGGATCGGTCTCGAAGCTGAGGTAGAGCCCGGTGTAGTGGTGAGCCAGCTCGTCCCAGACCGCGTCCAGCCGATCCCGGTCTGCCCCGACCGCGGCGACCGAGAAATTCGCCGCGCGACCGGCATAGGCCGTCGCGTCCGAGGGCACATCGGATACCGCGCCGCCCGTCGACCGGATCTGATAGAAGAACACCTCACCCGAGGCCAGCATGCGTGCGGTCTCCCCGGCGAACTCCGGCGTGATGTGATCGATGAGACCGGACCGGAAGAACGGCTCGCCCTGGCCGTGGTGCGGCCCGAGGTCGGCATTCGCCATCACCGCGGAGTAGGGCTTGATCTGCGCCTGCTGGTCGAGCAGCGGCGCGATCCCCGCGATCGGTTGCAGGCGCTCGATGATCGTGTCGGCGTCGTCGGAGTCGACGACCGTGAGCACCTGGGCGATCGGCGGCCGGCCGCTGCGAGCACGGCCGAGAATGATGAAACTGGTCACATCGCGCGGCGACGCCTCGACGGCGGCTCCCCAGCGTTCGAGCAGCCCGGCCGTGTCACTGGCATCGAACGCGAGCTGGGCCCAGCCGACCTCGCCCACCTCGTCGACCTCGAACTCGAACGCGGTCGCGATGCCGAAGTTCGCCCCGGCGCCGCGCATCGCCCAGAACAGGTCTTGGTTGTCGGTGGCCGTGGCGCGCGCCTTCGTGCCATCGGCGAGCACCACTTCCACGGCGCGTAGATGATCGATCGTGAGACCGTGCTCGCGCACGAGCCAGCCGATGCCGCCGGCGGTGGCCAGTCCGCCGACACCGACTCCGCCGTAGTCGCCGGAGCTGAGCGCCCATCCGTGGCGGCTGAGCTCTGCGGCCACGGTCATCCAGCGCGCTCCGGGGCCGATGCGAACCAGTCGCGACGACTCATCGAGCACCTCGATGGAGTCGAGCGCCGCCAGGTCGATGACGATGCCGCCGTCATTCGTGGAGCGGCCGCTGATGCCGTGGCCGCCGCTGCGCACCGCCATCGCCACCGGCTGGGCGCGTGCGAAGGCGAGGGCTTCGATCACCTGGGACGCATCCGCGGGGCGGAGCACCAGACCCGGTGAGCCGCCGCGCAGGTAGGTGGAGCGCACGCGGGCGTAGCCGCTGTCCCCGGGCTCGACCGCTCGCGACCGCAGCGACTCCGGGATGCCGTCGTAGTCGATGCCGTCACGTCGCTTCGCGAGGGCGGCAGCCGGCCGCACCGGCCCGGTCGCGGTTCCGCTGGATACACGCTCGCGTTCGACCTGCTCCCGAACCTCCGGCATGACCTCCTCGGCGAAGCGCTGCATGACGGAGGGATCGTCGCCCATGACGATGAAGGTAGCGATGCCCTCCTCGAGCACGAGTTCGACGAGCCGATCGGCATCGCTCTCGCCGCCCACATTGAGCAGCCGGCGGATCTCGCGCGGGTCCCGTCCGGCGGCGACGGCGGCCTCGTCGATCGCGGCGTTGCCGGCGGTGAGGTCCCCGGGCTTCAGGTACGGCAGCGAGGGCAGCCAGCCGTCGCCCTTCCTGCCGATCAGCCGCAGCATCCGGGGCTTCAGCGCACCGATCCAGAGCGGGATGTCGTGCGCGGGAGCCGGACCGCGCTTGGCCCCATCGACGTGGTGGTATTCGCCGCCCGCACGGAGGGGCGCGCGGTCGTCGACGTTCCAGATGCCGCGAATGACGTCGATCGCCTGCGAGAGCGCGTCGACCCCCTGCCCCGGGGTCAGCCGCCGGCCGCCCATCGCCTCGATCGCATCCCAGAACCCGCCGGCCCCGAGCCCGAGATCGAAGCGGCCGCCGGAGAGCAGGTCGAGGCTGGCGGCGGCCCGGGCGGTGACCGCCGGGGGACGCATCGGCAGATTGAGCACGTTCGGCGCGATGTGGATGCGCTCCGTGCGTGCCGCCACCCAGGCCATGAGGGTCCAGGTGTCGAGGAACGCCGGCTGGTATGGGTGGTCCTGGAACGTCACCAGGTCGTAGCCGAGCTGCTCGCTCAGCTGCGCCAGCGCGACCGGGGTCTCGGGGTCGGCGTTGCTCGGGGTGACGAAGGTTCCGAACTGGAGGGGTAGGCCGTAGTCGGGCATGGTCCAACTCTGCCGCGTCCGGCGGGCATCGACAAACTCTCCGTAAGAGACTTACGATAAGTAAGTGAAGACAGCGTTACACAGCATCAACGACGACCAGTGCCTCCGGTTCACCTCCTCGATCGAGCTGATCGGCAAGCGCTGGAGTTCGGGCATCATGCTCGCCATCGAGCGCGGCGCCGAGCGGTTCAGCGAGATCCTCGGCTCGGTGGAAGGGCTGTCGGACCGGATGCTCGCGCAGCGGCTGAAAGAACTCGAGGCGACGCGGATGGTCGAGCGTGAGGTGATCGCGACGACGCCGGTGCAGGTGCGCTACCGCCTCAGCGAGCGCGGAAGCGACCTGCTGGCATCCCTTCAGCCGCTGGTCACCTGGGGGCAGCGCTGGGGAACCCCGGGAAACTAGCTGGCTAGGAGCTTCTCGAAATCGCCGAATACTTCCTCGGCGGAGCGGAAATAACGGGAATGCGTGACCTTTAGGTCATCAAGGTTTGCAGCAGTAAGGCTGGCAATCTCCTGGTTAGGGCCTGCGGCTCGCTCGGCCGCGAATCGCGCTTCAAGAGCTCGTTCAGCTGCGTCTTCACCATCAAATTCATGCACGGTCGCGACACCAAGCACGCGGTCGTATATAACGACAAATTGCGACATGGCCGAACCTCCGATTGGTTTCATTATGACTTATCTGCCGTCTGCTCGATCAGGAGATTCTCTGAGAAGGAACGAAGCATTTCGTGAAGCTGATCCTGAGCAGCCTCTAACGGGTCTCTTTGTCGAACAGCCTCCGCGCGAAGCGCATCGAGCGTCTCCCGGGTGAGTCCCTTGCCGATCAGCGCATCATCCGGAACCTCAACGTGCGATACGACGAGCAGGTTCGCAGACTCCTCATACTCCGCGATCCGCCGGGACAAGGATTTCATATCGTCAACGGCTTTGTTCCTGTAGTTGGCATCACCGTCACTCGTCGTCGGCAATGGCAGCCCATAACGAAGTTCCCGACCCCACCGGTCACCCAAGACCACCATTAGCTGGGCCCATGCGTGCTGAAGTTGCGTGCGTATCTGGATTTCCACGGGGCGGCCTTCAGGCCAGGCGATGACGTGGAGCGCACGATAGCCGTGCGATGGCGATTCAATTCGATCGACAAGCAAGGCTGGCCTCGTGCACACCAGATATTCGTCGAATTGCTGACATAGCGATTCGCCAAACGCGTTCTGTTCGACCAGGGAAATCGGTGCAACTATCCTCACAACAGCTACATCATGGATGGATGGGAGCTTCTCCGTGGGACTTCGTTCGAGCTTGTCTGCGAGTGCGTTCAACGTCTTCACGCGACCGACAACTTCAACGTCGGCCATGCGCCTAAGCACCTTTGCGTACGTCGGCATCCCATCATTCAGCCGGGCCTGCATGGCACCGACGCGCTCTTTTGCATCGCGGATGAATGTTTCGTAGAGCTCCTGCTCCTCAGCCTCAAGCGGTCGCCGCGCACCGATGCTCACGCCAAGTCGTTGCAGCGCCTTGGTGCCCATAGGAAACGCCTTGTACAGAGAAACAGCGCTCGGCGATCGTTCTACGGTCATCCGAGCAGGATAGTTGCCGATCCCGGTACTCGCCCCTATCCCCGCACTAGCGAGGATGGATGACCGATACCCCGTAGCCTGAGCGCATGGACGGCCAGCAGAACCGCAACTTCATCGCCGCCGCGCAGCAGCTGCATTTCGCGCACGCGGCGAAGTCGGTCGGCGTTCCGCGGTCGGCCATGATCGCGTCGATCAAAGCGACCGAGACCGAACTCGGGCATCCGCTGTTCGACTACGACGCCGAGAGCACGACACTGACCGCCGAGGGGAAGGCGCTGCTGGCCCGGCTGCTCGAGGAGCGGGACAAGGCGAAAGCTGCCGCGATCCTGCCGCCCGGGGGCAAGGCGAAAGCCTCGAAGGGCAAAGGCAGGGCGCCCGCGGTCAAAGGCGAGCGGCGACCCGGGAGGCGACGCCAGTCCCGCTGATCCTTCGCTCCCGCAGGGCCAGCACGCCGACCATGATCACCCAGGCGATCCACGGGAAGGTCGCGAACACCGCGCCGCCCCAGCCGCCGACCGAATAGAACTTCGTGTCGTCGGTGCCACCGAACACGGTCGGCACGGCGGCGACGTTCATCGCCGCGACCACGAACGACGCGATACCCGTCCACTTCGGCAGGGCCTTCGACGCGAGGATCACGTAGCCGGATGCCGCGGCGACCAGGGCGACGAGCACATAGCTGACCGGTCCGAACAGGAAGAGGTAGCCGGCGGTCAGCGTGCG
>FSWJ01000343.1_pt1 | contig 38954 bp, 31 predicted proteins | sample 1637851 | NCBI WGS metagenome assembly FSWJ01 (sample SAMEA3914789, study PRJEB12502) | metagenome | biome: forest; material: soil | place: Canada | collected 2011-07-03 | depth 0.3 m | reverse complement strand
GATTCTCCATGCGATCGTCGGGACGCTGATCGTCGTCAGCGCGGCCACCGCGCTCATTCGATCGCTGACCATTCGCCGGGCCGGTCTGATCGTCGTGACGGCAGTCGCGCTCGTCGCCGTACTCCTGGCCTGGTTCGGGGGCTCAGAGTTCGCCAATACGCTATCGCCGACCGCAGCGCGAGTCATGGAGTGGTCAACTGCTATCGCGATCCTGGGGTACGCGATCGTCCTCTTCAATCGCGCGCCCGCCAAGGACGAGCGGGAAGCAGATAATGGATAAACTGCGCGAGCGAGTCGCCTGGGTCACCGGAAGCTCACGAGGCATCGGCGCCGCGATCGCGAGGGCACTCGCCCGCGAGGGCGCGGCCATCGCAGTGCACGGCCGCGATGAGACTGCCGCGAACCAGGTGGCCGCAAACATTCGTGATCTCGGTGTCCCCGCCATGGTGGTTCTCGGCGACGTGACGTCTCCCGACGACCTCGCGAGGATGGTCCGCGAAATCGAAGGCGCGCTCGGCCCGATAGACATCCTCGTCGCCAACGCCGGTGGCAATCCGGTTCCATCCGCTTCGCTCGAAAACATCTCCATCGACCAGTGGCATGCTGCCGTCGACGCAAATCTCACGTCGACCTATGCAACGCTTTCCGCTGTCCTGCCCGCCATGAAGAGCCGTGGTGTCGGCTCGATTGTCACGATGTCGTCGGCAGCCGCGCGCCGTCCGACAGCTCAGTCCCCGGTCGCCTACGCCGCCGCGAAGGCGGGGGTGGAGGTCTTGACCAGGTGGGTCGCGGCAGAAGCGGGACCAACCGGGGTGCGGATCAACTGTGTCGCACCGGAGACGATCATGACCGATCGCAACCGGGCGATTATTCCGGCCGAGATCCAGAACGAACTCGTTGAGGCGCACCCGATCCGACGACTGGGGACCCCGGAAGACGTCGCCGCAGTAACCGCCTTTCTCGTCAGCGACGACGCGGCATGGATCAGCGGGGTGACGGTCGATGTCGCCGGCGGAACTGTTCTCCGCTAGGAACGCACAGGGAGAATCATGAAGCCAACACCATCCGCACCCGCAGCCACAGTCAGCGGACGCAAGGTGCTTGCCGTACTCGGCATCTGGATTCTCAGCAGCGCGTTCCTGGCAACCGGGAGCTGGTTTCTTTCATTCGGTTCCCTCGGTGCCTCGAGCGAAACACCCACCCTACTGGCCACGTTTCTGGTCTACCTTCTGCTCCCGTTGTCCAGTCTGATCGTGTTTCGTTGGTCGGGCGTGCGCGACCGGCTGCGCCTGCGACCGACCCAGCCCCGGTGGCTTGCAATCGCGCTCCTGGTGTGGGTCGGAGTGCTGATCGTTTGCGCACTGGTCTATCTCGGCATCGGGTTCGCTGGTGGATCCTGGGCCGGTCCTCTCCTCGATGTGGTGCGCGAGGTAACGGACGTCGCCCGATTTAACGCAGCGACTCCCGTGGACTGGGCTCTCATAATCGTTCGCGCCCTGTTGCTCGCGGGCATCGCCGAAGAGCTTCTGTTCCGCGGAATTCTGTTCGGCTGGCTTCGTGGTCGCCTTTCGGCGTGGCCCGTCATCCTGATCACGACCGCGCTGTTCACGGTTGAACACATTTACCCGCTCGTGTTCCCGCTGGTCGTCTTCCTGGGACTTGCTCTTGGTTGGCTGCGCGAGAAGAGCGGATCGATTCTCCCTGGACTGATGCTCCACGTCCTCACCGATTCGCTGCTCTTCGTCGTGGCTCTCAGCCTCAGCACCCACGGCGTCAGGTAGCTGCGCGAGCAACGCGGAGAAAGTGCGGATGTCGATCATGGGCTCGAACCCCGGCAAGGGCGGTAATGGGTTCATATTCCATCGACGCAAAGAGGCCGGAAATCCTTAGATTTCCGGCCTCATCTGGTTGCGGGGACAGGATTTGAACCTGCGACCTCTGGGTTATGAGCCCAGCGAGCTACCGAACTGCTCCACCCCGCGGCACAAGAGTTAACACTACCAGACCCAGGGTGCACCCGCCCCCGCCGGTGAGGTCAGTTCCCCAGGGCGAAGAGGTTGTTGAGGGCGGTCACCAGCGTGTTGTCGGCGGCGGCGTATGAGGACAGGTCGCCCGACTTGAGGGCAGCGGCCCGGGCGGTGAGCGCCTGCTGGACCGCGGCGAGCGCCGCCTTGAACTGGGCGTTATTCGCCGGTGTCGTCGTCGGAGCGGTGTCCGACGGCGAGGGTGTCGGGGTCGCGGCGATTCCGCCATCGCCCGCCACCGCACCGGAGTCGCCGCCGAAGAGCGAATCGAGCGCGGCATCGAGTGTGTCCTCGAAGGCGATCTTGTCGCCGAACGCGACCAGGATCTTCCGCAGCACCGGGTAGCTGGTCTCCGCCGTCGACGTGACGTACACCGGCTGCACATAGAGCAGTCCCCCGCCGACCGGCACGGTGAGCAGGTTGCCCTTCTTCACCTCGGTGTCACCCTTGGCGAGCAGCGCGAGCTGGTTCGCCACCGTGGTGTCGGTGGTGAACGTGGTCTCCACGCGCCCGGGACCGGGCACCGTCGTCTGTTTAGGCAGGGACAGAAGTGTGAGCTTGCCATATGTGCTCGCCACCTTGCCCGCCGTCGACCCGGCATCCGAATCGGCGGCCAGGTAGCCGGTGAGAATACTTCGGGTGCCCGTTCCGGTCGATTTCGGTATGTAGGTCGAATAGAGCGAGAACGCCGACTTCGACTGGCCGGGCAGCTTCATCGTGAGGTAGTACGGCGGCTGCAGCTTGGCGGTGGATGCCGGCGACACCGGGTCGTTCGGCGTCACCCAGGCGTCGGTCGCCGAGTAGAACGTGTTGGAGTCCGTCACGTGGTAGCTGCCGAGGATCTCGCGCTGCACCTTGAACATGTCCGCCGGGTAGCGCACATGGCTGATCAGCTGCGCGCTCATGTCGCTGATCGGCTTCACCGTGGCCGGGAAGATCTTCTCCCACGTCTTCAGGATGGGATCGGAGGGATCCCACGCGTACAGCGTCACCTTGCCGCTGTAGGCGTCGACCGTCGCCTTCACCGAGTTGCGGATGTAGTTGATGTTGTCGAGCGCGAGCTGCGGTGCGGGGGTGTCCGTGTCGGAGATCGCATTGCTCAGCTGCAGGACCGATGAGTACGGGTACTGGTCGCTGGTCGTATAGCCGTCCACGATCCATTCGACCTTGCCGTCGATCACGGCCGGATAGGGGTCGGTGTCGAGAGTGAGATACGGCGCGACGGCACGGATGCGGTCGGACGGGTCGCGGTCGTAGAGGATCTGCGAATCGTTGTTGACCGCGTTCGACAGCAGGATCTGCTCCGACTGGAACTTGACCGCGTAGACCAGTTTCTTCAGCACGCTGTCGAGCTTGGGTCCACCGTTGCCGGTGAAGGTCGTCGTCGCGTTGTTCTGCGAGCTGGAGTCCCCGGCCGGGTAGTCGAGCTCGACCTTCGTGCCGCCCTTCGGCCCGCCGACGATGGAGTACGCCGGAGAGTCCTCGCCGAAGTAGATGCGCGGCTGGAACGTGCCCAGCTTGCCGGTGACCGGGATACCCGACTCGAGGAACACCGGCAGTCCGTCACTCGATCGCTGGTTGCCGTACGCGGCGACCACGCCGTAGCCGTGCGTGTAGACGAGGGTGTTGTTGTACCAGCTCTGCGATGCGCCGGTGTTCGACTGGTTGAGCTCGCGCACGGCGATCACCGTGTCCTGCGACTTGCCGTCGATCGTGTACCGGTCGACGTCGAGGTAGGGCGCGAACTGGTAGTACTGCTTGATCTGCTCGAGCTGGGCGAAGGAGTCGGACACCAGTGCCGGGTCGATGATGCGGATGTTGGCGGTCGTCTCCGCGTCGTTGCGCAGGGCGCCGGGTTCGGCGGCGGTCGTCGCCGAGTAGGGCGTCTCCTTCACGCTCGCGACACCGTATGCGTTGCGAGTGGCGGCGATATTGCGCTCGATGTACGGCGCCTCGAGGCTGCGCTGGCTGGGTTCGACCTGGAACTTCTCGACGATCCACGGGTACACCGAGCCGATCAGCAGCCCGCTCACCAGCAGCAGCGCCGTACCGATCACCGGCAGGCGCCAGCGGCCGATCACCGCGGTGATCACGAACAGCACGGCGACGACGGCCGCGATCCCGGCCAGGATCTCGCGTCCCGGGATGACGGCGTTGACGTCCGCATAGGACGCACCGATGAAGAGATTGAGGTTGCTCGACGTCTCGGAGGAGAGCGTCGAGTACTGGTCGAGCCAGATGCTCACGGCCTGGATGGCGAGGTAGATCGCGCCGGTGGTGGCCAGCTGGATGCGCGCGGTGCGCGAGATGCGCAGCTCGCGACCGTTGAAACGCAGGGCCCCGTACAGGTAGCTCGTGGCCACCGCGGCGATGGCGGAGATCAGAACGGCGGCGGAGGCGAAAGCCGCCACATTCTGCAGGAACGGCAGGTTGAACAGGTAGAAGGAGATGTCCAGGTGGAACACCGGATCGGTCTTGCCCGTCGGCACGCCGTGCAGCCACTCGAGGGCGACCTGCCACTTCGACGCCGATGCGACGCCGGCGAAGATGCCGACCAGGGCCGGGATGCCCCACATGGCGAGCCGGCGCAGCGGCTCCACCACCTGCTGGTAGCGGTCCAGCTGGGCGTTCAGTTTCGCGTAGACCGGGCGACGCCGGAACGCGATCTCGATGCTCAGGAAGATGGGCACCGACATCCCGAAGAAGCCGATGAAGAACATGATGGTGCCGGCGATCCACTGCGTGGTCAGCACGTTGAGATAGCCGACCTGCGTGAACCAGAGCCAGTCGGTGTACAGGCTGGCGAAGATGAAGAACGCGATCACGAGCACCGCGACGATCGCGATGGTGATCAGGAAGGCCAGTCGCGATCGCGACGCGGGCCGGCGACGCGCTTCGGTTGGTGCTGAGGTCACGAAACTGCTCCAGGCGTCAGGGGGATGCGGTGGTCACTCATTGTACGAGCGTTACTTGGCAGGGCAGGTCAGAAGGCCGGAAGTACTTGAGCCGGAACTGATGGCCGTGAGCGCTTTCAGGGAGTCCGTGAGCGTCTTGACGGCGAGCACGCGGATGCCGCTCGGGATGTGCCCGGTCACCTCGTCGCAGTTCGAGTACGGCGCGAGGAACCAGGTGGCGCCGGCGTTGCGAGCGCCGTACAGCTTCTGCCGGATGCCGCCGATCGCGCCGATATCGCCGTCGCCGTCGATGGTGCCGGTGCCCGCCACCTTCTTGCCGCCATTGAGTTGTCCGGCGGTGAGCTTGTCGATGATGCCGAGTGCGAACATCTGGCCGGCACTCGGTCCGCCGACGTTCTGCAGCTGGATCTTCACGGTGAAGGGGAACGTGTAGGCGACCGACGGGTAGATGCCGACGATGGGCACGGATGGCGAGTCGGTGCTCATGACCGGAGTGAGCTGGACGGTCTGCTGCACCTTGTCTCTCACGATGACCATGCTGAGCGGGTGGGCCGCCCCCACGGCGGCCACGATCGCCCGCAGGCCCTGCACGCTGTCGACCTTCTGCCCGTTGGCGGACACGATCGTGTCACCGGCCTTCAGCACACCGTCGGCGGGCGAGCCGGCGGTGAATCCGCCAACGCTCAGCGTGCCCGTGACCGGGTAGCCGAGAGCGGTGAGGGCCGCAGCGATCGCATCCTGCTGCGAGTTCTGCATGTCGATCGCGTCCTGCTTGTTCGACTGCTGCACCGTCTCACCCTGCGGGTACACGTCGTCGATCGGCTGCACCGCCTGGCTGGGGTCGAGCCAGGCCTGCGCCACCTCCAACCAGCTCGGCGAATTCTCGCGGTCGCCGTAGAGGTTGACGGTGAGCATGTCGAGCGCGCCAGAGGTCGGGTAGGTCTTCTGGTCGGGGATGTCGATGAGCGGCACCGTCTTGCTGCCGTCGTCCACCCTGCCCAGCGTGTTGAACACCGGGCCGGGACTCTCGATGACGTAGGGCGCCGGCACCATGGCGAAGACGACCGCCCCGACCAGGGCGACGGCGAGCAGGATCCAGCCCACCCGGCGACGGCGACGGCCCCGGTCGATCGGAGCCGGGTCGTCGGGAAAGAGAGCCACGTGCATCCTCATCGGTGTTGTTCGCCACGGGCGCACCGCGAAGGTCTCCGGGCCGGTCAAAACACAGCATCACCAGCCGTGCAGCGGCTAGCGTAGTTGGTATGCCTGAAGATTCAGCGCAGGACCCGGAAGACGAGTTCCGCGAGATGCTGAGCCAGTTCCTCTCCGGCAACTCGGAGATCGATCCGGCCCGGCTGGCGAGTGCTGCCGGCCTGCCGAACGATCCGGAGATGCTGAAGAACCTGATCGGCCAGCTGCAGAGCGCGCTCCAGTCGAGCGACGAGGGTATCAACTGGAAGCTGGCTCTCGACCAGGCCCAGCAGCTCGCCACCACCGACTCGCGGCCGATGACGCCGGCCGAGCGGTCATCGATCGAGCAGTCGCTCCACGTCGCCGCGCTGTGGCTCGACGAGGCCACCGAGATCACCGAGCTCACCACCACGCCGAAACTGATGACGCGTACCGAGTGGATCCGCGCCACCATGCCGTTCTGGACCCAGCTGGCCGAACCGGTCGCCCTCAGCATCGCCAACTCGCTCACCGACGTGCTGCGCGAGCAGGCGCCGGAGGAGATGAACGGCATGATCGAGGGCGCGTCCAAGCTGATGCGCAACGTCGGCGGCACCCTCTTCGCCATGCAGCTCGGCCAGGTGGTGGGGCAGCTGTCCAGCGAGGTGGTCTCCGGCGGCGACATCGGCATCCCGCTGCTCAGCGCCGCCGCGGGCTCTTCGGCAAGTGGCGACGGCGAGCAGCAGGCGGCGATCCTCCCGCAGAATCTCTCCGAGTTCGGCGCCGACCTCGACATCGACCAGGACCAGGTGCAGCTCTACATGGCGGTGCGCGAGCTGGCGCACGCGCGGCTGTTCCGGCACGCCAAGTGGCTCAAGCTGCAGCTGCTGACGTCCATCACCGAATACGCCCGCGGCATTCGCATCGACACCGACCGGCTCGAGGAGCTGGCGGCCGACTTCGACCCGGCGAACCCCGAGCAGCTCCGCGACGCGATGGTGAGCGGGGCTCTCATCCCGCCGAAGACCGAGGCCCAGGTGGCCGCGCTCGCCCGCCTGGAGACCACGCTCGCCCTGATCGAGGGCTGGGTGGATGTCGTCACGGCCCAGGCGACCGCCCGCCTCCCGAAGTCGGGCGCGATCGCCGAGACGGTGCGCCGCCGGCGTGCCGCCGGCGGACCGGCCGAGTCGGCCTTCGCCACGCTGGTCGGCCTGGAGTTGCGCCCGCGCCGCCTGCGCGAGGCGGCGGCGATGTGGGAGAAGCTGACGGATGACGTCGGCGCGGAGCTGCGCGACTCGCTCTGGTCGCACCCCGACCTCATTCCCACGTCGCAGGACATCGACGACCCGGTCGGTCTCGTCATGCGCCTCACCGGCGCGGAGCCCGAGCAGGATCCGATCGATATGGCCATCGAAGACCTCCTCAACGACGTCTCCGACGATCGCCCGGTCGAGGGCGACGACGGCGTCGGTCGCTGAGCTGTGGAACGTTCTGACGGGTGACGACGCCAGTTGGCATCATGTGCCGATGGTTCTCAAACTCGACCCGGCATGGCCGATCGTCTGGCGTGATCCGCAAACCGTTCAGGTCGGCGTCGACCGGCCGGCCGCGGTGCTCGAGCGGGTCACGCCCGCCCAGGAGCGGATGATCGCCGCCCTGGTCGCCGGCGTCGGGCGCTCGGGCCTCGACCTGTTCGCCGGCCACGCCGAGGTCGATGACCTGCTCGCCCGCCTCGACGGGGCGCTCGCTCACGATCCGGCCGAGCGCGCCGGTGCCGCCGTGCACGGCACCGGGCCGACGGCCGAACGGCTGGGCCTCCTGCTTCCGCCCGCCACATCGCCCGTCGTCATCGTCGCCCACCACGTCGTCTCCCCCGAGCTGCACGGCCGCTGGCTGCGCCGGGACGTGCCACACCTCCCCGTCGTCTACGGCGACTCGATCGTGCGCATCGGCCCGTTCATCGAACCCGGCGCCGGCCCGTGTCTCTACTGCCTCGAACTGCACCGCACGGATGCCGACCCGGCCTGGCCGGCCATCGCCAGCCAGCTGGTCGGCCGCCGCACCCACACCGAGACGCACCTCGTCGCGACCGAGGTCGCGGCGATCGTCGCGCGAATGGTGCAGCGGCGCGCGGCCGACGGGCCGGGTCCGGCGCGGTCGATCGAGCTGGAGGTCTCGACCGGGCGCACCGCTGAGCGCGACTGGGTGCGGCATCCGGACTGCCAGTGCGGCGGGATAGCACCGGTCATTGCAGCTCGCCGAGGAAGCGCGAGCGTTTCCGCTCCGTCGCCCGCCCCGATCCGGATTTCGCCCAGGAGAGGTGCAGCCGCAGCCGAGCCCGCGTGACACCGACGTAGAGCAGCCTCCGCTCCTCCTCGATCGCCTCATCGGTGCGTGCGTAGGTGATCGGCAGGTAGCCCTCGCTGAGTCCGACGATGTAGACGGAATCCCACTCGAGGCCTTTCGCCGAGTGCAGGGTCGCGAGAGTCACCGTCGCCAGGGTCGGTTCGTGCTGGGCGGCCGACCGCTCGAGCAGGTCGTCGACGAAGGACTTGAGCGTCGTTCCCGGCTCCGTCGACTCGGCGAGCCCGATGATGGCGTTGAGCGATTCCCACCGCTCACGCACGGCGCCCCGGCCGTCGGGCGGGTCCTGCGTCCAGCCGAGCGAGCGCAGCACATCGCTGACCGTCTTGAACAACGGCTCGGGCGTGCCGGCGACGACCGCGCCCTTCAGCATCATCAGCGCCTGCTTCACCTCCTGCAGGTCGAAGAACCGCGGGCCGCCGCGCTGCTGGAAACTGACGCCCTCGTCGGCGAGCGCCGCCTCGATCACGGCGGACTGCACGTTGATGCGGTAGAGGATCGCGATGTCCTGCGGCTTCGCTCCCCCGGCGATCTCGTCCGCGATCCGTCGCGCGACGGCGTGGGCCTCCGCCGTCTCGGTGGGGTATGCCTCGACCAGCGGAGCGACCGTTCCGGTGAGCTCGAGGGCCGCGCGAAGACTGAGCGCCCCCGGCCGCGATCGCACCAGCCGATTGGCCGCGTGCACGATGTGCTGGCTGGAGCGGTAGTTCTGCTCCAGCCGCACGATCGTGGCGTCGCGGTATTTCGCCGTGAATCCGAGCAGGTAGTCGGCGGATGCTCCCGCGAAGGAGTAGATCGTCTGGCTGGCGTCGCCGACCACGCAGAGGTCCTGCCTGTCGCCGAGCCACAGGTCGAGCAACGCCTGCTGCAGCGGCGAGACGTCCTGGTATTCGTCGACCACGAAGAATCGGTACTGCTCGCGCACCTGCTGGGCGACACGCGGTTCGCTCTCGATCATCCCCGCCGTCGCCAGCAGCACGTCCTCGAAGTCGAGCTGCCGGCGCTCGTCTTTGAGGTTCTCGTATGCGGAGTGCAGCGCGATCATCCGCGTCGCGTCCAGCTGTGCGGGCAGCGGCCGGTTCTCGACCACCGTCGCGTACTGGTCCAGGGTGAGCCGCGACACCTTGCGCCACTCGATCTCGGCGGCGAGGTCGCGCAGTGTGGCGGTGTCGAGCTTGAGCCGCAGCGTCTCTGCCGCGTGGCCGAGCATCCGCCCCTTGCTCTCCAGGATGCGCGGCATGTTTCCGCCGATCACCTGCGGCCAGAAGAACCCGAGCTGCGCGAGGGCGGTGGCGTGGAACGTGCGCGCTGCCACTCCGGTGGTACCGAGCTGGCGCAGGCGGCTGCGCAGCTCGGCCGCGGACCGGCTGGTGAAGGTGAGCGCCATCACCTTCTCCGGCCGGTAGACGCCGGTGGCGACGCCGTAGGCGATGCGGTGGGTGATGGCACGGGTCTTGCCGGTGCCGGCGCCGGCGAGCATCACGACCGGGCCGAGCAGGGCCTGCGCGGCGACCCGCTGCTGCTCGTCGAGCCCGTCGAGGAGGGACTCGGCGGTGCCTCCGGTCACGTCGTCCATCGGCCCGTCTACCAGTCGATCTCGTCCTCGATCGGCCCGCCGTACCAGTGCTCGAGGATGGCGCGGGCGATCGACGCGTGCCCGGGGAGGATGACCTCGCCGAGCGACGCTTTCAGCTCGGTGCGGCTGAACCAGCGCAGGTCGAGGATCTCGGCACCGTCGGGCGCGAGCGCCTGCTCGACATCGGGGTCGACGCGCGCCGTGAAACCGAGCATGAGGCTGGCCGGGAACGGCCACGGCTGCGAGCCGAGATAGACCGGCTCGATGACGCGGATGCCGGACTCCTCGAACACCTCGCGGATGACCGCGTTCTCGAGCGACTCACCCGGTTCCACGAAGCCGGCGAGCAGCGAGTACCGGTTGCCCTCCCAGAGCGCGTTGGAGCCGAGCAGGATCCGGTCGTCGCCGTCGATGATTCCGACGATGATCGCGGCGTCGGTGCGCGGGAAGATCTCGTTGCCGGACGGGTCCTTACGCACCCAGCCGCCGAGCTCCGCCGTGGTCGGCTCACCGGTGCGCGGCGAGAACGGGTGTGACGCGTGCCAGTTCGCGAGGGCGAGCGCGACGGTGAACAACCCGGCGTCGAGGGTCGACAGCCTGTTGCCGACCGCGCGCAGGTTGCCCCAGCGCTCCCGGTCGGGTTCCAGCGCCGTCGCCTCGCCGTCGCCGAGCACGACCGCGGCGATCGCCACGCCGAGGAGGGGGTCGGCCGTCGCCTTGCCGAGGTACAGCCGCAGCATGGCGACCGGCACCGCGGACGGCGGCACCAGCCGCAGTGACCCGTCGCCGCCGAGAAGGGCGGTGCCGTGGGTGAGCACGACGACGCGGGTGGAGTCATCCGCCCACAGCTCGTCCAGCAGCGCGGGACGGTTGCGGCTCAGGTAGTCGCGGTCCAGTTCGTGGCGCGAGAGCGGCAGCAGCGACAGGAACTCACGGGACACGTAGCGACCAATCATCCAAACGAGGGGGACCAGCGTGGCGTTCGGGGCCGGTCGAGCCTCACGACTTACCCTGTCGGTATGGCCAGATCCCCTCTCACTCTAGCCGCGCTCGCCACCTCGGCCGTTCCCGAGCTCGACGTCGTCGGGGCGAGCGGATTCGGCTCCGGATCGGACGGCGATTTCGAGGCCGCGATCCTCACCGGGCGCGACGGCAGGCACTGGATCATCCGCGTCCCCACCTCCGAACTGGCCGAGTCGGAGCAGTCGGCCGACCTCGTCGCCCTCCGCGCGCTCAGCACCGGGGTTCGCTCGCGGCTGCCGTTCGCCGCGTCCGCCTTCGCCGGCCAGGCACCGGTCGGCGGCACCCGGGCCGTCGTCTACGAGTTCGTCTACGGCTCGAAACAGCCGGTGGACGCCTTCGATGGCGAACTGGCCGTCTCGGCCGGTCGCGCGATCGCCGCCATCCACGCCCTGCCCACCAGCTTCATCGCCGATGCCGGCCTGCCCGTGCTCTCGCCGACCGAGATCCTGCGCGGCCTCATCACCGTCATGGATCGCGCGGCCTCGACCAACCTGGTCCCGGCGACCCTCCTCGGCCGCTGGGAGAGGGCGACGGAGGATTCGCTGCTCTGGCAGTTCGCGCCGACCGTGATCAACGGCGCTATCAGTGCGGACTCGTTCCTCTCCGTCGGTGACGAGGTCACCGGACTGCTCGGCTGGCACAACCTGAGCGTCGGCGACCCGGCCAGGGACCTGTACTGGGCGCTGGCATCCGCCGGCTCGGACACCGTGTTCGGCTCCTATGCGCTCCTGCGCGGGTCCGCCGACCGGCAGGTGCACCAGCGAGCCATGATCTACTCGGAACTCGAGGTCGCCAAGTGGCTGCTGCACGGCACCAAGCAGCGCGATACCGAGATCGTGGATGACGCGGTGGAGATGCTCACCAACCTTGCCGACAGCGTCACGATCGACATGGACCAGCGGCTCTAGGACTGTCACTGAGCAAGTCGAAGAGGCGCTTCGCCTACCAAATGATCTGAATCGAACCTCGCCGTTTAAAGCTGGCCGACGATGTGGTCATTGGTTGGGCCTACTATCGCGACATGGGAGTTGGGCGGCGAAAGAAGGATCTAACAAGCACGCCTCTATTGACTTCGCGTGCCCCGAAAGACCCACTTATGTTGGCCCGGGGTTACAGAAGCGCAAACTATTCCGTTCTGACACCTCTAGGAGGACGTTGGTGCCTGTTCTGCGCAACATGCAACGGAAGATACTTTCTCGACAGCGAAGCGGCCCGCGATGAGCACTGGCGTCACATGAACGGACTCGATCGCATTAGTCTGCTGCGCGAAATTCACGAAAGTCGGGAAGAGCTCCAAGAGTCGACGGACGAGGTCATTCGAGACCTTCCATTCTGGATTGACAAGATCGATTTGTCAGGGGCTCAGATGGCTCCGTTCGCTGAGCTTGACGTGTTTGAACCTGCGCAGCGAGCGGTTCGGCGTGAATTTCAGGAACGTCTCGACGCTATGCGCAGCAACATCCTCCACGCGGCTTTGCGGATGGACTGCCCGGCGTGCAATTCACCGTTCAATCTCTCCAACGGCGACCACCTGGGCGAACATTGGGCTCATCAAAACGGAAGCGACAGACTGCACTCGGTAGCCCAAGCCCTAACAGCATTGAACGCAGCGAAAGCGGCAAAGGACTGGGACTGCGCAGAACGGCTGCAGCATTGGCTCGACGTTTCGGCTGCTCCGTGGCTCGAATCGCGTCGCCAAGTAATATGGCACGAGACGACTCAATTCAGTGGATTCTTGCAGAACGTCCTCAATCGCGATCGAGCGATCCAGCCCGTTGATAGCTCAAGCGTCGAGAACTTCCTTGAGCAAGGTTGGACTACGGCTGCTGACACTCTGCCGGCAACTCACTTTTCCTGCAACTACATGTCGGAGGCGCGAATGTTGTTGGTATCGGTCACAGTCCCGGCGAGGAACGTGGCCTTGGCGTCGACATTTTCCCCAATGGTAATTCTCGGCGCGCCAGCCGGGCGGGAGGGAAGCCGCAGCGAATCGGCCCTAAGGATCGCATACGTGAATGGGCTCGCTGAGCTTGCGCTCAGCGCACTCTTCTTGTTGTTTGAACTAACGGCGAACTGCAACGTGGAGACAATCGTTCTTAATTGCATGAGTGACTCGATCGACGGCGCCACGGGTAAAACAGCGCGCGCATGCGTGCTTAGCGTTCAAACCTCGCGGGAGGAATTTGCGGATCTAAACCTCGCGCATGTCGACCCGACTCTCTGCCTCAGGCGCTTAAGGGCAGCGGTCCCGAGGAGTAATAGCGAGACGACAGCGGTCCGACCAATCGTTGAATTCGACAAGATCGATTCGAGATTGATTGAAGCCGAGAATGTACTCGGCCTACTCGATTCACGGCCGAATCTGATGGATCTCACCCCATCAGAGTTCGAGTCACTAATCCAGAATCTGTTTTCAGCGATGGGTCTCGACACGCATCAAACGCAAGCCTCCCGTGATGGAGGAGTCGACTGCATCGCGTACGACTCTCGTCCCATCTTTGGCGGCAAGATAGTGATTCAGGCGAAGCGCTATAAGAACATTGTGGGCGTTTCGGCGGTACGTGACCTGTATGGGACAGTCTTGAATGAAGGTGCAGGGAAGGGGATCCTGGTCACCACTTCAGGGTATGGAAGAGCGTCCTACGAGTTCGCACGAGACAAGCCCTTGGAATTGTTAGAAGGATCCCACCTTCTCCACCTGCTCAAGGAACATACGGGTCTCGAGGCAAGAATCATTGTCCCGGATACTTGGGTCGACCCGGCCTCAGATAGTTAACGAGCGGGCGCTCTTGAAAGAAATCTCGCGCTCGGTCGCTGACTTTGGGACTTGATTCGAGACCGCTATGCGCGCACGATCCTCAGCCGTCGACTGATCGTCAGCCTGCCGGACCGCGCCAGCAGCGCCGCCATCACGATCGCCGCGATCGTCGGCACGACCCCCGCCGTGACCATGGCGACCCGCACGCCCCAGTCCTGCGCGATCCACCCCATCAGCGGGCCGCCGAGCGCCTGTCCGCCGAGCAGGACCATGCCGTAGATCGCCATCACCCGGCCGCGGATCGCACGGTTGGTCGACAGCTGCACGATCGACTCGGCACCGGTGGCGAACAGGAGCCGCGTCATCCCGACCAGCACCAGGCCGACGAGGAACAGTCCCGCCATCAGTGCGAGGCCGCTGACGATGAGAGCGAGCCCGAACAGTCCGGCGAAGAGCATGATCGAGCGCAGGCGCACGGTCATCCGCCTGGTCGACAGCAGTGCGCCGCTGAGGGCGCCGACGGCGGCGGCAGAGCTGTAGAGCCCGTAGCCGGCCGCACCCGTCTTGAAGACGGTGTCGGCGAACGACACCAGCAGCACGGGCAGCGTCATGCCGAAGGTCGATACGAAGGCGAGCGCGATGATCGGCCAGAGGATGGTGGGCTTCGCGATGACGTAGCGCAGCCCCTCGCGGATCTGCCCCTTCGAGGGCGCGACCCTCGGGGACGGCTGGAGTTCGTGCACGCGCATGCTGGCGAGAGTGAACACCACGACGGCCGCAGCGAACGCGTTCACGCCGATCGACCAGCCGGCGCCCACCACCGCCACCAGGATGCCGCTGACGGCAGGCCCGACCAGCCCGCCGAGATGGAAGATCGACGCGTTGAGACTGATCGCGTTACGAAGGCGATCGTTGCCGACCATCTGGTTGACGAAGGCCGACCGTGCGGGCGCTTCGAGCACCGCCGCGCAGCCGAGCAGGAAGGCGACCGCGTAGACCTCCCAGGCCTGCGCCGCACCGGCGATGGTGAGCGCCCCGAGCGCGCCGCACAGGATGACGGCGGCCGTTTGCGTGCCCATCATCAGTTTGCGGCGATCCACCCGGTCGGCGATCACCCCGCCCCACACGCCGAAGAACAGCACGGGTGCGAACTGAAGGAACACGGTGATACCTACGGCCGTGACGCTCTTCGTCAGCTCGAACACCAGCCAGTCGATCGCGATGCGCTGCATCCAGGTCGAGGTGTTGGCGATCGCCTGCGACACCACGTAGAGCCGGTAGTTGTAGATGCGCAGCGCGGCGAAGGTGTCGCGCCAGCGCGGCCGCTCCAGCAGCACCGGGATCGGTTCGGTCGGTGGACTGATCGCGGTGGTTTCGGCTGCTGACACGGTATCCAACGCTACGGGGGCCCGGCTCATTGGAGAATAGAATCAGGGCTATAAGACTCATTACGTTAGCCAATGAGAGGACGCGATGTTCGATCCGGTGCTGCTGAAGACCTTCGTGACCGTCGCCGAGACGCTGAGCTTCACCGGCGCGGGACAGTTGCTCGGACTCAGCCAGCCGACGGTGAGCCAGCACATCCGGCGGCTCGAGCGGGAGGCAGGCCGCAACCTGGTGCTGCGCGACACCCGGGAGGTGCGGCTCACCGACAACGGCGATGCGATGCTCGGCTTCGCGCGGACCATCCTCTCCGCCCATGACCAGGCCAGCAGTTACTTCACCGGCTCGGCCATGCGGGGCCGGCTGCGGTTCGGCTCGGCCGACGACCTCGCCCTCACCCAGCTGCCGCAGATCCTGCGCGACTTCCGCCAGCTGTACCCGCAGATCAACCTCGAACTCACGGTCAACCAGAGCCACGTGCTCACCCGCCGGCTCGCCGCCGGCCAGCTCGACCTGGTCTTCGTTCGCCAGGCCTCGGATGCCCAGGCCGGCCGCCTGGTGCGCCGCGACCGCCTGGTCTGGGTCGGCCATCGCGCGCTCACCCTCGAGACGGGACACGCCCTCCCCCTCATCGTCTACCAGGCGCCGAGTCTCAGCCGCACCCTGATGATCGACGGGCTGGAGCGGTCCGGCCGCACCTGGCGCATCACCTGCAACGTGCGGGAGATCAACGGCATGGTGGCGGCCACCCGCGCCGGCATCGGCGTCGCGGCGTTCCCGCAGAGTCTCATCCCGCTCGACCTGGTCGAGCTGCCGGCGTCGCACGGCCTGCCCGACCTCGGCACCGTCGACTTCAGCCTGCTCGACAACCCGACCGCGCCGCGCGAACCGGTCGATGCGCTCGTCTCGGCGATCGTCGGCAGGCAGAACACGGTCACTAGCTCGCCGTGACCCGCCGCCACTCGGCCTCGAGCTCGGCGCGGCTCCAGAGGCGTTTCGGCCGGATGATCTCGTTCTCGGCGACGTAATAGAAGACGGCGTCGATGAGGTCGGGGTCGATGCCCTTCCACTCCGCGAAGGCCTGGCGGTACAGCGCGAGCTGCAGCTGCTTCGATTCCAGGTCGGCGTCATCCTTCGGCGCCTTGCCGGTCTTCCAGTCGACCACCTCGAAGCGGCCATTCCCGGCGCCTGAATCAACACTGAACACGGCGTCGATCTTGCACACGACGACCCGCCCGGCCAGCGGCAGGTGGATCTCCCGCTCGACCTCGACCGCGGACCGGGAGGCCCAGGGCGACCGCTCGAAGGTCGCGATCAGCCCGTCGAGGGCGGCCTGCTCGCTTTCCACGTATTCGACAGACGCCGACGAGACGACGGTGCCGCCCTCCGGATCGTCGAGTTCGAAACCGAAGGCGTCGATCGATTCGGCCGTGCCGCCGACGCCGAGGCGCTGCTCGACCCAGGCGTGGAACAGGGTTCCGAGGCGGGTGGCCCGGTACGGACGCTCCGGCATCGGACGCCGAAGGGACGCGGCGACGGCGCCCGGATCGCTGACGAAATCCTTGAAGCGCGAGGCCGGCACCCTGACCGGCAGCTCGACGAGCTGCTCCGCCAGCGCGCGGGCGCGGCGCTCCTCGAGCAGCAGATCGACATCCTCGGTCCATCGGCCGGTGTCTCCCCCAGACAGCGCCGACGACCGCACCAGTTCCGCGGCACGTCGCACGGCCTCCTCGCGGGCGCCCAGTCTCGGCAGGGGCCAGTTCGGTTCGTGCTGCTCCAGCGTCTCCGGATTACCGTCCAGCTCGCTCGCGGCCGGGGGCTCCGGGATGATCCCGGCCTCCGCGAGCTCGGTCAGGAACCTGCTCGGCGGCCGTTCGGAGTTGCCCGCCCAGAACGACCCGGTCAGCAGCAGGTCGTGCCGGGCACGGGTGAACGCGACATAGGCCAGCCGACGCTCCTCCTCGTGGTGCCGCACCGCGAGAGCGTCCTTGAAGACGGCGAGGCTGTCGTTGACGTGCTTCTGGGTGGGATGCCCGAACCAGTCGAGAACCGGAAGGTGGTCGCGATCGCCGCGGAAGTCGTATGGCAGCTTGCCGAACCGCACCCAGCCGAGTCCCTCGCGCGACGAGCCCGGCAGCTCATCCTTCACCAGCCGCGGCACAACCACGGCATCCCACTCGAGCCCCTTGGCGCCGTGGATGGTGAGCAGCTGCACGCTGCCCGGCTCTGCCGGCTCGCTGCGCGGACCCATCGTGTCTTTGCGCTCCGCGCGATCGAGCCAGGAAAGGAAGCTGCCGAGGGTGCCGAGGTCGTCGGCGGAGAGGAAGTTGGCGACCTCGTCGTGGAACGCGTCCAGGTTGGCGAACACGCGCACGTTGCGGGAGTTCGCGGCCACCTCGATGTCGAGCAGCAGCTCCTGCTCGACCAGGCGCACGAGGTCGAGCAGGGCCAGGCCGCCGCGCGACCTCAGGAACTGGAGCTGCCTGCCGGCCGAACGAAGGCGCTCGAGCCCCGCCGGGGTGAACCCGGCCAGCTGGCTGTGGCCCTCCTTCGCCGTCGAGACGAAGTCGAGGGCGTCGACGATCGACCGGCCGTCGTCCTCGGCGACCGAGTCGCGCTGCCTCTGCAGCAGATCGTCGGCGAGCGGTGCCTGCGCCCAGTTGCGCTTCGACAGCCAGCCGGCGACCGACGACAGTTGCTTCAGGTCGCGGAGGCCGATCGAGTGCCGGGCCCCCGACAACAGCCGGATCAGCGCGCTGCCCGCGGTGGGGTCGTTGATCACCCGCAGGGCGCTCACCAGGTCGACGATCTCGGGCGTGGAGAGCAGGCCGCCGATGCCGAGGATGTGGTTGGGCACCCCGAGCCGGTCGAGGTCGGCGGCGAAGGCCGCCATGTGCTGCCGGTTGCGGAACAGGATCGCCGCCGAGCGGGTTTCGCCCGTGGGCAGCGGCTCGGCCAGCCGGTCCTTCAGCCAGTGCGCGACCGTGTCCGACTCCTCGCGGATCGACTCCGGGAACTCGACGGTGATCGTGCCCTCGTCGGCCGAGTCGCGGGCCACCAGCTTCTCCACCAGCTCCGGGTCCCGCTCCCGGAACTCGGCGACCGTCGCGTTGGCCGCGTCCAGAATCCGTCGCGCGTTGCGCCAGCTGGTGGAAAGCGCGAACCGGTGGGAGGGCGAGGTGCGGGCGAAGTCGCGTGCGAACAGCGCGAGGTTCGCGGCGGACGCCCCCCGCCATCCGTAGATCGACTGGTTCGGGTCGCCGACCGCCATCACACCGTGGTCGGCGAACAGCGCGGCGAGCAGGCGGGTCTGTACGACGCTGGTGTCCTGGTACTCGTCCAGGATGACGACCCGGTACCGGTCGCGGTAGGAGTCGACCACCGCGGGCGACCGGTCGCACACCTCCAGGGCGAGAGCCACCTGGTCGGAGAACTCGACCAGTCCGCGGCGGCGCTTCTCGAGGGCGTAGCGGTCGGCGAGGTCCACGAGCGCGGGCAGCGCGGAGACGACGCCGACCGCCGCGACCACGTCCACGTAGGGAGTCGGCTTGGCGCGGCCATCCGTGATCGGCAGGTCGAGCAGGGTGGCGAAACGGGTCGCGAGTTCGGCGACCGACGCGGACTCCGCGACATTCTCCGCCAGCTCGTGGCTCAGCTCGAGCACCGCGTCGGCCAGCTGGCCCGAGCGCTTCTCGAGCGGCACCAGCCGGTCGTCGCCCCACTGGCTAACCACCTGGCGGGCCAGCTGCCAGGCGGAGGACTCGTTGAGCAGCACCGACTCCGGTTCGCGGCCCACCACCAGCGCGTTCTCACGGAAGATCGAGTTCGCGAAGGAGTTGTAGGTCGACACCGTCGCCTGGCGCAGCTCGCTGCCGGTCGCCGACTCGTCGACGATCCCCGCCTCCGCGAGCTGCGCGATCCTGGTTGAGATGCGCGATGCCAGCTCGCCTGCCGCCTTGCGTGTGAAGGTCAGGCCGAGCACCTGGTCGAGCTCGACCATGCCGTTGGCCACCAGCCAGACGACGCGGTTCGCCATCGTCTCGGTCTTGCCGCTGCCGGCGCCCGCGACCACCAGGGCGGGAGACAGGGGGGCCTGGATGACGGCGACCTGCTGCTCGGTCGGCGGGTCCAGCCCCAGAAGCGCGGCGAGTTCGATCGCGCCCAATTCATGAGTCATGCGCGCTTCTGTCATGCGCGCTTCTGTCATGCGCGCTTCTGTCATGCGCAGACCGCCCGTACGACATGGATGCCGCAGTTGCCGTAGGAGTGGCCGTCCAGGCAGTGGGTGTCGAGCTCGGCGACGAACACGTTGCCGGCCATGCCCTCGGCGTCATGGATCACCCGGTCGGTGAACTCGGCCATCGTGGCATCCGTGAAGGCCGCCTGCGTGGGGTTGCGATAGTTCTTCTTCTGCGTGCCGCTGGAGAGTACGACCAGCTTCGCTCCCCCGTTGCGCACGCCGTCAGGGATGCTCTCGATCGATCCGGATTCGAAGGCCAGCTGGTAGGCGCCCAGCTGCGCGTTGTCGACCACCCCGGCATCCGAGATCGGCTCGCGCGCGCCGGTCTTGAGGTCGACGATGATGGCTGTGCCGTCCGCGAGCAGTTCGACGCGGTCGATCTTGCCGGCGAGGATCGCGGGCCCCACCTCCAGCTCGAAGCCCACCTCGGTGCTCAGCAGGCGGCCGCCCGCCGCCGCGAAGTCGTTCAGGTAGGAGGAGAGCCGGCCGGCGATGACGCGCGCGCGGCGCTTCTCCATGTCTGACTCCCACGCCGAGTCGAACGAGAGCTCGCCCCAGCGTGCCTCGATACCCTCCCACAGCGCATCCGTCGAGATGTCGGGATTGTCGTCGAGTCCCACCTGCTCGGCGACCGAATGCACGATGGTGCCCAGGTTGGATGCCGTGCTCGACGTCGACCCGCCGAGTTCGCCGATGAGCCAGTGCAGCCCGCACATTTCGAAGGACTCCAGCCGGGACGGGGAGACCCGTACACGGGCGTCCGGCTCGTCCAGGTCGACGAGCGGAGCCTCCGTCGACCATGGCGCGAGTCCGTACCAGCTGGACGGGTCCGCACCGGGAACGTCGTTCTGCGCGAGCTTCGCGAGGGCCGCGCCGGCTGTCGCACGCTCGTCGGCGCTCGTCGTGTCGACCGCGATGCGGCGCAGCCGGCCGACCAGGCCGCGGAGGGAGAGGGGGTACTTCGTCTCGGCCGGGGGAACCTCGGCAGACCCGACCACGAACCTGAGGAACGGCGATGGCAGGGTCTCTTCGCTCGACACCGCCGTCACGAGAACGCGCTCCGTCGCGCGCGACACCGCTGACGCGAACAGCCGCAGCTCGTCGTTCATCACCGCCGCGCGCTCCCCCTCGAGCGTGACCTCCCCGCCGCGCACCAGGTCGACGAAGGCCTGCGCCCCGAGCAGGGAGCCGCGGATGCGTGGATTCGGCCACACCCCCTCCTGCACTCCGGCGACGATCACGGTGTGGAACTGGCGCCCGAGCATGCTCGCCGGCGTGCCGACGCTCACCGCGGCACCGAGCGCCCGCGGCGCCAGGGTGTCCTCCGGCACGTCGGCGCCGGCCCAGGCGTCGAGGAACACCCCGGGCGGGTTGTCGGGCGTGCGCTCCACGAAGCGCTTCGCCGTGGAGAACAGCGCCACCATCGCGTCCAGGTTGTGATTCGCCTCGTCGGCGACGATGCCCGAGCCGAGCGACTGCTCGTACCAGAGCGTGTCGAGCTTCGACCGCGACCAGATGCCCCAGAGCAGCTCCTCGATCGTCGCGCCGCCGGCCGCCTCCTCGCGTGCTGCGAGGATCGACCCGGCGAGATGCGCGGCCTGGCGTGCCACGCGGGTGTCGATGCTGGCGAAGCGGGCCGGATGCTGCAGCGCGTCGACCAGCAGCTCATCGGTCGAGCGCGACCCGTCACCGGCGAGCTCTTCGTACCGGAGCGCGACCCTCAGGCGCCGCAGCGTGACCGGGTCGAGTCCGCCGAACGGCTCGAGCAGAATCGTCACCGCGGTAGCGGGATCGAGCTCGATCCGGCCGAGCGCCACCTCTAGCACGCGCACGATCGCCGCGACGACCCCCTCGTCGCGCAGTGCTCCGCCCGGGCCGGCCTGCTGGGTCGGCACCTCGAGAGCGGCGAGACCGCGGGCGAGCGCGGGCACCTGGCCGCCCGAGCGGACGACGACCGCGAGTTGCGACCACGGCAGGCCGTCGAAGATGTGCGCCTCCCGCAGCCTGCGGGCGATCAGGGCCACCTCGGCGGCCGCACTGGCGGCCGTGAGCGCCTCGACCGCGCCATCGCGCGGCGAAATTGAGACAGACCCCCGCTGGGTGCCGGCGGCGGAGGCCCCGATCCGCCCGGTGATGCGTGCGACGACGGACCGGATGCCCGCACCGTGCCGGTGGACCGACGACAGGTGCATGGTCGTCAGGTCCGGGATGCCGAGGGCGGCGCCGAGCGTGCCCAGGATCTCGGGACGGGCGCCGCGGAACGAGCCGACCGCGACATCCGGGTCCCCGAACGCGATCACCGACATGCCGCGGGAGGCGAGGGCGCGCACGAAGGAGAGCACCGACTCGGTGAGTTCCTGCGCGTCGTCGAGCACGAGCAGCCGCACGGCGGAGAGCGCGCCGAGATCGTCGCCGCGCTCGACCACGCCCGCGGCGTGGGCGACCAGCTCGGACGAGTCCAGGTTGTTGCCCCGGTAGAAGGCGAGCACGCGACGGTAGACGGTCATGAACTCGGCGGCCGCCGCCCACTCGGGGTGGTCGTGCGCGACCCCCAGCTGCCTCAGCCGCTCGGCGGAGACGCCGTACTCCTCCACCCGCATGAGCAGGTCGCGCAGCTCGGACCGGAAACCGGCCAGGCGGCGCAGCTCGACGTCCAGCGGCGGGGGCCAGCTCTCGCCCGTGCCGTCGGCGAGCTGGCCCTCGACCAGTTCGGCGATGATCATGTCCTGCTCGGCGCCGGTGAGCAGGCGCGGCGCCTCCCCGCCGGACCGCACCGCGGCATCCCGCAGCACCTGGAAGGCGACCGAGTTGGCCGTGCGAGCGAGCGGTCCGAGGGTGGGCACCGCGAGACGCTCGGCGATCGCGTCGCGCAGCCGGGTGGCGGAGGTGCGGTTCGCCGAGATGACCAGTACCGACTCCGGCGACCAGCCGCGCCGGAGCACGCGGTCGGCGACCAGCTCGATGAGGGCGGATGTCTTACCGGACCCGGGCGCGCCGATCACGGCCGCCGAGGTGGCGTCTGCCAGGTCGATGACGGCCCGCTGCGAGGCGTCAGGCGTGATCGGCGTGACGGTGGTGGAGGCATTGCTCGCGGAGGTGAACGCGGGTGTCGCCATGACCACAAAGCTAGTGCCCTCCTGCGACATCGAGGCCTCGAGTTCTGCCGGAAGAGAACGATGCTGATCGCGCGCGCCGCCGTGTCGTAACCTAGGGCCATGGACGTACGCATCGGCATCACCAACAGCCCCCGCGAGATCAGCTTCGAGTCGGCGCAGACCGCGGCAGACGTGGAGAAGGTCATCTCGACGGCCCTCGACAGCGGAGCGAAGTACTTCAAGCTGGCCGACAGCCGCGGAACCATCTACATCGTCCCCACCGACCAGTTCGGGTACATCGAGGTCGGCTCCGAGGAGTCGCGCCGCGTGGGCTTCGTCGCCTAACGATGGAGCTGCTGTTCGCCACCCTCGGCGGGGCCATCCTCGGCCTCGGGTTGCGATACGTGCTGCCGAAGCATGACACCTACGGGTCGCTGCTTCTCCCCGCGGTCGGTGCCGTGGCATCCGCCGTCATCTGGGAGGCGCTCACCTGGCTCGGCTGGAAATACAGCGGCGGGGGGGTCTTGGGGGGCGCCCCCGTCGGCAGTGCGGTCGTCGCCGCCGTGGTCGGCATCCTGGTCGGACGCGCGCGCGCGAACGGTGACGTCGAGATGCTGGGTCGGCTGAGCAAGGCCTAAGCGGTCAGACCCAGCCCGTCCATGCGGCGGGTGTGCGCGGCGATGATCTCGGTGAAGACCGGTTCGAGACGGGCCTCGTCGGACGGGCCGCTGGGCGGCAGCGCGAGCGCGGTCCGCGCGATGAGCAGGGTGTCGCCGACCAGGCGCCGTCCCCACATTGCGAGCTTCGACGCGACGCGGGGGTCGGCGTCGATGGCGGAGCGCAGCTGCCCGACCAGCAGCTCGTGACCGTCGGGCTCCGAATAGATGCGGTGGATGCGGGACGCGGCATCGGCGGACAGGCCGGTCGCGAGCCGCCGCCAGAAGTCGTCGAGCAGGCCGGCCGTCACATAGCAGGTGGTGACGGTCTCGAGCCAGGTGGCGCCGTACGTGCGCGCACGGTAGGCGTCGATCGCCGGCGCGTACTGTTTCATCGCGTCGCCGGCATCCGCCCCCCGGCGTTCCAGTTCGGCGACCAGTTCGTGGTGCTTGTCGAGCGAGTGGCCGGCGACTTCGCTGACCGCTTCCTTCGCCTCGGTGGTGGGCGCGTTCGCCGCCGCGTCGGAGAGCGTCTCGAAGACGGTGAGCTGCAGGTAGGCGGCCTGGGCGAGGAACTGCGGGAGCCCGGGCGTGAGTTCCGCGAAGTCGACCCGGTTGAGGTTGATGGCGGCCTCCCCACGGGAGTGGAGTCGCGGAACGACGACGCGCTTCTTCCGACGGCGGAACCAATTCACCACTCGCACAGCCTAGCCGCGCGCCGCGCGACAGGCCGCTGGGAGCGAACGAAGCCTGTCCACGGCCGGTTGGCGGCTAAACTGGCTGCAATGCCTCCCAATTCTGGTGGAGGCCACCTGCACGCCCCACGAGAAAGCGGGCGTAGCCAGCTTCACGACAGGGCATCACCATTTCCACTTTCGCAGATCTCAATATCGACCAGGACATGGTCGACGCACTCGCCGCCAAAGGCATCATCGAACCGTTCCCCATCCAGACCCAGACCATCCCGATGGGTCTCGACAAGCAGGACATCATCGGGCAGGCCAAGACGGGCACCGGCAAGACGCTCGGCTTCGGGCTGCCGCTGCTGCAGGCCCTGGGCACCGACCCGGCGCCCGGGGTGAAGGCACTCGTCGTGGTGCCTACCCGCGAACTCTGCGTGCAGGTGGCCGAAGACCTCGTGCTCGCGGCATCCAACCGGTCCACCAAGATCGCGGCCATCTACGGCGGCAAGGCTTACGAGGGCCAGGTGGAGCAGCTGAAGGCCGGCGCGCAGGTCGTCGTCGGCACCCCCGGTCGCCTGCTCGATCTCGCCAGCCAGCGGATGCTGTCCCTCAAAGACGTGCAGGTCATGGTGCTCGATGAGGCCGACAAGATGCTCGACCTCGGCTTCCTCAGTGACATCGAGAAGCTGTTCGCGCAGACGCCGGCCACCCGCCACACCATGCTGTTCTCGGCGACGATGCCCGGCCCGATCGTCGCCCTCGCGCGACGCTTCATGAACCGGCCCATTCACATCCGCGCCACCGACCCCGACGAGGGCCGCACCCAGGCGAACATCAAGCACGTCGTCTACCGGGCGCACTCGCTCGACAAGGACGAGGTGATCTCGCGCATCCTGCAGGCCGACGGGCGCGGCAAGACGGTCATCTTCACCCGAACCAAGCGTGCCGCCGCGAAGCTGGTCGAGGAGCTCAACGACCGCGGGTTCAACGCCGCCGCCGTGCACGGCGACCTCAACCAGGAGCAGCGCGAGCGAGCCATGGCCGCCTTCAAGGCCGGCAAGAAAGACATCCTGATCGCCACGGATGTCGCGGCCCGCGGCATCGACGTCAACGACGTCACGCACGTGATCAACCACACCATCCCGGACGACGACGACACCTACCTGCACCGCGCCGGCCGCACCGGCCGTGCCGGCAAGACGGGCATCGCGGTCACCTTCGTCGACTGGGATGACATGCACAAGTGGACGCAGATCAACAAGGCCCTCGACATGGGCATCCCCGAGCCGCAGGAGACCTACTCCTCGTCGCCGCACCTCTATTCCGACCTCGACATCCCGGAGGGCACGAAGGGCCGGCTCCCCGGCGCCGGCCCGGTGCAGCCTCGCGCGCCCCGTGCCACCGAGGCCCCGCGAGGTGGCGGTAACTCAGGTGGTCGTGGTCGTGGCGGTGCCCCGCAGCGCACGAACACCGCCCCCGCATCTCCGGCCGCCGAGGGACAGCGTCGTGAGGGTTCGAGCCCTCCGCGCAGCCGCAACCGCACCCGGCGCCGCACCGGCGGCGCGGGAAGCACACCGCCCGCCGCGTAACGCGGCACCGCTTCAGCGTCCCCGTGATCCGCTCCGGGGGCGCTGGACTCGTCGGCAGTCTCAGGCCTATCTGGCCGAGGGATCTGTGAACGAGACTCCCCTGCCGTATTCACCCTGCGCGAGCCAGGCTCCCAGGAAGCGCGGGAGAAGCGGCCAGTTGGCCTGGCACTCGGACAGCCCGGCGATCTCATCGGACAGAGAGGCGATCACCGGCCCCGTGAGGGCGGTAAGCATCGAACCCTGCAGGAGCGAAGCCGATAAGAACCGGGCGGAAGGGGCGCCGTTACTGAGCGCGGGTCCCTGCTCGGTCTCAACTACGGGGCGTTGCGCGTTCAGGTCACCCAGCATGAACGAGAAGTACCTGTACACGGGCTGATCGGTATGTCCGGTGGCCTGGTACATATCGAAGAACGATGCCATTCCCACATCGAAGGTGAATCCTGTGAGATCAGTCTGCGTCTGCCAGTTCGCCGGCACGGTGTAGAGCAGCGTGATGACCGCCGTGGAGGCGAGTGACACCGGACTATTGCCGCTGCCGTCTTTCACGCTGACCGGTCCGGTGAAGGTGATCGGCAGGTCGACACCGATGACGGAATCGGTGAGCGAGGTCGAATACACCTGCCACGGTGCCGTCGAATCGATGGTGAACTTCGCGTAGCTCGACAGTGAGTAGCCCGCCGTGGCGAATTGGTTCGAGATCGTGGGGGACACGAGGCGTGTGGCATCGTCCACGATCTGGTTGCCGAAGGCAGTCGTCAGGCGGCTCGGCATCTGCACCGCCGTGTATCCCCCGTCTATCGACGCGAATCCGCCGGGACCGTCGACGCAGACCGGATCGCTGAGCTGGGGGCATTGGCCGCTGTCGGCAAGGGCCGCCGGCGCGCCCAGCGCGGTCATGGCGATCACGGTGATCGCCACGATTGCGCCGACAACCGTTCTCAGCCCTCTCGGCGACATCCGCGCGCCCCTCACTGTGCGCTTCCCAGCGAGCCACAGGTGGTGGAGCCGAAATCCTGGTAGTTGGCTGCGGCCGCTGAGGCAGCCACGCAGGCGCCATAGAGCGCGTTCGAGCTGCAGTGCTCCTGCTGCAACGCCTTGTAGGCATACTCGACCATCATCGACTTTGCACACATCTGGGACTCGGGCATGCTTCCGTACTTCGCCGCCGCCGCTGGGTAATTGCTGTATGCCAGCCTGAAGCTGGTCAATTTGCCGCTGTTGAACTCGTCGACCAGCAGGTATCGGCCGTTCGCGGTGCCCCACCAGTAGTGTTCCGAGATCAGCACCAGGTCGCTCACCTTGGCCGCGGCCTGCTTGACCACGGACGAGACCTTCTGGTACCCGAAACTGGTGGACTTCATCCAGGTCGTCGCGGGAACGTCGGCGACGGTGAGACTGGAGTACTTGCTCACCTGTTCGAGGTCCGTCCAGAAGCCCTGTCTCGCCTGGTTGCTGTCGGCGAGCGGAAAGGTGAACGAGGTCGCTCCGTCGCTCCTCTTCAACTCGGTCACCGCCTGACCTGCTCCCCAGACGATGTTCCCCGAGTCCAGTGCCTTGGCGATCGGAGCCGGCACCGCGTTGAGATCCACCACCGTGTTACCCGACGTGTTCGTGCTGTACTTGTCGCCCAGCACCGCGGCCGCGCCCCATTCGGATTTGGCGACCGTCTGCAGCCCGGTCCCCTCCGCCCTCGTGCTCCCCAGGGTGAAATCGTTGGGCGTGAGTGCGGGAGACAGCTGTCCGACCTGCGGGGCCAGCGCCCGCTCGATCCGCAATGCGCTCTGGTAGGCCGGTGCGTCATCCACCGGAATCGAAGCGTCGTTGATCGCCACCGGAAGCACGCTCCAGCCGTTGGTGTCGTTGTTCGCCACGACCGTCGTGCCGTCCGCCAGCGGGCCGGGAACGTTGACCCACGCGTTCGACGCGGGCACCGTGAGACCTCCCACGAAGATCGCCGTGACGGTGACAATTGCACCGCTCATGATTGCTCTCCTCGCGGGCAGCAATTTCTTCCTGGACAACATCGAATCCCTCCTTCTAGCTCGTGGCGCCCGGGTCGGGAATCGAACAGGACTGTGCGTCGACCTGGTTCCACAAGCCGTAGGCCATGACACTGCTCATGCACGACACGGTGCGGTTGAGTTGGAGGTTGCCGCTATCGACATCGGAACCCGCATCGCCTTGCTCTTTCGCCAGGTCGCATTCTGCGAGAGCGCGAAGTGCAGCGAGCGTTGCGATGTCAGGAACCACTCCGCACTCATCGCTCTCCACCCACGGACCCGTGTGGGGCACGCTGTCCCAGTTCGTGAGAACACCATCGACATAGTCGAATCGCGTCACGCCGGTATCGGTGGCGCCGTCCTGGGTGGTAACCCCGTCCGTGACCAACATCGCGTAGTCGCCTGCCTCAGTGACGGACTGCGGGTCCGCGTCAGCGAAGGCGGTGTCCCCCAGACTGTAGAGTGCGGTCACTGTCGAGTAGCGCGTGAAGGGGTTGGCGGCGGGCACAGCCATTCCCGACGAGCCACCCGGAAGGGGGACCGAGTTGTCCGCTCCCGCGATGATGTTGCTTTCGACGTAGACGACCACCGCGACGTAGCTGTTGTCGTCCCGTACCCTCACCTGCGCCGGGGCCCCCGAATTGCGGTGGATGTTCAGCTCGGAGAACCGCCCGCCCTGCCCGTTCGCAAGATCGCGCATCGCGCGATCGTCCCACTGTTCCTGGGTAGTCCCGTCCAGCTCGACGGCATGCCACGCCTCGTCAACCGGAGGGGAAGTCGTATCCGCCTTGCTGCTGAATGCCGCGCCTGCTGTCACGGCTGCCAGCGAGCCCAGCAGCAGCGTGCCGCCGAGCACCGCCGCGACGATTGCTCGTTTCTTTGAGAACACTGTCTTTGAGAACACTGGCATTACCCTTCGCGAAGTGATTACCGGAAAATAGAGCGCGCGGGCTCTGAAGGAGGGCGAGTCCACAGGCGCCCGGTGCCGAAGTTGTCATTGACATCCGCGTTCGGGTCGTCGTTGTTGAACACACAGTCGATCGCCGCAACGTTGTCGCCCGTGGGATCGACCGTTACCGTGGACGTCCACGCCCCGTACTGAAGCGTCGGAGGCGTGATGCTGACGTCGTTTGCAGCGGCATCATTAGGGTCGACGTTGTTCATATCGCTGCATGAGGCCGTCACGGTATAGTTGCCCGACCCGTCCACTTCGATGATCGTGTAGGTCGCGCCGTCGACTGCCGCGACGGGGCCCACGTGGATTTCCTGCACGCCTCTCGTATCGACGCTCGTCATGCTCACGGAGGCATCCAGTCCCGCTCCATCATTGACGACGGTGAGTTCCATGTACGACTCGTGGTTGGGGGTCACCACGGACGCCTGGAGTTCGATCGCCGGTGAGACGGGGACAGTGCTTCCGACCGAGCACGACCTGTGTTTGGTGGCAGGGTCGGTGACCGTGCGGTCATAGCCGGTCTCGTCCTCGCAGAAGACCGACTGCGGCACCGAAACGGTCGCGACGTCGGTCACCGTGTTTGCTGCGCTCAGAGCTACCCTCCCCGACACGATGAAGTCGAGGCTTCCGCCGACGGGCAATGCCGGAATCGTCATCCCCGAGAGGGAGCCATAGCCGCTGCCTGCCGGACAGGTTGCCGGACCATGCGTCACGGCGCATGACCACGAAATAATTGCGGTCGGGTTCCAGTCGTCCGGAGTCGGGTCGGTGAGCGTGAGCCCGCGCACTGCGACCGTCCCGACGTTCCTCACCTCCACGTCGAACGAGTCGGGGGCACCAACGGCCGGCGCTTGATCGACAGGTTTCATTCCGACGAACACCTCGCCCGGGATGGTCACCGCCTTCAGAGTGGTCGACGAGGTGCACTCGTTTCCGGTCCCGACGCACGCGAACGGGCCAGGGACGCCAGCCACGGATGCGGTGTTGGTCAGGCCGTCGGACGACGCCGAGGAGACGGTGCCGACGATGCTGAAGTCGACCGCACCGCCCACGGGAACGTCCGGAAGAGCCAGTTGCGCAATGGGGGCGGTCCTATCGGCACCGGCCGGGCACGCGGCCCCGCCGCGGACACCGCAGGACCAGGTGACGTTGGTCAACCCGGCTGGGAAGATGTCGCTCAACACCAACCCGTTCGCGTCCTCGCCGCCGGTATTCTGCACCGTCACGGAGAAGTGCACCTGGTCACCGACCGCGAAGGTGTCGTCCGGGGAGCCGGAGAGCAGGGATATTTCGCCTCCCGAGTCGGTTGCGGGCTTCAGCGCACACGCATTCTCCCCGAAGCCGTCGAACACCGCGTCGGTCGCCTGTGCGATCAGGCCGTCTGTGCCCGGGGCAAAGCTCCCGGATGCCGAATTCACGGCGCTTTCCACCGCCAGATCCTGAGGACACCCGCTATTCCACCGGTCGTATGCGAAACGCGGAACCTGGCTCTCGTCAACGGTCGACTGCTCGCCATCGCTCTCGCTCGAGAGGTACTCGTACGCTGTCACCTCGGACGCATCGCTGCTGACGTCGACCAGGGTCACGCTGTAGCCCACTGGAGTGAACGTCGTGCCGGTCGGCGCCATCACCAGGGAGATGGTCGAGTAGGCGCTCGGCTGGATCGTCCCATCAAAAGATGCGCTTGCGTTCGACAGGAAGTAGGTGACCTCGACATCGCCGCCCGCCTGCTCCTGCTGAAGAATCGGCTGGCGATCGGTGTTCAGCGTGGCGGTGACTCCGAGGTTCAGGCCTTTGGCGCCGTGGCGCTTCGCAAGTTGATTGAGGGCTTTTTTCGCCGCGGTCTTCGCTCCCGCGACGATGCTCGTTGTCGTCGGGTCGTCGGGAGAGTACAGCTCCCAATCGATCGCGGCGCCGACATCGGCCACGCTCTTCTTGGCAAGCTTCGTGTGCGGCCGCAGTTTCGCCGGCCCTGTCTTCGGCTGTGGGGTCGGCGACGGAGTCGGCAGCGGCGACGACTTCAGAGTCGAGGTCGGGGTCGGAGTCAGTTTCGGCGTCGGCGTGGGTGTCAGTTTCGGCGACGGCGTCGGCGTCGACTTCGATTTCGGCGCAGGTGTGGGAGTCGGGGACTGCGCCGGTTTCGGCGCGGCGGTCGGCGAGGGCTTTGTGATGTCCAGGGCGTACGCATTCGCCGTTACGCTGCCGGTCACCAGGAGTGACACGGCCAGTGCCGCCGCGAAAAAGACCCGCTTCCCAGGGAACACGCATTCGTCCTCACGTCCGTCCCCCACCGCCACCCAACTGTGACGCAGGCACACTCTGCCCCTTCACGGGATGCGGGCGCGAAAACTATCCACAGCCCCGGAGATCCATGGCCTGCGAGAACTCAGCCGACGAAGGGACGCGTCCCTGTCGCCGCCGCGACGATACGCTCCAGCGCCTCCGGCGAGGTTGTGTTCTCGCCGAGCCGGTTCGGCTTGCCCTCACCGTGATAATCGCTGGATCCCGTGACGACCAGGCCGAAGGTGCGGGCGAGTTCGTACAGCCGCTCCTTCCCGTCCTCCGTGTTGTCGCGGTGGTGGATCTCGAGGCCGACCAGTCCGGCATCCACCAGTTCGCCGATGATCGCGTCCGACATCACGCGGTACCGCCCGCGGGTGGCCGGGTGCGCGAGCACGGGAACACCGCCGGCCGCAACGATCATGCGCACGCCGTCGAGCGGGGAGGGAGCGTAGTAGTTCTCGTAGTAGGGGCCACGCCAGTTGAGGATGCTCTCGAACGCCTCCTCGCGGCTGGACACGAAGCCCTTCGCCACCAGGGCATCCGCGATGTGCGGGCGCCCGAGCGTGCCGCCGTCGGCGGACTGCTGCAGCACGTCGCCCCACGCGAGGTCGTAGTCCTTGCCGATCCTCTCGACGATGCGTTCCGCACGGCGCAGCCGCCCGTCGCGCACGCGCGCGGTCTCCGCGATGATGCCGCCGTTCGCCGGGTCGAACAGGTAGGCGAGCATGTGCACGCTCGCCGGGCCGTAGTTCGTGCTGAGCTCCATGCCGGGGATGACCGTGAGACCGGTGCCGGCCGCCGCGTCGAATGCCTCGGTCCAGCCCGCCGTCGAGTCGTGATCCGTGAGCGCGATCGTGCCGAGGCCGGCGTCGAGCGCCGCCGCGATGAGCTCCGCAGGGGTCTCGGTGCCGTCCGACACGCTGCTGTGGGTGTGCAGGTCGATAGCTCCGGGCATCCTGCAACACTATTAGTGTTGGAGGCCATGCTCCGCAGAGTCGTATCCGCCGTCGTGCTGGTGGCCCTCGCCATCGCACTCCTCGTCGGAACCTGGCCCCAGCTGTTCGGGCTCGAGCGCGCGCCGGTCGTTGCCCAGTTCGTCTCGCTGCGCGGCCTCACGATCGCCATCTCCGCGGTGGCGATCGTCGCCCTCCTCCTCCTGGCGATGGTGAGCCGCAGCTTCCGCCGTTTCGGCTCATCGGTAGCGCTCGTGCTGCTGGTGTTCGCGCTCGCCGGGGTGGCGATCCTGTCGAGCCGCGGCTTCGGCGACGGCTCGTTCCAGACGAAGGGCGCATCCGACATCACCGTCGTCGAGTGGAATACGCTCGGCGACGCGCCCGGCGCCGGCGCCATCGCGAAGCTCGCGATCGACAACGACGCCCAGCTGGTGTCGCTGCCGGAGACGACGGAGCAGACCGCGGATGCCGTGGCCGCCCTCATGCGCGCCGCCGGGCATCCGATGGCTGTTCACAGCATCGCGTTCAACCACATCGCCCGCGCGAAATCCACCTCGGTGCTGGTCAGCACCCGTCTCGGCGGGTACCACGTCGACACGTCGACCGGGTCGACCTCCACCCTCCCCACGGTCGTGCTCCGCCCCGACACCGGCGCCGGTCCGGTCATCGTCGCCGTTCACGCGGTCGCCCCCGACCCCAGCCAGCTCGTGCTGTGGCGCAGCGACCTGGCCTTCCTGACGACGGCGTGCAGCGAACCGAACGTGATCATGGCTGGCGACTTCAACTCCACACTCGACCATCTCACCGGGCTCGGCTCCTCGTCGGCCGACACGATCGGCCACTGCGCGGATGCCGCCCAGGCGACGAAGAACGCCGCGGTCGGCACGTGGCCGGCCCTGCTGCCCGCCCTGCTCGGCGCCCCGATCGACCACGTGATGACCACCTCGAACTGGCGCGTGAGCGGCATGCGGGTGGTGCAGGACCGTGATGAAGCCGGCAGCGACCACCGGCCGATCGTGGTGCAGCTGTCACCTGCCCGGTAGACAATGGAGTATGGCTGACGAAAACGCTGCTCGCGCAACCTCGAACCGCTCCACCACCCCGGTCTCGGAATCCTTCAAGGACTACATCTCCGGCAACTGGGCGGAACGCATGGAGGGCACGCCACGCCCGCGTGAACAGTCGGCCTTTGCCGCGGCGCGGCGCGAACGCCTGTCGGAGCTCTACCCCGGCAAGCGGCTGATCATTCCGGCCGGTGCGCCGAAGGTGCGGTCGAACGACACCGACTACAGCTATCGCGCGCACTCGGCCTTCGCGCATCTCACGGGCTGGGGCAGCGACTCGGTGCCCGGCAGTGTGCTGGTGCTGGAGCCCAGCCCGGACGGCCACGAGGCGACCCTGTACTTCCGCGCTCCGGCCGGACGGGGCACCGACGAGTTCTATGCGAACCCGGAGATCGGCGAGTTCTGGATCGGCCCGCGCCCCTCCCTCACCCACGTCGCGCACGACCTGGGCCTGGAGACGAAGGACCTCGCCGCCTTCGCCGAGGTGCTCGACGCCACCGACGCGAACAGCATCATCGTGCGCGACGCCGACCGCGACCTCACCGACCAGGTCGACGGGCGACGGCTTCTCGCCGCCGACTCGGAATCGTTCACCGCGGAATCGCTCGAGACCGACCGTGACACCGACCTGGCCCGCGACCTCTCCGAGCTGCGGCTGGTGAAGGATCCGTACGAGATCGAGCAGATGCGCCGAGCGATCGCCGCCACGAAGCAGGGCTTCGACGACATCGTCGCCGACCGGTCCGCCGTCGTCGCCCACAGCCGCGGCGAGCGCCTGGTCGAGGGCACCTTCAACCGCCGCGCCCGCGCCGAGGGCAACACTGTCGGCTACGACACGATCGCAGCGAGCGGCGACCACGCCTGCATCCTGCACTGGACCCGCAACGACGGCCCGGTGAAGCAGGGCGACCTCATCCTCATCGACGCCGGCATCGAACTGGACAGCTACTACACCGCCGATATCACCCGAACGCTGCCCGTGTCCGGCACCTTCAGCGAGGTGCAGCGCCGGGTCTACGAGGCGGTGCGGGAGGCGGCGGACGCCGCCTTCGCGATCGTGAAGCCGGGCATCCGGTTCCGCGAGATCCACGCGGAGGCGATGCGCGTGATCGCCGAGAAGACCGCCGAGTGGGGGCTGCTGCCGGTCACCGCCGAGGAGTCGCTGAAGCCGGAGTTGCAGTACCACCGGCGGTACATGGTCCACGGCACCTCGCACCACCTCGGCATCGACGTGCACGACTGCGCGCAGGCGCGGCGCGACCTCTACCTCGACGGCATCCTGGAGCCTGGAATGGTATTCACCATCGAGCCGGGCCTGTACTTCCAGCCCGACGACCTCACCGTGCCGTCGGAGCTGCGCGGCATCGGCGTGCGCATCGAGGACAACATCCTCGTCACGTCCTCCGGCGCCGAGAACCTGTCGATCGGCATCCCCCGCACCGCGGACGACGTGGAGGCGTGGCTCAGGGAGCGCTGAGCGCCGTCTGCGCGGCGAGCGTCACGCTCGGATCGACGATGACCTCGTAGGTGCTGGCCAGCACCTGGTGCGTGGACGTGTAGTCCTGGGTGCGACGGGTGACCGCATAGGAGACGATGCCGAACAGGATGCCGAACCCGGCCCCGATGCCGATGGCGGCGAGCGCGTACAGCAGCACGTTCGGCGACACGACGAAGAAGGTCAGAATGAGTCCGAGGAACAGCCCGAACCACGCGCCGCTGGCAGCACCGGCGGCCGCGACGCGACCGTAGCTGAGCCGCCCGGTGACGCGCTCCACCGTCTTCAGGTCGCTGCCGACGATCGACACCTTGCTGACGTCGAGGTTGGCGTGGGCGAGCCGGTCGACGGCCTGCTGCGCTTCGGGGTAGGTGGAGAACGACGCGACGACGTCCCCCTTCGGAATGGTGGGGATGAGACGGGTACGAGCGCCCAGCGGGCTCTGGTTGGTCATGGCGGCCATTATCCTCTGCCACATGGTGCAAGGTCTAAGTTAGAAGCTGTGAGCGCCGCGAGAGTTTTCGTAGCCCGTCTTGCCGGGTGCTCCGTTTTCGACCCCGCCGGCGACAAGGTCGGCAAGGTGAGGGATGTTCTCGTCGTCTACCGGCAGAAGGAACCGCCACGCGTCGTCGGTTTCGTGGTGGAGGTCACGGGCAAACGTCGCGTTTTCCTCTCCATCGGCCGCATCACCAGCATCGGCTCCGGCCAGATCATCACCACCGGGCTGATCAACCTGCGCCGCTTCGAGCAGCGCGGCGGCGAGGTGCGGGTCATCGCCGAGATGCTCGGCCGCGAGGTGACCTTCACCGACAAGTCCGGCACCGCCACCATCGAGGATGTCGCCATCGAGGAGAACGGCCCCGGAGAGTGGGCCGTCAGCGAGCTCTTCGTCCGCCGGCCGAAGGCCTCCGGCTCGCCGTTCGGCAAAGGCCCGACGATGTTCGCCAAATGGTCGGATGTCGCCGAGCGTGACACGGGCGAAGCCCAGTCGGCCTCGCAACTGCTCGCCACCTATGAGGACCTGCTCCCCGCGGACCTGGCGAACGCCCTCCTCGACCTGCCCGAGCAGCGGATGCTCGAGGTGGCGGAGGAGATGAGCGACGAACGTCTCGCCGACGTCCTGGAGGAGATGCCGGAGAGCGAGCAGGTCGACATCCTGAACCAGCTCGACGACGACCGCGCGGCCGACGTGCTCGACCAGATGCAGCCGGACGACGCGGCCGACCTCATCGCCCAGCTGAGCGATGAGCGTGGCGAGGCGCTGCTCGACCTGATGCAGCCCGAGGAGGCCGAAGACGTGCGCATGCTGCTGCTGTACGCGCCCGACACGGCGGGCGGCCTGATGACGACCGAGCCGATCATCGTGTCGGCCGACGCGACGGTCGCGGAGGGTCTCGCCCTCATCCGTCGCCACGAGCTGGCGCCCGCGCTCGGCGCCGCGGTCTGCGTCACACTGCCGCCCTATGAGCCGCCGACCGGGCGATTCCTCGGCATGGTGCACTTCCAGCGGATGCTGCGCTACCCGCCGAACGAACGCCTCGGCACCCTGCTCGACCAGAAGCTCGAGCCCGTGAAGGCGAGCGCCTCGGCCGCCGAAGTGGCGCGCACGCTGGCCAGCTACAACCTCGTGTCCCTGCCGGTTGTCGACGACAACCACCGACTGGTCGGGGTGGTGACCATTGACGATGTTCTCGACTACCTGCTGCCCGATGACTGGCGAAGTCACGACGAAGACGACCCAGTCTCGACAGATACCAGCTCCACCCCGTTAGCAACTGCGACCGCAGGAAGGAGGACCGGCAATGGCACGTCGCTCTGATCCAGGACTCGACTCCCCGAAGGGCCTGCGCGGCTCGATAGTCCCCCGGTTCGGCGGGCGCGATCGCGTCGGCCGGTTCTCCGAGGGCTTCGCGCGCGCCATGGGCACGTCGTATTTCCTCGTCGGCATGACGGCGATCGTCGTCGTGTGGCTGGTGTTCAACTCGCTCGCGCCGACCGGGCTCCAGTTCGACCCGCGGGCCACGAACTTCACGCTGCTGACCCTCATCCTGTCGCTGCAGGCCTCCTATGCCGCGCCCCTCATCCTGCTGGCGCAGAACCGGCAGGACGACCGCGACCGCGTGCAGTTCGAGCAGGACCGGCAGCGCGCCGAACGCAACCTCAACGACACCGAGTACCTCGCGCGCGAGGTCGTCGCCCTACGGCTGGCGGTGCGCGACCTGGCCAGCAAGGACTTCATCCGGGCCGAGCTGCGGTCGCTCCTGGAAGAACTCGAGAAGGAGCGCGACAAGGGTGACTAGTCCTGTCGCTGGGCTCGTCGAAGCGGCCCTTGCGAAGGTCATCGACCCGGAGATCCGCCGCCCCATCACCGAGCTCGGCATGGTCGGCGACGTCACCGTAGCGGACGGCACCGCGTCGGTGCAGCTGAAGCTGACGATCGTCGGATGCCCCGCCGCCGACACGATCGAGCGCGACGTGCGCGAGGCGGTGCTCGCCGTCGCCGGGGTGGACACGGCGACGATCGACGTCGCCGTGATGACCCCCGCCGAACGCGCCGAGCTGACCTCGCGGCTGCGGGGCACCCGCACCGTGCAGTTCGGCCCGGACTCGCTCACCCGCATCATCGCGGTGACCAGCGGCAAGGGCGGGGTCGGCAAGTCGACGCTGACCGCGAATCTCGCCGTCGCGCTCGCGGCGCGCGGGCTGAGAGTCGGGCTCATCGACGCGGACGTGTTCGGGTTCTCCATCCCGGGCATCCTGGGCGTCGCCGGCGCGAAGCCGACCCGGGTGGACGACATGATCCTGCCGCCCGTCGCCCACGGCGTGAAGGTGATCTCGATCGGGATGTTCCTGGACTCGTCGACCGGCTCAGGGACCGCAGTGAGCTGGCGCGGCCCGATGCTGCACCGCACCATCCAGCAGTTCCTCACCGACGTGTACTTCGGCGACCTCGACATGCTGCTGCTCGACCTGCCGCCGGGAACCGGCGACGTCGCGATCTCGATCGGCCAGCTGCTGCCGCAGGCCGAGGTTCTGGTCGTCACCACCCCGCAGAGGGCGGCGGCGGAAGTGGCCGAGCGCAGCGGACTCGTGGCCCGCCAGACCGGGCAGACCGTGGCCGGCGTGGTCGAGAACATGGTCGGGGAGTTGTTCGGCTCCGGCGGGGGCGACGAGGTCGCGCGTCGGCTCGACGTGCCCGTGCTGGCGCGGGTGCCGATCAGCGTCGCCCTGCGCGAGGCGGGCGACGCGGGCGAGATCCTCACGGATGACCCCGCCGCGGCGGCGATCACCGGACTCGCCGACACGCTCGTGTCGCTGGGCCGCGGGCTCGCCGGGCGCAAGCTCGGGCTGTCGGTGCGTTAGAGCGAACGCGTCGGGATGCGGTGGTAGCCGTCCCGCACGGTGAGGACCACGGCCGCGACGACGGCGGCGAGAGCGAGAACGCTGAGTGAGCTGAGAATGATGATGCCGGACATGATTACCTCGGGTTGTTCTGGATGAATAGCTTAATTCTCGGGCTGTCCGTTCTTTAGCACAATCAAACAATACTTAGGTTAATGTGTAGTCTGGCTTAATGGATGTCCACCGTCTCGAGTTGCTCCGCGAGCTGAGCGACCGCGGCAGCATCACAGCGGTCGCGGAGGCGACCAATCGCACCGTGTCCGCCGTCTCGCAGCAGCTGAAAGTGCTGGAACGCGAAGCCGGTGTGCCCCTCACCGAGAAGAGCGGCAGGGGTCTCGTGCTCACCGGAGCGGGCCGGATGCTGGCCGAGACGGCGAGGGATGTCGCCGTCGCCCTCGAGCGCGCCGACGCCGTCTGGGAGGACTTCATCCAGCAGCCGCGCGGCGAGGTCTCGCTCACCATGTTCCCCACCGGCGGACAGATGCTGCTGCCCGGACTCCTCGACGCGGTCACGCGGATGCCCGGCCTCACCCTGCGCGCGACCGACCAGGATCCCCTGCTGCCGGACTTCGCCGACCTCACCCCCGACTTCGACATCGTGCTGGCCGACTCCCCCGGCGTGCTGCCCACCTGGGTCGAGCGCGGGCTCACCGTGGTGAAGCTGTTCGACGAGCCGCTGGATGTCGCCCTCCCCGAAGCGCACCCGCTCGGCGCGAAGGCGAGCCTGGCCCCGCGCGACGTGGTCGGGGAGACCTGGATCGGCACCGTCGCCGGCTACCCGTTCGACCGCATCCTGCGGCAGATCGAGGCGATCACCGGCACGCCCGCACGCGTGGCGCAGCGCTTCGTCGACAATGGGATCGTCGAGTCGCTGGTATCCGCTGGGCACGGCATCGCGATCCTGCCGAGATTCACCACCCGCGACCACGAGAACGGGCTCATCACGCGGCCGCTCACTGGCATCCGGGCGCAGCGCCAGGTCTCGGCCCTGATGCGGCCCGACCGGGCGGAACGGCCCTCGGTTCGGCTGGTGATCGAGGCGCTGCGAGTCCTCGGCCGGAATGTCGCGGCCCAGCACGCCTGATAGTGGGTCGAGCGTGTCGAGACCTCACCGGCGGCGTTCTCGCGCGCCCTCGCGGGTCGAGCTTGTCGAGACCTCACCGACGTTCGCTCCCGCGGGTCTGGCGGGTCGAGCTTGTCGAGACCTCACCGACGGCGTTCTCGCGCGCCTTCGCTGGTCGAGCGGGTCGAGACCTCACCGGCGGCGTTCTCGCGTGAGGGTTATTTCGAGGGTTAACATGCTCCTTCTCTCTTAGAACATATGTT
>FSWJ01000701.1_pt1 | contig 41700 bp, 51 predicted proteins | sample 1637851 | NCBI WGS metagenome assembly FSWJ01 (sample SAMEA3914789, study PRJEB12502) | metagenome | biome: forest; material: soil | place: Canada | collected 2011-07-03 | depth 0.3 m | reverse complement strand
GGGGGGAGCAACCCCCCCCGCCGCGACATCCGCGCGCCGCCGCGAGGAGGCGCAGCCCCCGCCACGGGGGCGTCAGCGGGTGTAGTTGGGCGCCTCTACGGTCATCTGGATGTCGTGGGGGTGCGATTCCTTCAGGCCGGCGGCGGTGATCCGCACGAACTTGCCGTTCTGCTTGAGCTGCTCGATCGTGCGGGCGCCGGTGTAGAACATGGACTGGCGGAGCCCGCCCAGCAGCTGGTACGCGACGGCGGACAGCGGCCCGCGGTAGGGCACCTGGCCCTCGATGCCCTCGGCGATGAGCTTGTCGTCGGAGGGCACGTCGGCCTGGAAGTAGCGGTCCTTCGAGTACGAGGTCTTCTCGCCGCGGCTCTGCAGGGCTCCGAGCGACCCCATGCCGCGGTACTTCTTGTACTGCTTGCCGTTGACGAAGACCAGGTCGCCGGGGCTCTCGTCGCAGCCGGCGAGTAGCGAGCCGAGCATCACGGAATCCGCACCGGCGACCAGCGCCTTCGCGATGTCGCCCGAGTACTGCAGGCCGCCGTCCGCGATCACCGGGATGCCGGATTCACGAGCCGCGAGAGACGCTTCATACACCGCGGTCACCTGCGGCACCCCGACACCGGCCACCACGCGGGTGGTGCAGATCGAGCCGGGGCCGACGCCGACCTTGATGGCGTCCGCGCCGGCATCCACGAGCGACTGCGCGCCGCTGCGGGTGGCGACGTTGCCGCCGATGATGTCGACGTGGCGTGCGGCCGGGTCGCTCTTCAGGCGGCGGATGATGTCGATGACCCCCGCGCTGTCACCGTTCGCGGTGTCGACCACGATCGCGTCCACCCCGGCGTCGACCAGGGTCATCGCCCGGTCCCAGGCGTCCCCGAAGAAGCCGATGGCAGCGGCGACGCGCAGGCGGCCGGCGTCGTCCTTGGTGGCGTTCGGGTACTTCTCCGACTTGTCGAAGTCCTTGACGGTGATCAGCCCGCGGAGGCGGCCGGCCGCGTCGACGAGGGGAAGCTTCTCGATCTTGTGCTGCGCGAAGATCGCGACCGCATCATCCGGGTCGATGCCCTCGGGTGCCGTGATGAGCGGGGCCTTCGTCATGACGTCGCGCACGTAGGTGGTGGACTTCTCGAAGGGGGACACGAAGCGCATGTCGCGGTTGGTGATGATGCCGACCAGCCTGCCGTCCCCCTCGACGACCGGGAGTCCGGAGACGCGGAATTGGCCGCACAGCGCGTCCACCTCGGCGACGGTCGCATCGGGCGTGGTCGTCACCGGGTTCGTGATCATGCCCGACTCGGACCGCTTCACGCGGTCGACCTGCTCGGCCTGGTCTGCTATGGAGAGATTGCGGTGCAGCACGCCGATGCCGCCCTGTCGGGCGATGGCGATCGCCATGCGCGATTCGGTGACGGTGTCCATGGCCGAGGAGAGGAGCGGGGCCGAGATGGTGATGCGGCGGCTGAGGCGCGTGGCCGTGTCGGCCTCGCTCGGGATGACGTCGGTATGGCCGGGAAGCAGCATCACATCGTCGTAGGTGAGTCCTATGAATCCGAATGGGTCCGGCTGATCCATTGCTCCCCTTCGTCACAGTTTCGTTATGTCGATGTTAACGGGTTACCGCTGCAGCTATTCCAACGACATAATTGCGAGACCGAACGGTGGCCATCCTGAAACACAGGGGACACAATCGATCAGTAACGTCAATGCAGACGTGACGGCCTCCCGCGGGCGCACGGCACACAGTTCCGGAGGTTCGAATGGTGAAGGCGCTCAGAGGCAATCCCGTCGGGGTCCGCCTGCTGCTCGGCATCATGGCGCTGCTTCTCGCGGTCGGCGCGCTCGCCATCGGTTCGGCGAGCGCGGCGCGCGCAGACACCACGCCGACCCCCACCCCGACCGCGAGCACCGTGGCGGAGACCATCCAGGTCTGGGTGCGTCTCTCCTCGGACAAGAGCGCCGTCGCGGGCGTTACCGTGAAGGTGACCGGCCCGAACAACTTCTCGCAGACCTTCGTCACCGGCCCTGACGGCAAGGTGCTCGTGGGGGTGCCGCGCATCGGCGACTATAAGGTCACGCTCGACGTGAGCACGCTTCCCGACAAGTCACTCAAGCCGGCCATCAACCCGCTCGACACCCCCGTGGCGCTTCACGATGACGGGGACCCGGCCTACTTCCTGCTGGTTCCGGGCACGGCGAGCGGATCCGGCGGCAGCGGCGGGTCGACGGCCAGCCCCAGTCCCGGGTCCGGTTCGGGTTCCGGCAGCACCACCAACTACTTCGCGCTGGTCGCGAACCTCACCGCGAACGGCCTCATCTTCGGCCTGCTTCTCGCCCTGGCCTCGATCGGCGTCTCGCTCATCTACGGCACCACCGGTCTCAACAACTTCGCCCACGGCGAGCTGGTGACCTTCGGCGCACTGATGGGCTACGTGCTCAGCCAGGTGCTGCACCTGCCGATCTTCGTCGCCATCATCGGCGCCTTCGTGCTCGGCGGGGCCTTCGGATACCTCCAGGACCTGGCGCTGTGGAAACCGTTGCGAAAACGCGGCGTCGGGCTGATCCCGCTCATGATCGTGAGCATCGGGCTCTCCCTCGCCCTCCGCTACCTGTACGAGTTCATCTTCGGCTCCGACCAGCTGATCCTCTCGTCGAACAACGCCTCGGCGCTGACCATCGGGCCGGTGCACTTCAAGCAGACCGACCTGATCAGCATCGTGGTCTGCATCGTGCTGCTGCTCGCGGTCGCCTTCGTGCTGCTGCGCACCCGCATCGGCAAGGCCACCCGCGCGGTGTCGGACAACAAGGCGCTCGCGGCGGCATCCGGTATCAACGTCGAGCGGATCATCCGGATCGTCTGGGCCGGCTCGGGCGCGCTGGCCGGCCTCGCGGGCGTACTCATCGGCTACTACCAGACGCTGCGCTGGGACACCGGCGCCAGCATCCTGCTGCTGGTCTTCGCCGCCGTCACCCTCGGCGGGTTCGGCACCGCATTCGGCGCCCTGGTCGGGGCACTCATCATCGGCCTGCTGGTGAACCTGTCGACCCTGGTCATCCCCGCGAACCTGCAGAACGCCGCGGCCTTGCTCGTCATGATCCTGATCCTGCTGGTGAGGCCGCAAGGCATCTTCGGCAAACGGGAACGAATCGGTTAGGAGAGGCCACTCATGGACTTCAGTTTCATTTGGCTGGCTTTCGGCCAGATCATCTCGCCGCAGACCATCGCGTACGCGCTGGCCGCGCTCGGCCTCACCGTCTGCTTCGGCTTCACCGGTCTCGTCAACTTCGGCCAGGCCGGGTTCATGGCCGTCGGCGGCTACGGCTTCGCCATCACCACCGTCAAGTTCGGCTGGCCGCTGTGGGCCGCGGTGATCGCCGCCATCGTCGGCGCGATCATCTTCGCCTTCATCCTCGGCATCCCGACCCTGCGCCTCCGCGCGGACTATCTCAGCATCGTCACCATCGCCGCTGCCGAGATCGTTCGCTACACGGTGAAGACGCCGCAGTTCGTGCCCGTCACCGGCGGCACCGACGGCATCAACGGCTCCTCGAGCGGGTTCGACGCCATCAACCCCATCCCGCCGGGGCACTACGGAATCGCTCCACTGGTCTACAACCAGGACGATCTCTGGATCATCACCGTCGGCTGGGTGCTCACCCTGCTCTGCGCGCTGTTGGTGAGCCGCCTCATGCGCAGCCCATGGGGCCGCATCGTGAAGGGAATCCGCGAAGACGAGGATGCCGTGCGGGCACTCGGCAAGAACGTCTACTGGTACAAGATGCAGGCCCTGATGCTCGGCGGAACGCTCGCGGCGATCGCGGCGATCATCAACATCATCCCCACCTCGCTGCAGCCGGACAACTACGGCACGCAGACCACGTTCTTCCTGTTCACGATCATGCTGCTCGGCGGCGCGACGACGATCATGGGCCCGATCATCGGCTCGATCATCTTCTGGATCGTACTGTCGCTCTCGGACGGCCTGCTCAGTCTCGCGGTGACCTATCACTGGTTGCCGATCACTTCAGTACAGCAGGGCCCGATCCGGTTCGTGATCGTGGGCATCGCGCTGATTCTCATCGTGGTCTTCCGGCCGCAGGGAATCCTCGGAAAGAAGAGTGAGGCGTACTTCAGTGCCTAACGAAAGCACCACAGCAGTACTGCAGGTCGGCGAGCCGGCCCCCGGCGTGCCCAAGGTCGACCCCATCCTGATCGCGGACAACGTCACGCGCACCTTCGGCGGCATGACGGCCGTCGACGTGCAGCACGTGGAGATCCCGCGCGGCGCCATCACCGCTCTCATCGGGCCGAACGGCGCCGGCAAGACGACCTTCTTCAACCTGCTGACCGGATTCGACCGGCCCGACAGCGGTACCTGGGTGTTCGACGGCAAGGACCTGGCCGGCGTGCCCGCCTACAAGGTGGCCCGCAAGGGCATGGTGCGCACCTTCCAGCTCACCAAGGCGCTGGGGCTGCTGAGCGTGCTCGAGAACATGCGGCTCGGCGCGGGCAAGCAGAGCGGCGAGCACTTCTTCGGAGCCCTGTTCAAGAGCACCTGGAAGAAGCGCGAGGCCGACATCACCGACCAGGCGATGGAGTTGCTCTCCCGCTTCAAGCTCGACACCAAGGCGAACGACTACGCGGCCAGCCTCTCCGGCGGCCAGCGCAAACTGCTCGAGATGGCACGCGCGCTCATGACCAAGCCGGAGCTGGTCATGCTCGACGAGCCCATGGCCGGTGTTAACCCGGCGCTCACCCAGTCGCTGCTCGGTCACATCCTGAACCTCAAGTCCGAGGGCATGACCGTTCTTTTCGTCGAGCACGACATGCACATGGTGCGCACGATCGCCGACTGGGTGATCGTGATGGCCGAGGGCAACATCGTGGCGGAGGGGTACCCCGACACGGTGATGAGCGACCCGGCCGTCATCGACGCCTACCTCGGCGCCCACCACGACACCGACCTCGGCAGCCTCACCGGCCAGCTTGAGGTCGCCCAGGACATCGATCCGCATCTCGCCCAGGAGATCGAAGAGGAGATCGAGGAAGAGGCGCACCACGATGGCAAGTGAAACCACCGCACCGAAGGTCACTCCGCGCACGGCCAGTGAGGAGGTCGTGCTCCAGACCACGGATCTCGTGGCCGGCTACATCCCGGGCGTGAACATCCTGAACGGCTGCAACGTCTACGTGGCCAAGGGCGAGCTGGTGGGCATCATCGGACCGAACGGCGCCGGCAAGTCGACGCTGCTGAAGGCGATCTTCGGCCAGGTCAACATCCGCAGCGGCGAGGTGCTGCTGAACGGCGACGACATCACCGGGCTGAAGGCCGACAAGCTGGTCGCCCGCGGCGTCGGTTTCGTGCCGCAGAACAACAACGTCTTCCCGAGCCTCACCATCGAGGAGAACCTCGAGATGGGTGTCTACCTCAAGCCGAAGCTGTTCACCGAGCGCCTCGCGTTCGTGTCCAACCTGTTCCCGGAACTCGGCAAGCGGCTCAAGCAGCGCGCCGGCTCGTTGTCCGGCGGCGAGCGCCAGATGGTCGCGATGTCACGGGCGCTCATGATGGACCCCGCCGTGCTCCTGCTGGACGAGCCGAGCGCCGGCCTGTCGCCCGTGCGGCAGGACGAGACCTTCATCAACGTCGCCCAGATCAACCGTGCCGGCGTCTCGGTGATGATCGTCGAGCAGAACGCCCGTCGCGCGCTGCAGATCTGCGACCGGGGCTACGTGCTCGATCAGGGCAAGGACGCCTACTCGGGCACCGGCCGCAACCTGATGAACGACCCGAAGGTGATCGAGCTGTACCTCGGCACCCTCGCGACCGACCACACCGCGCATTCGAGCACCCCGCTGGTCGGCGGGTAGTTCTCTTTCGCGAGTTGTAAAAGTTGGCGCTAACCCTGCAGGGTTAGCGCCAACTTTTACAACTCGCGAAAGAGCCAACGAGAAAGGGCCCCGATCCGAAGACCGGGGCCCCTCCGTTCAGCCGCTGTGGCTACTTGGTGAGGTCGCCGAACTGCTGGCTCTCGAACGCGTACTTGTTGCCGGTGCTGTACTTGTAGATCGAGACGTACGCCTGCTGCGGGTCGCCGTTGGATCCGAAGTCGACCGGGCCGGAGAGGCCGTCGTAGTCGATGTTCTTACCCTGCGAGATGAGATCCGCACACTTGGCGAAGGTGGTGCACTTCGTGCCACCCTCAGACACCGACTGCAGGTTCGCCTTCAGCGTCGCACCGTCGGTCGCCTTGCCCTGGAGGGCGGCGAGCGCCAGGAGCACGATTCCGTCGTACGACTCTGGTGCGTAGCTGTACGCGGTCAGCGCCTTGGCACCGTCCGCCTTCGTCTGGGCATCCAGCTTCGACTTGAACGAACCGGTCACGTTGACACCCGGGTTGGTGAACTGCGCGCCCGCGATGTCCGCGTTCGTGTAGCTGGGGTCGATGACACCGAAGTTACCGTCGGAACCGTAGAACTTCTTGAAGTCGAAGCCGGTGGTCGCGAGCTCCTGGGCGATCGTCTTGATCTGGTCGAACGAGATCACGACGAGGGCGTCAGGATTGGTGGCAAGGGCGGTGTTGATCTCCGAGGTGAAGTTGGTCGCATTGGTCGCGTCGAACGCGATGTTCTGCGTGACCGTTCCGCCGCCACCGGTGATCGCCTTCGTCACGTTCGTGTCGAGGCCGGTGCCGTAGGAGTCGTTTTGGTAGATGACCGCGACCTTCGTCGCGCCGTCCTTCAGCACCTTCTGGCCGAGCACCTTGCCCTGCAGCACATCCGACGGGGCGGTGCGCCAGTAGAACCCGTTGTCCGCGTAGGTCGAGAACGTCGGCGAGGTGTTCGCCGGCGAGAGCTCGACGACCCCGGCCTTCGAGATCTGGTCGATGACGGTCAGCGAGACGCTGGACGACTCGGCGCCGACGATCGCGGACACGCCGCTGGCGAGCAGGCTCGTGACCGACTGGGTCGCGATGTTGGTCGAGGTGTCGCCCGAGTCCTTCTGGGTGATGGTCAGCTTGATGCCGGCCTTCGCCGCGTTGATGTCCTTCACCGCGAGGTTGGTCGCCTCGATGGCGGGCGGGCCGAGGGTCGCGAGCGATCCGGTCTGCGGCAGGATCGTGCCGATCTTCAGGTCGAGGGTCTTACTCGGCGGGGTCGACGCTGTCGTCGAGCATCCGCTGAGGATGAGGGCGGTCGCTCCCAGAATGGCAATGCCAGTCAGGGCTCCCGTCACCTTCTTCGAGGCTGTCATAGTGCTCCTTGATTGTGGAATGTGTTCACAACACAGCAGCGCCACACGGGCGCTGCCATGCACACACGGTATTGCGCCAAAGGAGCGGGCACAATACAACCGTGTTACAGCCCTGTAACACGGCCCAATCGTTACTTTCCGTTACCCCGCGTTACCCGGTCACGCTGCGCGAGCGCGTGAACCGGTTATCGGCCCCGTAGTGGAACACACCGAACACGGCCTGCGCCGGATCGCCGTTCGCATCGAAGGCGATCCCGCCCGAATACCCGTCGTAGTCGACCGCGTCCCCCGCCAGCACGATCTGCGCGGCCGAGGCGAAATCGGTCGCCTTCTCACCGTGGCCGGTGCCGCCGGACACGGCCCGCAGCTTCGCTGCGATCTTCGCCCCGTCCGTCGACTGGGCGGCCAGGGCACCGAGGGCGAGCAGTACGACCGCGTCATACGATTCGGGGGCATACGAGAAGCTGGTCAGCGTCGGGTCGATGGCCAGGATCTTTTTCTGGAAGAAGCTGTCGAGCACCGGGCCGGCCACGATTCCGGTCGCGCCGGTGAGGGCCACCGGCATCGCCGGACCGTACTGCAGCAGGTTGCGGTCGGTGAAGTAGAGCGCGGTCGGCGGGATGCCCGCGGCCACGAGGGCGGGCACGATCGTGGCCGCCTGCCCCTGTGTGACCAGCGCGACGGCATCCGGTTTCGACTTGACGACCGCTGCGACCTCCTTGCTGAAGTCGGTCTGCGTCGCGGGGAACTCTTCTTTCGCGACGACCTGGCCACCGGCCTTGGTGAATGCCGCCGAGATGGTCTTCTCGATCCCGGTGCCGTAGTCGTCGGAGAGCACCATCATGGCGAGCCGCTTACCGCCGGCGACGGCCATGACGGATCCGAGCGCCGAGCCCTCGGCATCGTCGGACGGACTGGTGCGGAAGTACAGTCCGTGGTCGTCGATGGTGCTGAACTCGGGGGAGCTGTTCTGCGGCGAGATCATCACCAGCCCGGCGCCGGTCACCTGCCCGATGATCGCCCGGCTGACGTCATTGGATGACGCGCCCACGATCGCGGTCGCGTGCTTGGCGATGAGGTCCTTCACCGCCGCCGTGGCCGCGGTGGCGGTCGGCGGCGCGCCCGCCGTGCCGGCCACGGCATCCCCGGAGTCCTTCGTCAGTACTTTGACGGTGATACCGAGCCCTGCCTGGTTGATGTCGTTCACGGCCAGCGTGATGCCTGCGGTCTCGGCCGGGGCGAGTGCGGCGAACTGGCCGGTCTGGGGCAGCAGCGCACCGACAGTGAGCGTGAGCGGCTTCACCGACGTGGTGGGTGCCGGTGACGTGCAGCCGGCGAGAACGGTGGCCGCCACCGCGGCCAGTGCGATGCCGCTGATCACGATGTGTCTCACAGTGCTCCTCGTGTCGCGAGCGGACGGCTCAATTCTAGGCTCAGCGCAGTCGAACGGTTCAGGGACCTACCGCCGACCCGACCAGGGTGAAGCGGTTCTGCCCGTCGTAGCGATAGACGCCGTAGTGTGCGGGGTTGGGGTTGCCGTCGGCGTCGAACGCGATGGCGCCCGTCACACCGTCGTAGTCGATGTCGGTTCCGGTCTTCAGCACCGAGAGGCACTCGGCGTAGCTGGTGCACTTGATCCCGCCCTCCGACACCGATCGGAGGTGACCGGCGATCGCCGTGCCGCTGGTGTCGCCGGCGACGGTGGCGGCGAGCGCGGCGAGAACGGTCGCGTCGTAGGATTCCGCGGCGTACTGGTAGTTCGGCACGTTGGGGTCGACCGACTTGATCCCCGCGGTGAAGTCCGCGCCCCCCGCGACGCCTTCGAGAATCCCGTTCACGCCGGTGAGGGCACCGGCGGGCAGGGCCTGCGAGTAGTCGGCCATATTCTCGCTGGTCAGCCAGAGCTTCGCCCCGCCGAGTCCTACAGCGTTGAGTTGTGTGATGACGGCCTTGTTCTGATCCATCGTGGCGAAGGTGCTCACGAACACCACGTCATCCGGTGCCGCCTTCGCGACGGCGGCGATGATCCCGCTGAAATCCGTGGTCGTCGCCGTGAAGGGCTGGGCGGTGACGAGGGTGCCACCACTGGCTTTGAGGCCGCTGGTCAGTGTGCCCAGGATGTCCTGGCCGGTTTCGTCGTCCAGGTAGATGAGCGCGATCTTCGCCGTGCCGCCGCCGATCGTGGACGCGAGCACCGAGCCCTGGGCGGCTTCGCTCGGCACGGTGCGGAACAGGTAGCCGCTCTTGCCGAGCGCCGTCAGCCGCACCGAGCTGGCGGCGGGTGTGATGAGGGGGATGTGCGCGGCGAGCGTCTTCGGGAAGAGGCGCTCGGCCAGCGCGGACGACGACGGCCCGATCAGCGCATCGATCCCTTTGCTCTTCAGATCGGCGAAGGAGGTCTCGATCGTGGTGGTGCTCACGTCGCCGGAGTCCTCGTGGAAGACCTGCACGGGCGCACCGAGCACTCCGCCCGCCGCGTTGATGTCTTTCACCGCGGCATCCACGCCGTCGGACTGGGCGGGGCCGAGATAGCTCGCCGTTCCCGTGACGGGGAATACGGTGCCGATCTTCAGGGGCCCGGATGACGCCCTCGGCGTCGGAGCGCCCGCAGCCCCGATCGATGGTGCGCCCGCCGTCGTGCACGCCCCCAGCGCCAGGACGAGGAGTGCGCCGGTGGCCACCGCCATGGCGGCATGGGAAGTCGACATGGCGGATTCCTTAGGGTCTTCGGGTGCTCCGACACTACCTCGCCATCAGGCGGGCAGCGCAGAGGCACGTCGGGCGCCGCGGTGCCGCACCAGGTCGGCGCTGAGCACCGCGAGGGCGACCCAGACCAGGGCGAAACCGACCCAGCGCACCGGCGGCATCGCCTCGTGCAGCAGGAAGTAGCCGACCAGGAATTGGATGATCGGCGTCAGGTACTGCACGAACCCCATGGTGACCAGCGCGAGCCGCCTCGAAGCCGCAGCGAACAGCAGCAGCGGGATCGCTGTGACAACGCCGGCGGCGACCAGAAGGAGGGCGTGCGGTGCACCGGCGGTGCCGAAGGTCACTCCCACCGTGCCCCCGACGACGAGCAGCTGCACCACGGCGACCGGCATCAGCCAGGCGGTCTCGATCGCGAGGCCGCTCAGGGCATCCACACTGGGCCCGACCCGCTTCTTCAGCAGCCCGTACAACCCGAACGAGAAGGCGAGGGAGAGCGCGATCCACGGGAACCCGCCGTAGCCGATGGCGATCACGAGCACCGCCACGGTGCTGATCCCGACCGCGACCCACTGCAACACACGCAGTCGTTCGCGCAGCAGGACAACCCCCAGCAGCACCGTGACGATCGGGTTGATGAAGTAGCCGAGCGAGGTCTCGATGACGTGGCCGGTGGTGGCGCCGTAGACGTAGACCTGCCAGTTGACGTAGATGAGCGCGGCGGCCACGCCGAGGGTCAGCAGCAGCCGCGGTTGCCGCACGATCGCGATGACCGCGGGCCAGGAGCGGGTCACCGTCAGCAGCAGCGCGCAGAAGACGAGAGCGAAGACGATCCGCCAGGCGACGATCTCGAACGCTCCGGCCGGCTGGAGCAGCAGGAAGTAGACCGGCAGGAACCCCCACAGCAGGAAGGCGGCCAGAGCGTAGAGGATCCCGAACTTCACCTGCTGAATCTACGGCACGAAAAAGGACCCGCCGGCGCACCGGCGGGTCCTTCGGGAAAGCTGGCTCAGCCGACGATCGCGAGCACGTCGCGCGCGGAGAGCACGAGCAGGTCTTCCCCGCCGTACTTCACCTCGGTTCCGCCGTACTTGGAGTAGAGAACCTTGTCGCCGACGGCGATGTCCAGGGGGACGCGGTTGCCGTTGTCGTCGATGCGACCGGGGCCGACGGCGACGACCTCGCCCTCCTGAGGCTTTTCTTTCGCGGTGTCGGGGATGACGAGACCCGAAGCAGTGGTCTGCTCCGCCTCGACCTGCTTGATCACAATGCGATCTTCGAGCGGCTTGATGGAGACCGGCACGGTTGACCTCTTCTTTCTAGAGAACTTCGTGGTGTTGATTTAAACAGTCTGGGTTAGCACTCTCACACTGAGTGTGCCAGAACTACTGTACGGCGTGCGTTGGCACTCATGCAAGGCGAGTGCCAACGGATTACTGTTGGCAGATGGAGTCCTCCGAGCTGATCGAACTGCTCTCGCCCGAGGGACTGCGCCTGCTCGACTCGCTTCCGGCCTGGACGTCGACGGATGACGTGCTCAAGTCGGTCTCGTCGCTGAGGGCGGCGGGGCACTCACCCGGGCTGGTCGCCGCGGTGCTCAGCCAGTCGAAGCTCCGCGGCAGGGCGGCGGCCAAGTTCGGACCCTTCGCCGAACGCATGCTCTTCACCGAGGCCGGCCTCGAGCAGGCGACCCGCCTGCGGGTGGCTGCCCTGCACGCCGGCCGCTTCCAGTCCGCCGGCCTGGCCCGGGTGGCGGACCTCGGCTGCGGCATCGGCGGCGACGCGCTGGCCATGGCGGCCATCGACCTGGACGTCACCGCGGTCGACCGGGACGAGGTGACCGCGGCCATCGCCGCCTACAACCTCGCGCCGTGGCCGAACGCGACGGTGCTGAACGCGGAGGCCGTCGACATCGGCCTCGACCGGGTGGACGGCGTGTATCTCGACCCGGCACGTCGCACGGCCGGCCATGGCAACACCTCGCGCCTCACCGATCCTGCCGACTTCTCGCCGTCGCTCGACTTCGCCTTCGAACTGGCCGGGCGGATGCCGACCGGCATCAAGCTCGGCCCGGGCACCGACCGGGGGCTGGTCCCCGACGGCATGGAGGCGCAGTGGGTCTCCGTGGATCGCGAGGTCGTCGAGCTGGGCGTCTGGGCGCGCGAACTCGCCAGGGATGGCATCCGCAGGTCCGCACTGGTGCTCGGCGAGCACGGGACGGCCGAGTTGAACGCCGAGGCGGACAGCGAGGATGCCGAGGTGGGCCAGCTCGGCGAGTTCCTGTTCGAGCCGGACGGGGCGGTCATCCGCGCGCGCCTGATCGGCGATCTCGCGCGCCGGCTGGGCGCGCGGATGCTCAGTCCGGGCATCGCGTACCTGACCGCCGACCTCCCCGCCGGTACCCCGTTCGCCGTCTGCTTCCGCGTGATCGCCTCGCTGCCGTTCGAGGAGCGGGCGATCCGGAAAGAACTGGCGGCCCGCGGAATCGGGACCCTGGAGATCAAGAAGCGGGGCGTGGATGTCGACCCGGCCGCCCTGCGCAGGAAGCTGGCCCCGAAGGGCGACGGGAGCGCGACCCTGTTCGTCACGCGTGTCGCGGGCAGGCACACAGCCCTCCTCGCCGAGCGCGTGGCTTTCTAGCGGTCTCCGGAGCCGTCCCGGCTAGGTGTTGTAGTACCCGTAGTCGCTGGTGCCGTTGGCGCCGTTCACGATGGCAACCACGACGATGATCACGATCACTATCACCGTGATCACGGAGATGGCGATACCGACGTAGCCGGTGATCAGGCCGGCCAGCCACATCGGGCGGGCATGGGGCTGGCGGCGTTGGGCGAGGTGGCCCGTGATGACCGCGGCGAGCGACGGCAGGAATCCCAGGCCGAACAGCGAGAAGAACACACCGCCGATGCCGCAGACCAGCGAGGCGATACTGAGACCACGGGGCGGCTGCGGCGCATGGGCGACCGGTGCGTACACGGGGGGCGGCGGATACGCCGGTGCCACGTAGCCCTGCACCGGCGGGGCGGGCGGGGTCACCGGTGCGGCCTCAACCGGCGGGACCCCGGCCGCCGACTGCTCGGCCGTCGGGGTGGGGATCGGGGGGATGTCGTCGGCTGTGGCCATACCGCAACGCTACCGGGGACGACGAAGGGCCCGCATCCCTTCCCGGATGCGGGCCCTGCGACGATGCGTCAGTAGTTGTAGACCGAGCTGCCCGCGACGCCCGCGACGCCCAGCAAAATGAAGGGCAGCAGGATTTCGAGGAAGAAGAAAAGGATCCCCAGCACCGCACCGACGAAACCGGTGATGATGCCGACGAGGGTCATCCACTTCGGGGCGCCCGGCTCACGCTTGCGTCCCAGGAAGCCGAGAACGATCGCAGCGACGGAGACGAGGAATCCGAATACCGGCACGGCCGAGAGAAGCACGCCCGCGATGCCGGCGATGAATGAGATGAGGCTGAGGATCTGCTTCGGGCCGGCGGCCGCGGGGGCCGGCGGTGCTGCAGGAGGGGGAGTAGTGGTCATCTGGGTCGGACTCCTTTTGCAATCGGGCTGATGAGACGTCAGCGCTGCCCATAGTGGCACTCCCGCTCTTCGGGTGTCAATGAGGGTGATTGCCGCTTCCGCCGAAAGGATCAGGCCTGTATGAGGGTCACCGGGAGGGTGGAATCGGCTCCGAAGTCGAGCGCGGAGGGCCGATGGCCCGCCATCACGAGCTGCGCACCGAGCGCCGCGATCATCGCCCCGTTGTCCGTGCAGAGCGCCAGCGGCGGAACCCGCAGCTCGACACCGGCCGCCGCGCAGCGTTCGGCGGCCAGCTCGCGCACCCGCGTGTTCGCCACCACGCCGCCGCCGAGCAGCAGCCTCGGCACGCCGAAGTCGGCGCACGCGGCGAGGGCTTTCGTAATGAGCACGTCGGCGACGGCCTCGCGGAAACCGGCCGCGACATCCGCGATCGGGATGCCGCTGCCGTCGTCGGTGCGCCGCTCCGTGAAGCGCGCCACCGCCGTCTTCAGCCCGGAGAACGAGAAGTCGTACCGGTGCTTCTCGAGGTCCTTCGGCTGGGTGAGCCCGCGCGGGAAGCGGATGGCCTTCGGGTCGCCACCCACCGCTGCGCGGTCGATCTCGGGACCGCCGGGGTAGGGCAGGCCGAGCAGTCGCGCCACCTTGTCGAAGGCCTCGCCGGCCGCATCGTCGATCGTCTCGCCGAGCAGTTCGACATCCGAGACCAGGTCGCGCACCAGCAGGAGCGAGCTGTGCCCGCCGGAGACCAGCAGGGCGACCGTGGGGTATTCCAGCGGCGATCCGCTGAGGATGTCCGCCCCGACGTGCCCGACGAGGTGGTTGACGGCGTACAGGGGCGTGTCCAGCGCGATCGACAGCGCCTTCGCCGCACCGACTCCCACCATCAGCGCTCCGGCGAGACCGGGGCCGCTGGTGACCGCGATCGCGTCGAGCTCCGGCAGGGTCACGCCGGCCTCCGCGAGCGCCGCGGTGATCGCCGGCGTCAACGCCTCGAGGTGGGCTCGGGCGGCGATCTCCGGCACGACGCCGCCGTAGCGGGCGTGCTCCTCCATCGAGGAGGCGATGACATTGGCGAGCAGCGTGGCGCCGCGCACGATGCCGACCCCGGTCTCGTCGCAGCTGGTCTCGATGCCCAGCACCAGCGGCTCAGTCATGCGCCGGCTCGGTGACCGGTGCCGGCACGACCAGTCGCATCACGTTCGCGTCGACGCCGTCCGGCTGGTAGTAGCCCTTGCGCACCGAGATCTGCTCGAAGCCGAGACTCTCGTAGAGGTGCTGCGCAACGGGATTGTCGGCCCGCACCTCGAGGAACACCTGGCCGGCGCCGCGCTTGCGGGCCTCGCCGACCAGTGCGTTCATGAAGACGCGGCCCAGGCCGCCGCGGCGTGCACTCTCGGCGACCGCGATGGTCTGGATGTCGCCGGCCGCGGCCCCCTCCGGGCAGAACAGCCCGGCATACCCGTCGACGGTGCCCGGGAAACCCACCCGCTCGGCGACGAGATACCAGCACTGCGGATTGCTCAGCTCGCTGAGCATGGCATCGGGAGACCAGCCGTCGGTGGTGAAGATGGTGGTCTCGAGGAACATGATGGCGTCGAGGTCCTCGGCGGTCGCCCTGCGGAGCTGCCAGGTCATCCGGTCACCCGCTTCGGCAGGCCGGGGACGGTCGCGTCCGGTGCGCGCAGGTAGAGCGGCTCGCGCGCGGCGAAGGGCCGGCCGTGCTGGTACAGCCCCTCGGCGAGCATGCCGCTCGCTCCCGCGGACACCTCGACGGCATCCAGGCGACTGAAACCGTCATAGCCGGTTACCACGCTCTCGAGCCGCTCCGGGGCGACCAGGCCGGGGCCCTGGGTGCGACGGGGCAGCCCTACATCGTCGGCGCCGTCGTACGCGCTCCAGTAGACCTCACGGCGCCGCGCGTCGGTTACGACGAGCAGCGGGGCGCCGGCCCCGGACGCGTAGTGCTGCCAGGCGATGCCGTCATGGCTCGCCACCCGCACCACCGGCTTCCCGGCTCCGAGGGCGAAGGCGTTGGCGGCGGCGATGCCGACCCGCAGGCCGGTGAACGGCCCGGGTCCCATGCCGGCGACCACGCCGGACAGCTCGGTGATCGCGACGCCGGACTGGTCGAGACAAAGCCGGATCAGCTCACCCACCACCTCGGCGTGCCGCCGGGTGTCGCGCTCCCCCACCTCGGCGATGATCCCGCGGTCGCGGTCGACCACGGCGACACTGGTGCCGGCCGAGGTGTCGATCGAGAGAAGCATCAGTCCAGCCTAAGGTCGCGCCAGCGCTCGCCATGCGGGGTGATCGTGACCGTGCGAGGTTGCACCTCATCGTCGTCGCCACCGCGCGCGCGCTCGATGCCGAGTTCCAGCCAGTCCTCGGTGAGCCCGTCGAGCATCCCCGCCGCCCACTCGACGACGACTATCGACCCGGTGTAGTCGAGATCCAGGTCGTCGAGCTCCGCCGGGCTGCCCAGACGGTAGGCGTCCACGTGCAGCAGCGGTGCGCCACCGTCGGGCCGCGGGTGCGTCCGTGCCAGCACGAAGGTCGGGCTGGTCACCGCACCGCGCACGCCGAGCGCCTCGCCGAGGCCCCGGGTGAAAGTGGTCTTGCCGGCGCCCAGTGCCCCGTCGAGCGCGACCAGGTCGCCCGCGCGCAGCTCGCGCGCGAGTCGCGCCCCGAGCGCCGCCATATCGTCCGGCGTCGCGATGGTCAGGATCATGACACGTAGCTGCGCTCGATGCGGCCGCCCAGCCTCGTGACGATCTCGTAGTTGATGGTGCCGGCGGCGCGCGCCCAGTCGTCGGCGCTCGGCACCCCGGTCGCCGGATCGCCGAACAGCACGGCACGGTCGCCGACCGCGACCTCGGCATCGCCGACATCGACGACCACCTGGTCCATGGCGACGCGGCCGGCCACCGGGTAGGTCACGCCGTTGATCGACACCGGTCCGCGTCCGGAGGCGTGGCGCGGCACGCCATCACCGTAGCCGAGCGGCACGAGCGCCAGAGTGGTCTCGCGCTCGGTGTGATAGTCGTGGGCGTAGGAGACGCCGAGCCCGGCCGGGACCCGTTTGACCGACGCCACGGCGGCGCTCAGCTCCAGGGCGGGCCGCAGGCCCAGTTCCGCTGACGTCCGGTCGTCGAACGGCGAGAGTCCGTAGACGCCGATACCGAGGCGCACGAGGTCGAAGCGCGCTGCGGGCACCCTCAGGGCGCCGGCGGTCGCGGCGAGGTGCAGCAGTTCAGGGTGCAGGCCTGCCGCACGCGCGACCTCGACGGCGCTTTCGAAGGCCGCGAGCTGCTCGGCGTCGGCCTCGTTCCCGGCGTTCGCCAGGTGGCTCCAGACGGCGGAGACGCGGATGCGGCCGGCGCGCTCATGTGCGGCCGCCGCGGCGACCAGCGCCTCCCAGTCGCCCTCCGCCGCGCCATTGCGCCCGAGGCCGGTGTCGATCTTCAGCTGCACGTCGGCGACACCGGACGCGCCCGCCACCCGGTCGAGCTGCTCGCGGTAGCTGATGCCGAGACTGATGCCCGCGGCGACCGCGACGTCGAAGGACGCTGCCGGGTCGTGCAGCCAGGCGAGCACCGGGATACGGATGCCGGCCGTCCGCAGCTCGAGGGCCTCCTCGATCGAGACGACCCCCAGCCAGTCGGCGCCCGACTCCTCGGCGGTGCGGGCCACCGGCACGGCGCCGTGACCGTAGCCGCGGGACTTCACCACCACCATCTTCAGTCCGGGGCCGGTCGCCTCACGCAGGGTGGCGATGTTGTGCGAGATCGCGGCGAGATCGACGCGCGCCTCGCGGAAGGGGCGGGCGGTCATCCGTCGCCCTCGGCGACCACGTAGGCGATGGCCACGCCGGCATCATGGCTCATGGAGAGGTGGATGCGCGTGATGCCGCGACCGGCGACGATCGCGGCGAGCGCGTTGTACACCTCGATCGTCGGATTACGCAGGTGATCCGAGACCACGGCCATGTCGTGCCAGCGCACACCCTCCGAGTCGCCGAGGGCCTTGATCAGCGCCTCCTTGGCCGCGAACCGGGCCGCCAGCGACGGTATCGACCGCCGCTCGTCACCCATCATCTGTTCGCTCTCAGCGAACAGCCGCGTCATCACGCCCGGAGTCCGTGCCACCGACTTCCCGAAGCGTTCGAGGTCGACGACATCGATGCCGATGCCGATGATCATTACTCCACCGTGACGGACTTGGCCAGGTTGCGCGGCTGGTCCACGTCGAGCCCTTTCGCCGCGGCGAGCTCCATCGCGAAGATGTGCAGCGGCGCCACGGCGAGGATGGGCTCGAACAGGGTCGAGGCGAGCGGGATGCGGATTACGGTGTCCGTGAACGGCAGCACCGCGACATCCCCCTCCTCGGCGATCGCGAGGATACGGGCGCCGCGGGCGCGGATCTCCTGGATGTTCGACACCACCTTCGGGTGCAGGGTGTTCTCGCCGCGAGGGCTGGGCACGATCACGAAGACCGGCTGTCCGGGTTCGATGAGCGCGATCGGGCCGTGCTTCAGCTCGCCGGCGGCGAATCCCTCGGAGTGGATGTACGCCACCTCCTTGAGCTTCAGGGCGCCCTCGAGCGCGATCGGGTAGCCGGCGTGCCGGCCGAGGAAGATCACCGAGCGGGTGTCGGTCATCCAGCCGGCGAGCTGCTTGATCGAGTCGCCCTGCTCGAGCACCTCCTGCAGCTGGTCGGGCAGCGCCGTCAGTTCGCGCGTGAGGCCCGCGATCTCGTCCGCGGACAGTGTGCCGCGAACGCTCGCGACATGAAGGGCGAACAGGTAGATCGCGACCACCTGGGCGACGAAGGCCTTGGTCGACGCGACGGCGACCTCCGGCCCGGCGTGGGTGTACAGCACGGCGTCGGACTCGCGCGGAATGGTCGAGCCCTGGGTGTTGCAGATCGACAGGGTGCGCGCGCCCAGCTCCCTGGCGTACTTCACCGCCATCAGGGTGTCCATCGTCTCGCCGGACTGGCTGATCGAGACCACCAGGGTGTGACCGTCGACCACCGGGTCGCGGTAGCGGAACTCGTGCGAGAGCTCGACATCCACCGGGATCCGAGCCCACTTCTCGATCGCGTACTTGCCGAGCATCGCCGAGTAGGCGGCCGTGCCGCAGCCGATCACGACGATGCGGCTGATGTCGTTCAGGATGTCGGGGCCGAGCGCGTCGAGCTCCGGCAGCATCACCTCACCGTCGGAGATGCGCCCGATGAGCGTGTTCGCCACGGCCATCGGCTCCTCGCTGATCTCCTTGGCCATGAAGCTCGACCAGCCGCCCTTCTCGGCGGCCGAGGCGTCCCAGGCCACCTCGAACTCGCGGGTCTCGACCGGGTTGCCGTCGAAGTCGGTGACGGTCACCGAGTCGGGCGTGATGGTCACGACCTCGTCCTGCCCGATCTCCATGGCGCGGCGGGTGTGCTCGACGAAGGCGGCGACGTCGGAGCCGAGGAAGTTCTCGCCGTCGCCCAGCCCGATCACGAGCGGCGAATTGCGACGGGCGCCGACGACGACGCCCGGAACGTCCCTGTGCAGCACCAGCAGGGTGAACGCGCCGTGCAGTCGCTTCACGACGTTGCGCAGTGCGAGCGGCAGGTCCTTCGTCTTCTCGAACTCGAGGCCGACCAGCAGCGCCGCGACCTCGGTGTCGGTCTCGCTCGTGAAGACGGTCTCCGGGTGATCGAGCAGCAGCTGCGCCTTCAGCTCGGCGAAGTTCTCGATGATGCCGTTGTGGATGAGGGCGAGCTTGCCGCCGTCGCCGAGGTGCGGGTGGGCGTTCTCGTCGCTCGGTCCGCCGTGGGTGGCCCAGCGGGTGTGGCCGATGCCGGTGGATCCGTTGGCCAGCTGCGCGGCATCCAGGTCATCCACCAGCACCTGGAGCTTGCCGGCCCGCTTGCGGCTGTGCAGCTCGCCCTGGGGGTCGATCACGGCGATGCCCGCGGAGTCGTATCCGCGGTATTCGAGTCGCTTCAGACCCCCGAGCAAGACCTCGATGCTCCGGTTCGACCCGACATAGCCCACGATTCCACACATGCCGAGAATTTTAGCCTGCTGGCGGACCGGTATTCTGGTGGCCTATGTCTGAGCACGGCCCGGGGCACTCGACGAGCGGCGGCCACACCTCCCCCTTCGTGGAGATCGCCCGCGCCGACTGGGCCGCGCTCGCCCCCACCACCGAGCTGCCGCTCACCCCGACGGAGATCGTCGAACTGCGGGGCCTGGGCGACCGGCTCGACCTGCGGGAGGTCAGCGACGTCTACCTCCCGCTCTCCAAGCTGATCAGCCTCTACGCGGTCGGCGCCCGCACGCTGCAGCGGGACACGAGCCGGTTCCTCGGGAGGGAGGCGCCGGGCACGACTTTCGTGATCGGGGTCGCCGGATCGGTCGCGGTCGGCAAGTCGACCATCGCCCGCCTGCTGCGCGAGCTGCTCTCCCGCTGGGAGGACACCCCGCGGGTGGAGCTCGTCACCACCGACGGCTTCCTGCTGCCGAACGCAGAACTCGAGCGGCGCGGCATCCTGTCGCGCAAAGGTTTCCCGGAGTCCTACGACCGGCGAGCCCTGCTCCGCTTCGTCACCAAGGTGAAGAGCGGCGCTGCAGAGGTTCGGGCGCCGTTCTACTCCCACCTCAACTACGACATCATGCACGACGCCGAGATCGTCGTGCGGCGGCCCGACATCCTCATCGTCGAAGGCCTGAACGTGCTGCAACCGCCGGAGAGCGGGCACGGCCTCGCCGTGAGCGACCTGTTCGACTTCACGGTGTACGTGGATGCCCGCACCAGTGATATCGCGAAATGGTACGAGGACCGCTTCCTCGCCCTGCGCGAGGGCGCGTTCACCAACCCCCAGTCGTACTTCCACCGGTTCGCCTCCCTGAGCCTCGACGAGGCGAAGGCGCTGGCGCACGACTTCTGGTCGCAGATCAACGAGCCGAACCTGGTGCAGAACGTGCTGCCCACTCGATCGCGGGCGGACCTGGTGCTCCGCAAGGGCGCCGACCACGCAGTGACCAGCGTGCTGCTGCGCAAGCTCTGAGCTTCTGAGGGCTAACCGCGGTTGAAGGCCGAGCCTGTTTCGCTGAGGTACACGCCCTTCGGCGAGTACTGTACGAACCCCTCGTGATACGCGTCCTCCACGTTCACGTTGATCGTCGGCGGCTGGCCGGCCTTCGGGTCGAGCGACTGCATCACTGAGACGTGCAGCGAAGTCGGGTTCGTGATCTTCGCCCGCCGCTCCGCATCCGTGATCAGCTTCGGGATGAGGGAGAAATCGACCGTGCGGCCATCGAACACGGCGGCCCGGGTGTCCTCCGGCTGGATCAGTTCGGGCCCGAGGCGTTCGGCCTGGCCGTAGCGGTACTGGTAGTCGTCCGTCGTTCGGGCGCCCGGTTTCGTCGGGGCCTCCGCGATCACGTAGCCGTCGTAGAAGTCGACGTCGATGAGGTCGTGATTGCCCACGACCTTCGCGATCTGGTCGACCGCATCCTGCTGGTACGCCCCGGTGAGGAGGCTCTGGTCGGTGCCGATCCTCGCGAACGACCCGAAGGCCGGGATCAGGGTCACGACGGCAGCGACGACGACCAGCACGCCCGCGATCACCGCCCGCAGCCCCCCGGAGAATGTCCGGCGCACGGCGCCGGCCGCGCGGAGCATCGAGATCGTGGCGTAGACGACGAAACAGAGCACGGCCACACTGAGCGCGACAGCCCAGACGATCGTGTAGCGCCAGTCCCCGGTCACGATGGCGCCGATGATGCCGCCGAGGAGGGCGCCGAGCGAGACGACTCCCACGAGCGGCAGAAGAATCATGCGCCCAGACTAGGGATAACGGTGGCCCGGCGCGCGAGTAATTCTTACTCGGACGAGGGCGACCCGCTCCCCTCTGATCCTTTCTCCGGAGATTTTGGGGAGCCCGTCACACAATCCTCCGGCGATGAGGGCCGGGAGGGCCGTATTTGGGGCTGCCAAGGCATCAGCACCGGAGATTCGGAGGGTGGGCTAGAGCGCGAGCTCGCGCCGCACCACCTCGGCCAGCGAGTCGGCGATGCGCTGGGCCGTCTCCTGCCTCTCGGCCTCGACCATCACCCGGATCATCGGCTCCGTACCCGACGGACGCAGCAGCACACGCCCGGTCTGCCCCAGCTCGGCCTCCGCCACCGCGACGGCCGCCGCGATGACCGCGTTGCCGGCCAGCCCGTGGTGGTCGACGCCGCGCACGTTCACCAGGACCTGCGGGTAGACGGTCATCACCGAGGCCAGTTCCGCCAGCGACTTGCCGGTGCGAGCCATCTCGCCCACCAGCTGCAGGCCGGTGAGGATGCCGTCTCCGGTGGTCGCGTGCGCCGTCATGATCACGTGGCCGGACTGCTCGCCGCCGAGACTCAGGCCCTTCTCGGTGAGTGCCTCGAGCACATACCGGTCACCGACCCCCGTCTGCAGCAGCGTGATTCCGTGCTCCGCCATGGCCACGCTCAGCCCCAGGTTGCTCATCACGGTCGCCACCAGGGTGTCCGCCGCGAGCAGGCCACGCTTCTTCATCGACACGGCGAGCACCGCCATGATCTGGTCCCCGTCGACGACGCGCCCCAGGTGGTCGATGGCGAGGCAGCGGTCGGCGTCGCCGTCGTGCGCGATGCCGACATCGGCACCCGCCTCGATGACGGCCTTCGAGAGGATGTCGAGGTGGGTCGACCCGACCCCGTCGTTGATGTTGTAGCCGTCCGGCTCCGCGCCGATCACGGTGACGGTCGCCCCCGCATCCGTGAACACCTCCGGCGAGATGCCGGACGCGGCACCGTTCGCACAGTCCAGCACGACGTGGATGCCGTCGAGCCGAACGTCGAGCGTCGACAGCAGGTGCACGACGTAGCGGTCCTCGGCGTCGGCGAACCGGCGGATGTGGCCGACCTCCACCCCGGTGGGTGACAGCTTGCGCTCGGCGAGCGCGGCCTCGATGCGGTCCTCGACCACGTCGGGCAGCTTCGTGCCCCCGACGGCGAAGAACTTGATGCCGTTGTCGGGCGCCGGGTTGTGGGATGCCGAGATCATCACCCCGAAGTCGGCGTCGAAATCCTTCACCAGGAAGGCCAGCGCGGGGGTCGGGATCACACCGGCGTCGTACATGTCGACGCCGGAACTCGCGAGACCAGCGGAGACCGCGGCGCCGATGAACTCGCCGGAGACCCGCGGGTCGCGGGCGATGACGGCGATCGGCCGTCGCCCGGACGCGCGACGGCCATCCGCCATCCTGCCCTTGCCGAGCACGACGGCGGCGGCCTGTGCGAGACCGAGCGAGAGTTCGACCGTGAGGCCATCGTTCGCAAGGCCCCGCACACCGTCAGTTCCGAATAGACGAGGCACGGCAGACCAGCCGTCGGGTTAGCGCTTGGAGAACTGGGGAGCCTTACGGGCCTTCTTGAGTCCGGCCTTCTTGCGCTCCTTGACGCGGGCGTCGCGGCTGAGGAAGCCGGCCTTCTTCAGCGAGGCGCGATTGTTCTCCTCGTCGATCTGGTTCAGCGAGCGGGCGATGCCGAGACGCAGCGCGCCGGCCTGACCGGAGGGGCCGCCGCCGGTGATGCGGGCGATCACGTCGTAGCTGCCGAGCAGGTCGAGCACCTTGAACGGGTCGTTGATCAGCTGCTGGTGCAGCTTGTTGGGGAAGTACTCCTCGAGCGTGCGGCCGTTCACCGTGAAGGTGCCGGAGCCGGGGGTGATGCGCACGCGGGCGATGGCCTGCTTGCGGCGGCCGACCGCCGCGCCGGGAACGTTGAGAACGGCGCGGGGAACCTTGACGGCCGCCTCCGGGGCGCTCTCGGTGGAGTAGGTCTCCGGGGCGAGGTCTTCTGAGTACTCTTCGATGTCTGCCATGTCAGCTAATCCTTAAGCGTCTAGTGTCGGCCGGCGCTACTGCGCGACCTGGCCGAGGGTGTAGGTCTTGGGCTGCTGTGCAGCGTGGGGGTGCTCAGCGCCGGCGTAGACCTTGAGCTTGGTGAGCTGGGCGCGGCCGATCGAGTTCTTCGGCAGCATTCCGCGCACCGCCTTCTCGACGGCACGGGTCGGGTGCTTCTCCAGCATCTCCGCGTACGTGGTCGCCGACAGGCCGCCCGGGTAACCGGAGTGGCGGTATGCCAGCTTCTTCGTGAGCTTGGCGCCGGTAAGGGCCACCTTCTCGGCGTTGATGATGATGACGAAGTCGCCCATGTCCATGTGGGGGGCGAAGGTCGGCTTGTGCTTGCCGCGGAGGAGGGTCGCCGCGTGGCTGGCGAGACGGCCGAGCACGATGTCGGTCGCGTCGATGATCAGCCATTCGCGCTGCACATCGTCGGGCTTGGGAGAAAAGGTGCGCGTCACAGTAGTGCTGCTTTCTTAGTCGAAATGAGGCGTTCGTGAATCCCGCTCCGATGGGTATTCGCGCGGGATCCGCACGAATGCTGCCGGTGGAGGGCTCAAGTTCGGGTGCCGCGCAAGCGGCGCAGGCACCAAGGGTCGAGTTTAGGGCACCGGGAGGTGGTCGGTCAAACCGCGTCGCGCCTCGCGCGGGTCTGCAGCGCCCGCTCCGCGAGACCGGCGTCGTCGGGATACCCGACCTGCAGCAGGGTGAGCCCCTTGGCGGGGACCACTTTGACGGCGCTGCTGCGCTGGAGGTCGTCGCGCAGCAGCAGCAGGTCGCCCGCGACCAGCTTTCCCTCGCCCACCGCTATGGATGCTCCGACGAGCGCTCGCACCATGCTGTGGCAGAACGCGTCGGCCCTCACGCTCGCCACCAGAACGCCGTCGTCGGCCCGTGCCCAGCGGAAATCCTGCAGGGTGCGGATGGTGGTGGCTCCCTCGCGCGGCTTGCAGTATGCCGCCCAGTCGTGGAGTCCGACCAGTCCGGATGCCGCGGCATCCATCGCCCGCTCGTCCAGTTGCGCGGGATACCAGAGGGTGCGTGCGCGCTCCAGCGGATTGCGGGGACCGGCGGCGTCGGCGACCCGGTATTCATAGCGTCGCCAGATCGCCGAGAATCGGGCGTCGAATCCGGGCGGTGCGAGGGTGACGGACGTGACCCAGACATCGGAGTCGAGGCCGGCGATGCCGTTCAGTCGCCGGGTGAGCGCCGCCGGCCCGCCGGGATCGTCGTGGTCCCCGCGCCGGCGGGCGAGGCTCGCGAGCTGGTCGTCGGTGAGATCCAGGTGCGCGACCTGTCCGAGAGCGTGCACCCCGGCGTCCGTCCGGCCCGCGACCGTCAGGGTCGGCGGCGGCCCGGATCGCGCGAAGATGGTCGCCAGGGCCGCCTCGAGCACGCCCTGCACGGTGCGGAGGCCCGGCTGCTTCGTCCAGCCGCTGAACCCGGTCCCGTCGTAGGCGATGTCGAGGCGCAGCCGGCTGGTCATGCGCCGAGTCTATTCAGCGAACCGATATACCGGTTCGTCTACCCGCGACGGAGGGCGACCCCAACTGGGCCTGTCTCGACCTGCACGACGATCTGTAACGTTTCGATCATGTCGAGCCAGATCAGAATTTCAGGCCCGGACGGATCGGCGGCCCGATGACCACCCTGCGCGACCACATCCATCCGGACACCGTCGTCGTATACGACTGGGTCCGCCTCGAGCGCGATGACGACCCCTTCATCGGGAGTCGCTCCGGCGTGGACCACTGGCTGGACTGCCTGGCCGCCGACCAGTCGTTCCGCCACTTCATGGCGACGATCGCCGAGGCCGCGGGCCGGCCGAAGCAGTGGCCCACCAATGAACTCACCGTCGCGCTCACCCACGACCCGCAGATCCGCACCCTCGCGCGACTGGCGGCCGGGGCCGTCACCGGGCGCGCGAAGCGCATCGTCACGACGAGGCGCTAAGGCCTCCTGGAATCGCGGCCGCTCGACCGGCCCGACGCTTTGACTCCAGCCCACGGGCGGAGCATGCTGGAACAGGTTCGTATGACTTCCCCCACTCGGCCCCGCGCGGCGCACCTCTCCGGCCTCGACGGGCTGCGTGCCATCGCCGTCGCCGCGGTGATCCTGTATCACCTCAGTCCCGGCGCACTGCCCGGCGGGTTCCTGGGCGTCGACATCTTCTTCGTGATCAGCGGCTTTCTCATCACCGGCCTGCTGCTCAGGGAGCGCACGGCGACCGGGCGGATCCGGCTGGGCGCATTCTGGGCGCGGCGCGCGCGGCGGCTGCTGCCCGCGCTCGTCGTACTGGTGCTGGTGTGCGGCAGCGCCGCCCTGCTGCTGGGCGGTGACGTGCTCGTGCACCTGGGCCGGCAGATCCTCGGGGCCGCGACCTTCAGCAGCAACTGGATCGCTATCGGCACCGGGCAGAGCTATTTCGACGACGCGACCCCCGACCTGTTCCGCAACCTGTGGTCGCTGGCCGTCGAGGAGCAGTTCTACCTGGTCTGGCCGTTCGCAGTGCTGCTCCTCGCGCTCATCCGGTGGCGCACGGTGCGCGTGATCATCGTGTCCGTGCTGGCACTGCTGTCGGCCGCAGCGATGGTGCTGCTCTACATTCCAGGCGGGGATGCGACCCGCGTCTACTACGGCACCGACACGCACGCATTCGGGCTGGCGATCGGCGCGGCACTCGCCCTCGCGATGCGGGCGCGGGCGGGCAGCCGCCGCCGCCGGCTCACCGTGCTGGGGGTCGTCGCCCTCGTCGCCGTGCTCGCCACCACCGCACTGCTGCAGGACGACTCCCCCCTCACCTACCAGGGCGGCCTGGTGGGCGTCGCCCTCCTCACGGCGGTGGTGATCGCCGCATCCGTCGGCTCACGGCTTGGGCGGGTGCTGGACGTGGCTCCGCTGCGCTGGGTCGGTGCCCGCTCCTACGGGCTGTATCTCTGGCACTGGCCGGTGTTCGTGCTGGTCGAGGCAGCGCTCCCCACCTGGGACCGCACCGGCGCGGGCGGCTGGGAGCTCTGCGGAATCGCGCTCGCCATCACCGTCGTCGCGGCCACCCTGTCGTACCGCCTCATCGAACAGCCGGTGCGCCGCGACGGGTTCGGAGCCACCTGGCGACGGTGGACCAGGGCATGGACCTCCGGCCCGGCTCGAGCCGTCGGTGCCGCCGCAGCCGCGATTCTCCTCGTCGCGGGACTGGTCGGAACGACGGGAGCGGTGCTGCGCGATCCCGGCGTGGGATCGGCCCAGGCCGACATCGAGGCCGGCGCCCGGGCGATCACCACGGCACCCGGCACGGCCCCTGCCAGCGCTTCCGCCGCCCCCACTCCGGACCCCTCCGGCACGCCCGTCCCGGCCGCGCCCCCGTCCCTGCCGGGTGGCGACCAGGTCAGCGCGATCGGCGACTCCGTGATGCTGGCCTCCGCACCGGAACTCGAGAGCGCCTTCCCCGGGATCGACATCAATGCGGTCGTGTCGCGGCAGGCATCCGCCGCCCCCGGCATCGTCCAGGGCATGATCGACGCCGGGACGCTCCGGCAGACACTCCTCCTCGGTCTCGGCACCAACGGGCCGGTCGATCCGGGAATCCTCGAGAAGCTGCACAGCATGGTCGGGCCACGGCACCAGATCGTCGTGGTGAACGTGCAGGCCCCCCGCGGCTGGGTCGACGGGGTGAACAGCGAGCTCAGCCACTTCGCGCAGGAATACCGCAACGTCGAGCTCGCGAACTGGAAGGACGCGATCTCGGGCAAGCTGACCCTGCTGTCCCGGGACCAGATCCACCCGGGCCAGAGCGGTGGGCTGGTCTACGTGCAGGCGGTCACCGAGGCACTCCAGCGCCTTGCCGAACTACCGCCCACCCTGGGGCCGAACGACTACGGCCTCGCGCCGGTTCCCCTCTAGGCCGCCGCTTCCGCTCCGGAGCACCGCGGAGGATGATCGGGGCATGCAGATCACGCCCGACGCCCCGGTCGAACCCATGCTCGCCAAGGCGGTCACGACGATCCCGCCCGCGGACGGCGTGAGCTACGAACCGAAATGGGACGGCTTCCGGGCGATCGTCTACTGGGACGGCCACACCCTCTCCATCGGCAGCCGCGGCTCGAAATGGCTCACCCGCTACTTTCCGGAACTGGTCGCCGAGTTCGAGCGCCAGCTTCCCGAACCGTGCGTGATCGACGGCGAGATCGTCGTGCGGCAGGGCCCCGGGGGGTCGGAACGGCTCGACTGGGAGGCACTGTCACAGCGCATCCACCCCGCCGAGAGCCGCATCGCGAAACTGTCGGCGGAGACGCCGGCCGCCTTCGTCGCCTTCGACCTGCTATCGGTGCGGGACCGCTCGCTGCTGGACGAACCGTTCTCCGCCCGGCGCCAAGCCCTCGAACGGCTGTTCACCCCGATCACCGCTCCGCTGCACCTCACCCAGACGACCACCGACCGCGACCTCGCGGGGCGCTGGCTGGTCGAATTCGAGGGTGCCGGACTCGACGGCGTCGTCAGCAAACCCCTCGACGCTCCCTACGCGCCCGGCAAGCGCGTGATGTTCAAGACCAAGCACGCGAGGACGGCGGATGTCGTACTGCTCGGCTACCGCATCCACAAGAGCGGAAGCGGGGTCGGCTCGCTCCTCGTCGGCCTCTACGACGCGGACGGCGTGCTGCACAACGTGGGCGGTGCCTCCGCGTTCACCGACGCGAAGCGACTCGAACTGGTCGACGAACTCGAACCGCTGGTGGTGCGCGACGAGGCCGGTGAGGCGGTGAAGGGCGCGACCGACCGCAGCCGTTTCTCCGGCAGCAAGGACGTGTCGTTCGTGCGCCTCGAGCCCACCCGGGTGCTGGAGGTGAAGTACGACCAGCTGGAGGGCGCGCGATTCCGGCACGCCGTGCAGTTCTTCCGATGGCGCCCCGACCGGGACGCGAGCTCGTGCACCTTCGACCAGCTGGAGAAGGTGGCCGGCTACGACCTCGGCCAGGTGCTCAGCTAGACCTTCCTGGCCTTGCTCGGCTGCACCCGCGGCGGCTCGCCCGGCATCTTCGGGTAGTCGGGCGGGAACGGCAACTCGCCGAGGCCGTTCGCCAGGTCGCGCTCCCACCAGCCCATGAGCACGTCGATGGTGCCCGGCTTCGCAGCGAAGTCCTTCCACAGGTCGCCGATGGCCGCCAGCCGCTCCGGCATGGTCAGGATCGTGAACCTCTTCGGGTCGGTGGACTCCAGCTCGTCCCAGGTGATCGGCGCCGACACCGGGGCGTGAGCCAGCGCGCGCGGACTGTAGGCGCCGGCCATGGTGCGGTCCCGGTTCGCCTGGTTGAAGTCGACGAAGACCCGCTCGCCACGCTCCTCCTTCCACCAGTTCGTGGTCACCGCCTTCGGCATCCGCCGCTCCAGCTCGCGAGCGGCCGCGATCACGGCGTGCCGCACGTCGAGGAACTCCCGGGTCGGCTCGATCGGGGCGAAGACGTGCAGCCCACGGTTACCGGATGTCTTGATGAAGGCGTCGAGGCCGGCCTCGGCGAGCACCGTGCGCAGTTCGATCGCCGCCGGGATCGCGTCGCCGAAGTCGGTGCCGGGTTGCGGGTCGAGGTCGATGCGCAGCTGGTCGGGGTTGTCGGAGTTCTCCGCCCTCGACGGCCACGGGTGGAACACCACCGTGTTCATCTGGGCCGCCCAGACGGCCGCCGCCGGTTCATCGATCACCAGTTGTGGGTGGCTACGCGCGCTCGGGTAGACCACCATGACGGAGCGGACGAAGTCGGGGGCGCCCTTCGGCGGGTTCTTGGAGAAGAACTGCTCGCCGTCGATGCCATCGCCGAACCGCTGCAGGGAGATCGGGCGGTCGCCGTTCGCCGCGACGAACGCCTCGCCGACGGTGACCAGGTAGTTCGCGAGGTCGAGCTTGGTGATGCCCGGTTCGGGCCAGACCACCCTCGACGGGCTGGAGATGCGGATCTCCCGCACCCCGTTCGGCCCCGGCACCTCGATCGTCGTCGCTTCGCTCGCCATGGGCGATACGGTACAGCACAACGACAGAAGCCCCGCTCGATGAGCGGGGCTTCTGTCGTCGGGTATTCGGCTCTACTTGGCCTCGTCGCCCTCTTCGGCGGCGACCTCGGCGGTCTCCGTGTCGATCGCCTCGGACTGGGCCGTGGACTCCTCGGGTGCGCTCTCGTCGCCGACGGCATCCGCCTGCGCCTCGAGCGGGGTCTCCGCCTCGGCCGGCCCCTCGGCGGGAGCGGCCGGGGCGGCCTTCGGCTGCTTGGTGTCGGCCTTCGCCTTCGGCTTCGCGTTCACCGGCTCGAGCACGAGCTCGATCTGCACCATCGACGCGTTGTCGCCCTTGCGGAAACCGAGCTTCGTGATGCGGGTGTAGCCGCCCTCGCGGAACTCGACCAGCGGCGCGATCTCCGTGAACAGCTCATGCACGACGCTCTTGTCGCCGATGATCGCGAGCGCACGGCGACGGTTGTGCAGGTCGCCCTTCTTCGCGAAGGTGATCAGGCGCTCGGCGACCGGACGAAGGCGCTTGGCTTTCGTCTCGGTGGTCTTGATGCTCTTGTGGGTGAAGAGCGCGGCCGCGAGGTTCGCCAGCATGAGGCGCTCGTGGGCCGGCCCTCCGCCGAGGCGGGGTCCCTTGGTGGGTGTAGGCATGTCAGTTCTCCAGTATCAAAAACGTATCTAGACCGTGAGGACTAGACGTTGGTCTCGTCGTCGTCGTAGCCGCTGTAGAAGTGCGCGCCGTCGAAGCCGGGCACCGAGTCCTTCAGCGACAGGCCCATCTCGACGAGCTTGTCCTTGACCTCGTCGACCGACTTCTGCCCGAAGTTGCGGATGTTCATGAGCTGGGTCTCCGACAGGGCGACCAGCTCACTCACCGTGTTGATCCCCTCGCGCTTGAGACAGTTGTAGCTGCGCACGGACAGGTCGAGGTCCTCGATCGGCATGCTCAGCTCACTCGACAGCACGGCGTCGACCGGGGCCGGGCCGATCTCGATACCCTCGGCGGCGGCGTTCAGCTCACGGGCCAGCCCGAACAGTTCGACCAGGGTGCGGCCGGCCGAGGCGATCGCGTCACGCGGGGTGATCGCGTTCTTCGTCTCGACATCCACCACCAGGCGGTCGAAGTCGGTGCGCTCACCGGCGCGGGTCGCTTCGACGCGGTAGGTCACCTTGAGCACCGGCGAGTAGATCGAGTCGATCGGGATCTGGCCCGCCTCGCTGAACTCGCTGCGGTTCTGGGTGGCCGAGACGTAGCCGCGGCCGCGCTCGATGGTCAGCTCGAGTTCGAACTTGGCCTTGTCGTTGAGCGTCGCGATGACGAGCTCCGGGTTGTGGATCTCCACGCCGGCCGGTGCCGAGATGTCGGCGGCGGTGACCTCACCGGCGCCCTGCTTGCGCAGGTAGGCGGTGATCGGCTCGTCGTGCTCGCTCGACACCACGAGGCCCTTGATGTTGAGGATCATCTCGGTGACGTCCTCCTTCACCCCGGCGACGGTGCTGAACTCGTGCAGCACGCCATCGATGCGGATGCTCGTGACGGCAGCGCCGGGAATGGACGACAGCAGGGTGCGGCGGAGCGAGTTGCCGAGCGTGTAGCCGAAGCCGGGTTCGAGCGGCTCGATGATGAACCGCGAACGGAACTCGGAGATGTTCTCCTCGGTCAGGGTGGGGCGCTGTGCGATGAGCACTGTTGTTTCCTTTCGGCGAAGTGTCCGCTATTTGACACTTGTGCGTGCGACCGGTGGCGGGCCGGCCGTTATTGAGTTGTATTCAGTGGTGAAACTTATGCGGCACAGCGGATCAAGCCTGTCGAGATCTCGCGTCCGTCAGGACGCCGGTGAGATCTCGACGAGCTCGATCCGCGGAATTACACGCGCCTGCGCTTCGGCGGGCGGCAGCCGTTGTGCGCCTGCGGGGTGACGTCATTGATCGAACCGACCTCGAGGCCGGCGGCCTGGAGCGAACGGATCGCGGTCTCGCGGCCCGAACCCGGACCCTTCACGAAGACGTCGACCTTCTTCATGCCGTGCTCCTGCGCCTGGCGGGCGGCCGACTCGGCGGCGAGCTGTGCGGCGAACGGGGTCGACTTGCGCGAACCCTTGAAGCCGACTCCACCGGACGACGCCCAGCTGATGACCGCGCCGTTCGGGTCGGTGATCGAGACGATCGTGTTGTTGAACGTGCTCTTGATGTGGGCCTGGCCCACAGCGATGTTCTTCTTCTCTTTGCGACGCGGCTTGCGGGCCGCGGCCTTGGGTGCTGCCATGAAAATTCTCCTGAGATCGAAAGTGTTCGAGGGGGCGAAGCGCTACTTGCGCCCGGCCTTCTTCTTGCCGGCGACGGTGCGCTTCGGGCCCTTGCGGGTGCGGGCGTTGGTCTTGGTGCGCTGGCCGTGCACGGGCAGGCCACGACGGTGGCGGATGCCCTGGTAGCTTCCGATCTCGACCTTGCGACGGATGTCGGCTGCGACCTCGCGGCGAAGGTCGCCCTCCACCTTGAAGTTGCCTTCGATGTAGTCGCGGAGCGCGATGAGCTGGTCGTCGGTCAGATCCTTCACCCGGATCTCACCGCTGATGTCGGTGTCGGCGAGGGTCTTCAGTGCCCTCGTGCGTCCGACGCCGTAGATGTACGTGAGTGCGACCTCGACGCGCTTGTCGCGCGGGATGTCGACGCCTGCTAGACGAGCCATGATGGCTTCTCCTGTGTGCTGGGTGGAGGTGTTGGACAGTCCCGGTGCCAGGGCCTCCACCCTGGGTGTCCCCCGATCGCTCGGGTTATCGGAACTGCTCTGGTTACCGCGGGAAAATTAGCCTTGACGCTGTTTGTGGCGCGGGTTGCTCTTGCAGATGACCATCACGTTTCCGTGGCGACGGATGACGCGGCAGTGCTCGCAGATCGGTTTGACGCTGGGATTGACCTTCATGTGTTTCTCTTTTCGCTGTCTTCGTACCGTGTCTCTGAGCTCGCTTTCGCGAGCGGGCAGAACAGGCCGTTACTTTCCAGCAGTCGTTACTTGTAGCGGTAGACGATCCGGCCACGGGTCAGGTCGTAGGGGCTCAGCTCCACGATCACGCGGTCCTCGGGGAGGATGCGGATGTAGTGCTGGCGCATCTTGCCCGAGATGTGGGCAAGAACCCGGTGGCCGTTCGTCAGCTCAACGCGGAACATCGCGTTGGGCAGAGCCTCGACTACTGCGCCCTCGATCTCGATGACACCGTCTTTTTTGGCCATAGCCTCTTCGTCGCTAAAAGTATTGATTGCTGGTCATGCGGTTGGATTGGTATCAAGCCCGGACATGCCGAAAGACACGCCAAACCGGGCAGCAGACACCAAAGATCAATCTTAGGTGGAATGTCGACCTTTTGCCAACTGCGGGTCTAAGATTCCGCCACCGCTGTCAGCGAACGACGGGCACGGGCACCACGCCCAATGGCGCGAGACCCGCGGCCCCGCCATCCTCCGCGGTGAGCACCCAGATTCCCCCCGCGTGCACCGCCACCGAATGCTCCCAGTGCGCCGCCGCCGCGCCGTCGGTCGTGGCCACCGTCCAGCCGTCCTCACGCGTGAACGTGTCGATGCCGCCGAGGGTCACCATCGGTTCGATCGCCACGACCAGCCCTGGCTTCACCTCCGCGCCGCGGCCGCGCACCCGGTAGTTGAACACGGGCGGCTCCTCGTGCATGGAACGGCCGATGCCGTGGCCCACGTAGTCCTCCAGGATGCCGTAGTGGCCGGCTCCGGCAAGGTAGTCCTCGATCGCCGCGCCGACCTCGTTGAGCTGCCGGGCCGTGGCGAGCGCGGCGATGCCGTGCCACAGCGACTGCTCCGCGTCATCCGCCAGCTTCTGTCGCTGCGCCACCACGTCCGGACGCGATGCGTCCGGCACGACCAGGCTGAAAGCGGCATCGCCGTTCCAGCCGCCCAGCTCGGCCCCGCTGTCGATGGAGACGATATCCCCCGGCTCGATCACCCTGGCGCCGGGGATGCCGTGCACGACATCGTCGTTCACGGACGTGCAGATGGTGTGGATGTATCCGGGCTCCTTCATGAAGTTCGGAACGCCGCCCCGGTCGCGGATCGCCTTCTCGGCGACCGCGTCGAGCTCGAGGGTGGTGACCCCGGGCCGGATCGCGGCACGGACGGCGGCAAGCGATGCCGCCGTCGCGAGGCCGGGCGCGACCATCGCCGCGAGCTCCGGCGGCGTCTTGTAGATGCCGCGCGCGCGGAGGCCCATCAGGCTGCGGGCTGGATGTCCCGCTCGAGCAGCGCCTGCTCGATGCGGTCGCTCACGTCGTCGACCTCGCCGAGACCGTCGACCTCGATGAGCAGGCCCATGTCCCGGTAGACCGGGATGAGCGGCGCGGTCTCGTGCAGGAAGACGTCCTGCCGGTGGCGGATCGCCTCCTCGGTGTCGTCGGCACGGCCGAGCTCGACCGCGCGCTTGCGCAGGCGTGACACGACCTCCTCCTTGTCGGCGACCAGCAGGATGACGGCGTCGAGCGACTCGCCCTTCGCCGACAGCAGGCCGTCGAGGAAGTGGATCTGCTCGAGCGTGCGCGGGTAGCCGTCCAGGATGAACCCGTTCACGGCATCTGGCTGCTCCAGCCGGTCGGAGACCAGCTGGTTGGTCAGGTCGTCAGGAACGTAGTCGCCCGCCGCCATGATGCTCGAAACCTTGAGCCCGAGCGGCGTCTGGTCCTTCACATTCTGGCGGAAGATGTCACCGGTCGCGATCGCCGGGATGGAGTATCGCTCCGACAGCCGTGCGGACTGCGTCCCCTTGCCGGCCCCGGGCGGGCCGACGATGAGGAGCCGAGGACCCCCCTGAGCGGGCCGAAGGGTCATCGAAGCAGACCTTCATAGTGACGTTGCTGAAGCTGCGAGTCGATCTGCTTGACGGTCTCGAGACCGACGCCGACGATGATCAGGATGCTCGCGCCACCGAACGGGAAGTTCTGGTTGGCACCGAACAGGCCGAGCGCGATCAGCGGGATCAGGGCGATGATGCCGAGGTACAGCGACCCGGGCAGCGTGACCCTGGTGAGCACATAGTCCAGGTACTCGGCCGTCGGCCGGCCGGCACGGATGCCCGGGATGAACCCGCCGTACTTCTTCATGTTGTCGGCGACCTCTTCGGGGTTGAAGGTGATCGCGACATAGAAGTAGGTGAAGCCGACGATGAGCAGGAAGTACAGCAGCATGTAGAGCGGGTTGTCGCCGGTCTGCAGGTTGTTGGTGATCCAGGTCACCCACGCCGCGGGCGCTTTGCCAGCGGCCGGCTGGTTGAACTGGGCGATCAGCGCGGGCAGGTACAGCAGCGACGAGGCGAAGATGACCGGCACGACTCCGGCCATGTTCACTTTGATCGGGATGTAGGTGTTGTTGCCGCCGTAGGTTCGGCGGCCGACCATTCGCTTGGCGTATTGGACCGGTATTCGTCTCTGCGATTGTTCGACGAACACCACGAGCCCCATGATGATGATCCCCATCAGGATCACAGCCAGGAAGACCTCGAAGCCCTTCGACTGCTTGATCGCCCAGAGCGACCCGGGGAAGCGGGCGGCGATCGAGGTGAAGATGAGGATCGACATCCCGTTGCCGATGCCGCGCTCGGTGATGAGCTCACCCATCCACATGATGAGGCCGGTACCGGCGGTCATCGTGATGACCATGAGCAGCACGGCGTACCAGGCCGAGTTCGTGATGAGCTGGCTGCACTCGGTGGTACTGGTGCTGCCGAACAGCGAGCCGCTTCGGGCGACCGTGATCAGCGTGGTCGACTGGAGCACGCCGAGACCGATGGTGAGGTAGCGCGTGTACTGCGTCAGGCGTGCCTGGCCGGACTGGCCCTCCTTATAGAGGGTGTCGAAGTGCGGGATGACCACGCGCAGCAGCTGCACGATGATCGACGCCGTGATGTACGGCATGATGCCGAGCGCGAAGATCGACAGCTGCAGCAGTGCGCCGCCGCTGAACAGGTTGACCAGCTCGTAGAGGCCGGTGGTGTTCGCGTTGGCCGCGATGCAGGTCTGCACGTTCGCGAAGTTGACGAACGGGGACGGGATGAATGATCCGAGCCGGAACAGCGCGATGAGTGCCAGCGTGAACAGGAGCTTCTTACGAAGGTCCGGTGTGCGGAAGATCCGCCCTACGGCTCTGAACACGACGCCTCCTGGCTCTGCACTGCTGAAGAAATACAGGTGGCCCGCACGGGGCGGGCCACCTGGACGAATGAACGTCAGTTCTTGATGGAGCCGCCCGCTGCGACGATCTTCTGCTCGGCTGAGCCGGAGACCTTGTCAACTGCAACGTTCAGCTTAACCGCAATGTCGCCCGCCCCGAGAACCTTGACCTTCTCGTTCTTGCGCACGGCACCCTTGGCGACCAGGTCGCTCACGGTGACCTCTCCGCCCTTGGGGTACAGCTCGGCGAGCTTCTCGAGGTTCACCACCTGGTACTCCACGCGGAACGGGTTCTTGAACCCGCGCAGCTTCGGGGTGCGCATGATGCTGTTCAGGTTGCCGCCCTCGAGTCCGAGACGCACCTGGTAGCGGGCCTTCGTGCCCTTGGTTCCACGGCCGGCCGTCTTGCCCTTCGAGCCCTCACCGCGTCCGACACGGGTGCGATCCTTCTTGGCACCCGGCGCGGGGCGCAGGTGGTGCATCTTCAGCACCTGGGGGCGCGACACGACGTCCGCCTTGGGGGCGGCCTTCTTCGCGGGCGCGGCCTTCGCGGCGGGCGCCGCCGGAGCCTTCTCTGCGGCATCCGTCTTCGGCGCGGCAGCCTTCGCAGCCGGAGCCTTCTCGGCGGCGGCTGCCTTCGGCGCAGCGGCCTTCGCCGGAGCCTTCTCAGTGGCCGGCTTGGCAGCCGGCCTCGCGGCATCCGCCTTCGGCGCGACAGCCTTGGCAGCCGGCGCTTTCGCGGCCGGAGCCTTGGCGGCCGGAGCCTTCTTCTCTACTGGCTTGTCTTCAGCCATCAGTCAATCTCCTCGACCTTGACCAGGTGAGCGACGGTACGCACGTAGCCGCGGTTCTGCGAGTTGTCCTCGCGCACCACCACGTCGCCGATGCGCTTCAGGCCGAGGCTCCGGAGCGTGTCGCGCTGGTTCTGCTTCTCACTGATTTTGGACTTGATCTGGGTCACCTTCAGGCGCGCGGCCATCAGACACCTGCCTTAGCTTCGGTCTGCGCACGCAGGAGGCGCGGCGGGGCCACATCCTCGATCGAGAGGCCGCGACGTGCGGCAACCGCACTCGGCTCCTCGAGCTGCTTGAGGGCAGCGACGGTCGCATGCACGATGTTGATCGTGTTCGACGAGCCGAGCGACTTGCTCAGCACGTCATGGATACCCGCGCACTCCAGCACGGCGCGCACCGGGCCGCCGGCGATAACGCCGGTCCCGGCGGAAGCGGGACGCAGCAGCACGACGCCTGCGGCGGCCTCGCCCTGCACGGGGTGCGGGATGCTCGCTCCGACGCGGGGGACGCGGAAGAAGTTCTTCTTCGCCTCTTCGACGCCCTTGGAGATCGCGGTCGGCACCTCGCGGGCCTTGCCGTAGCCGACGCCGACCAGACCGTTGCCGTCACCGACGACCACGAGAGCGGTGAAGCTGAAGCGACGACCGCCCTTGACGACCTTCGAGACACGGTTGATCGTCACGACTCGCTCGAGGAACTGGCTCTTCTCGGAGTCGCGGCTGCCGCGCTGCTGGTTGGGGTTGCGCTCGCGGCCGCCGCGGCGGGCCTCGCGGGGCTCGTTCGCGGCGCTCTCGGCCGCCGTTGTGTCGATCGACGCGGCGGTCTCCACGACCTCCGCGGTCGGCTCCACAGCCTCGGCATTGCTGTTCGTAACGTCACTCACAGGTCGAGTCCGCCCTCTCGTGCTCCTTCGGCGATGGCAGCGACGCGTCCCGCGTACTTGCTGCCGCCGCGATCGAATACAACGGCGTCGATTCCCGCCTTTTTGGCACGCTCGGCGACGAGTTCGCCGACCTTGTGCGCCTTGGCCGTCTTGTCACCGTCGAAGGTGCGCAGGTCGGCCTCGAGGGTCGATGCCGAGGCGAGGGTGTGACCCTTGCTGTCGTCGACGACCTGGACGAATACGTGGCGAGCCGAACGCGTCACCACGAGGCGCGGACGCGCCTCGGTGCCGACGACCTTCTTGCGAAGGCGTGCGTGCCTGCGGCCCTTGGCCGCCGACTTGCTCTTGCCTCTAGTTCCGAGAGCCATGATTATTTACCACTCTTTCCGGCCTTGCGGCGGACTACCTCGCCCGCGTAGCGAACACCCTTGCCCTTGTAGGGCTCCGGCTTGCGCAGCTTGCGAATGTTTGCGGCGACCTCGCCGACGGCCTGCTTGTCGATGCCGTGCACCGTCAGCTTGTTGTTGCCCTCGACGGCGAAGGAGATGCCCTCCGGCGGGTCGACGGTGATGGAGTGCGAGTAACCGAGAGCGAACTCCAGCGAGTTGCCCTTCGCCTGCACGCGGTAACCGGTACCGACGATCTCGAGACCCTTCGAGTACCCCGCCGTCACGCCGATGATCTGGTTGGCGATGAGGGTGCGGGTGAGACCGTGCAGCGAACGCGACTCGCGCTCGTCGTCGGGGCGGGTGACCAGCAGCTGGCCATCCTCGAGCTTCACCTCGATCGGGCTGGCGACAGTGAGACCGAGCTCACCCTTCGGGCCCTTGACGGTGACGGCCGAGCCATCGACCTTCACCTCGACACCGCTCGGGATGTCGATCGGCATTCTTCCAATACGTGACATGACGAATTACCACACGTAGGCGAGGACTTCCCCACCCACGCCCTTCTTCGAGGCCTGGCGGTCCGTGAGGAGGCCGGACGAGGTCGACAGGATGGCGACACCGAGGCCGCCGAGCACGCGCGGGATCTCGGTCGACTTGGCGTACACGCGAAGACCGGGCTTCGAGACGCGCTTGATGCCCGCAATGGAGCGCTCGCGGTTCGGGCCGTACTTGAGGTCGATGGTCAGCGTCTTTCCGACGCGGGCATCCTCGACCTTCCAGCCGCCGATGTAGCCCTCGGTCTTGAGGATCTCGGCGATGTGAGACTTGAGCTTGGAGCTCGGCATGGACACGGTTTCGTGGTACGCCGAGTTCGCATTGCGCAGTCTGGTCAGCAGGTCTGCGACCGGATCTGTCATTGTCATTGTGGTGGTGCCTTCCTCACCCGGTTTCGGACATCCTGTACAAGGAAGCCGACCTCGGTGATCGATGGTGCGTGGGTCAGACGGGGGTGTTCTCCGCGTTGCGGAACGGGAAGCCGAGAGCCTTGAGCAGTGCCCGGCCCTCGTCGTCGGTGCGCGCGGTGGTCACGACGGTGATGTCGAAACCGCGAACGCGATCGATGCGGTCCTGGTCGATCTCGTGGAACATGGACTGCTCCGTGAGGCCGAAGGTGTAGTTGCCGTGGCCATCGAACTGCTTGTCCGACAGGCCGCGGAAGTCGCGGATGCGCGGGAGCGCGAGCGAGAGCAGGCGGTCGAGGAACTCCCAGGCCCGGTCACCGCGGAGGGTGACGTGGGCGCCGATCGGCTGGCCCTCACGCAGCTTGAACTGCGCGATGGACTTGCGTGCGGCGGTGACCTGCGGCTTCTGGCCGGTGATCGCGGTGAGGTCCTTGACGGCGCCGTCGATGATCTTGCCATCGCGGGCGGCCTCGCCGACACCGGTGTTGACGACGATCTTCACGAGACCGGGCACCTGGTGCACGTTCGTGAAACCGAAGTCCTTGGTGAGCTGGGCTGCGATCTCGGACTGGTACTTCGCCTTGAGACGCGGCTGGATTTTGCCAGGCGCCGTGGTGGTGGCGTTGCTCATGATTACTCTGCGTCCTTCTCAGCGTCGACCGGCTCGGCCTTCGCTTTGGTGGTTGATGCCTTCGCCCTGCTCGGCTTGGCTGCGCGGCGCGACGGCTTGAAGTAGCGCACGCGGGTGGTCTTGCCGTTCTTGCCGGTCTCAAGGCGGAAGCCGACGCGGGCCGGCTGCTTGGTGGCGGGGTCGACGAGCTGCACGTTGGACACGTGGATCGGGGCCTCGTGGGTCTCGATGCCGCCGGTCTTGGTACCGCGGTCGGTCTGGCCGACACGCACGTGCTTGGTGACGAAGTTGACACCCTGCACGACGACGCGGTTCCGCTCGACGAGCACCTCGATGACCTCGCCCTGCTTGCCGCGGTCTCCGCCGCGGGCCTGCGAGGGGCCGCTGATGACCTGCACGAGGTCACCCTTCTTGATGTTCGCCATGACTAAATGACCTCCGGTGCCAGCGAGATGATCTTCATGAACTTCTTGTCGCGGAGTTCGCGACCGACCGGTCCGAAGATGCGCGTTCCGCGCGGGTCGCCGTCGGCCTTGAGGATGACGGCGGCGTTCTCGTCGAACTTGATGTATGAGCCGTCCGGGCGACGGGTCTCCTTCTTGGTGCGCACGATGACCGCCTTGACGACGTCGCCCTTCTTGACGTTGCCGCCGGGGATCGCGTCTTTGACCGTGGCGACGATGACGTCCCCGAGGCCGGCGTAACGACGGCCTGAGCCACCGAGCACGCGAATCGTGAGCAGCTCCTTGGCGCCGGTGTTGTCGGCGACCTTGAGCCGGGATTCCTGCTGAAGCATTTACTTGGCCTTCTCTAGGATCTCGACCAGGCGCCAGCGCTTGGTGGCGCTGAGCGGACGGGTCTCGTTGATGAGCACCAGGTCGCCGATGCCGGCCGAGTTGGCCTCGTCGTGGACCTTGACCTTGGAGGTGCGGCGGATGACCTTGCCGTACAGCGGGTGCTTGACGCGGTCCTCGACCTCGACGACGATGGTTTTCTCCATCTTGTCGCTCGTGACATAGCCACGACGGGTCTTGCGATAACCGCGGTCCTCCGCGGTGTGAACGTGGGTGGCCGTCTTCTCTGCAGCGGCTTTTGCCTCAGCCATTGTCAGGCCTCCTTCGTGTCTTCGGACGCGTCGTCAACCGCGTCAGCGGCATCCGTCGTCTTCTTGGCGGTTGTCTTTTTCGCGGCCTTGGCGTTCTCCACCGGCGCGGGCGTGGCACGGATGCCCAGCTCGCGTTCGCGGATCACCGTGTAGATGCGCGCGATGTCGCGCTTCACGGCGCGCAGGCGGCCGTGGCTCTCCAGCTGGCCGGTGGCCGACTGGAAGCGCAGGTTGAACAGCTCTTCCTTGGCCTTCTTGAGTTCGTCGACGAGTCGCTCGTCTTCGAAGGTGTCGAGCTCGACGGGTGCGAGCTCCTTGGAACCGATCGCCATTATGCGTCGCCCTCCTCGCGCTTGATGATTCGTGCCTTGAGCGGCAGCTTGTGGATGGCACGGGTGAGCGCCTCGCGCGCGACCGTCTCGTTGACGCCGGCGAGCTCGAAGAGCACGCGACCCGGCTTGACGTTGGCGATCCACCACTCCGGCGAACCCTTACCGGAACCCATGCGGGTTTCGGCCGGCTTCTTGGTGAGCGGACGGTCGGGGTAGATGTTGATCCACACCTTTCCACCACGCTTGATGTGACGGGTCATCGCGATACGAGCTGCCTCGATCTGGCGGTTGGTCACATACGCGGGAGTGATGGCCTGGATGCCGAACTCGCCGAACGACACTGTGGTGCCACCGGTCGCCTGGCCGGTACGGCCGGGGTGGTGCTGCTTGCGATGCTTTACCCTGCGGGGAATCAACATGACTAGGCCTCTGCTCCTACTGCTGCCGGGGCAGCCTCGCGCGGGGCACCGGTGGGTGCACCGCGACGCGGACGGTCTCCGCCGTCGCGACGGTCGTCGCGGCGCTCGGGACGGGACGACTTCTGGTTGGCCTGCTCGCGGGCGAGTTCCTTGTTGGTGATGTCGCCCTTGTAGATCCAGACCTTCACGCCGATGCGGCCGAACGTCGTCTTGGCCTCGTAGAAGCCGTAGTCGATGTTGGCGCGCAGGGTGTGCAGCGGAACGCGGCCCTCGCGATAGAACTCGGACCGGCTCATCTCGGCGCCGCCGAGGCGGCCGGAGACCTGGATGCGAACACCCTTCGCTCCCGCGCGCTGCGCGCCCTGGAGACCCTTGCGCATCGCACGGCGGAACGCGACGCGAGCGCTGAGCTGCTCCGCGATTCCCTGCGCGACGAGCTGCGCCTCGGCCTCGGGGTTCTTCACCTCGAGGATGTTGAGCTGGATCTGCTTGCCCGAGAGCTTCTCGAGGTCGGTACGGATGCGCTCCGCCTCGGCGCCGCGGCGGCCGATGACGATACCCGGGCGAGCCGTGTGGATGTCCACGCGGACACGGTCACGGGTGCGCTCGAT
>FSWJ01000974.1_pt1 | contig 43504 bp, 44 predicted proteins | sample 1637851 | NCBI WGS metagenome assembly FSWJ01 (sample SAMEA3914789, study PRJEB12502) | metagenome | biome: forest; material: soil | place: Canada | collected 2011-07-03 | depth 0.3 m | reverse complement strand
GGTGAGCAGTGCCTCGGTGCCATCGACGTGCCCGAGCTGCTCGCGCGTTACCACCGCCGGTATCCGAAGGTTCGCGTCGTGTTCGCGCAGGCCGGCACCTACTCGTTGCTCGAATCCATGCGCATGGGCGAGCTCGACGTCGTGTTCGTCGCGGGTAGTGGCGCATTTCCCCGATCGCATCCGGCGGCGAGCCGTGCCGTCGTCGACCGGGATATCGCGTCGGAGTCGCTCGTGCTGCTGGTGGCCCCCGACCTTCCACTCGCCAGGTCGTCACGCCTGGGCCTCAGTGATCTGGAGAGGGAGGTGTTCATCGACTTCGAGGAGTCCTGGGCGATGCGCGCGATCAACGACGAAGCCTTCGAGCGGGCAGGCCTCACGAGAAACGTGGCGTTCACCGTGAGCGACGTCCACACCCTGCTCGACCTGGTGCACCGGGAGCTCGGGGTCGCGCTGGTGCCGCGTTCCATCGCGTCCAAACCGCAGGCCGCGGGGCTCGCCATCATCCCGGTGGTCGGCGAGGATGTGCCGGTCTGGAACCTGCGCATGCTGATGGCCGCCCACGATGGAACCACGAACACCGCGAACCGTTTCGTGGAGATGCTGCCGGGGAGCTGAGCGCGAAGGCGACTAGACCCGGCCCATCGCGTCGCCGATGTAGGAGTACTTGAGCAACACCTCGGCCGCGATGCCGGCCTCGTCGAGCACCCCCTGGATCGCGGCGAGCATGTATCGGGAATCCCAGCCCATGTAGATGAAGCGTGACTCGCCGATCGTGTCCCAGTGACCCTGCCAGGCCATGCTGTCGAAGATCGGGCCGCCACGTCGCGCCGTGAAGGCCAGCACCGCCTCGCGCGAGTCCGCCCAGAGCCGCTTGAAGATGCGGTTGAACAGGGACTTGGTGTCGTACACGTCCCAGTGCTCGCCGCGGTACTCCACGTACTCGAACTCGCGCTCCCAGCCGCGCGGCCAGCCGCGCCGCTGGGTCGCGTCCAGGATCGGCGTCAGCCCGTCATCGTCGATGCCGACCGTGACCGGGACGGCCCAGATCCGCACGACGTCGGCGGTGAGGCGCGCGGTGCGCTCCGCGATCGCCGCGGTGCCCCACGCGACCGTGCCGGCGAGGTCGTCGTTGAGCCGGATGCCGCTCGTCGGATAGATGGCGGCGCGCTTGTCGGGGAACGACGCATCGATGGCCCGTTCGGCCAGCGACGACTCGAGCAGGGTCAGGTTGCCGAGCGTCTCGGCGAGCGCGCGATGGCTGTTCTGCTCGTCCTCGCCCAGCTCGGACCATTCGCGGATGCCGTCGCCCGTCCAGGAATCGCCGGGCGCCAGTGGCACGATGTGGTCGACATCCAGTCCGGCGAGGCTATCCACGCCGGCGAGCCGGCCGAGCACGTAGGCGGGATGGGGGAGTGCGCCGTATTTGAGCGCGACCCGCACCCGCTCGTCGGAGGGCGTGATCCGCGCGATCGCGTTCACCAGGTCGCCTTCCTCGCGCGCCCGGCAGAGACGCGCGACGAGCCGTTCCGTGCCGATGCCGACCACGGTGCGGCGTAGCAGCAGCGCCTGGATGTGTTCCAGCGAATCCACAAGGCCGGCGGCATCCATCAGCCCCAGCGAGTGGTCGCGGTACTCGCGCAGCACCAGCGGGTACATGCCGCGGCCGAAGGTGTTCAGCCAGGCGAGCTGGCGGGCGATCGACGGATCGGGTTCCAGCGCCGGGTCGAGCAGTGTGCGGTAGACGGCGGAGTAGTCGCGCCACTCCGCGGCGTGGGTGCGCAGCGCCGCGAGGTCGAGGTGCGGAAAGCGCTGCCGGAAGGCGTCGTACACGCCGCGGCCGCCGGTGGCATCGATCTCCCGGCCCGCCGTCGCGACCAGGTAGTGCCGCCAGAAGCCGGCGATCGCGTCGCCGGTGTTCCGCTCGATCGGCAGCCAGAAGTCGTCCTCGATCTCGCCCTGCTCGGCATGGCTGAGCCCCATGAGCATGTAGTTGTGAATGAGCTCGTGGTCGCGAAGAGGCTCGCCAGTGGAGTTGAGGCTCTCGAAGATCTGCTGCGCGTTCGCGTGGGCGCCGAGCGTGATGGCCACGTGCTCCAGGCGCTGCAGGCCGCGCCAGATGCGCGGCACCTCATCCGGCGGTACCTGGCTGCGGAAGAACGCGTAGTTGTCGTCGAACCGCGACTCGGTGTCGTCCCGGTGGTCGAGCACGACCTTCTCGAAGGTGTCCGCCCAGGCGCGATGCGGACGCAGGCGGGTGCCGCCGCCCGGGCGCACCAGCGCGCGCTCCAGGTCGGGCGAGGGGGCGGTGTGGTGCAGTGCCGCGACGAGCAGCATCAGCGTGGTGATGCGCTGCTGCCCGTCGATGAGCACCAGCTCGTCGGCCACCGGGCTCTTCGTCGAGAGGATCGACCCGATGAAGTGGCGCTGGTGGTCGTCGCCGTCGGCGACCGCGCGGATGTCGGCGAGCAGCTGCTCGCACCCGCCGATGTCCCAGCGATACTGCCGCTGGTAGACCGGCACGACGATGGTGGTGTCCGCCGTCGAGAGCCACTGCAGGGTGTTGACCGCGGTCGCGTCTACGTTCGTTGCGGCGTTCGTTGCAGTGCTCATGGTGTGGTTGTCAGTTTACCGGGAGGGTCCGGACGTTAGGCTCACCTTACCTGGCCAGTTAAAACGTGCTGGCCCCGACGAAAGGCATGATGCGAATCATGGGTTACATCAAGTCCGCCGCTCTCGAAGAGACCGGCTATGTGGTTCTGGACCGCTATGACCAGGAGGCCGACCCCCAGGAGTGGCTCGACATCGAGTATGTCGACTGGAAGTCATCCGGGGAGACCCAGTTCGCCCCCCTCGCCAGCGCGAAGGGCGAGATCGAGGTCAATGGGTTCTGGAACCACAAGCCGCCGCGCACCGACAAGGACGGCGTCTGGATCCCGTCGCAGGTGGAGAAGGCGCCGCACCTGGTCGCCCGGGCCAAGGAGCCGGGCGCCAACGTCGGCCGTTGCCGGGTGATCGAGCTGCAGCCCAACGACTACGCCGACTGCCTCTACAACCTCCACCAGGACGACAACAACCGACTCAACCCCGATGGAACCGGCTGGGTCGTGCGCGGATTCTTCAACCTGACCGACGACAAAGACAGCTTCTTCGTGCTGCGCGACAACCGCACAGACCCGAGCGTCGAGTACCGCATCGCGCTGCCGGCCGGGGCGCAGCTGATCATCGACACGCAGCGCCTCTGGCACGCCGCCACCCACCTCGGCGCCGACCCGCGCTACTGCCTGATCACGTCATGGGAGTCCGGCCCCGAGCTCGACGCCTACATCGCGAAGCACAACGGCGTCAGCCGCGTGCCGAACGTCGAAGTGGCCCAGGACGTTCTGGATGCCGGCCAGGCCGAGCAGGCGCGTCGCATCGCCGCCCGCGCGGCCTTCTACGCCGCGAAGGGCCAGGCCGAGGCCACCGCGATGAGCGAGGCCTAGTCGGTCGTTCCCGCCGTCGTCCAGCCGTCGAGAGGCGGGCGATGGCGGGACTTCCCACGCTCGTATACTCGGGATCGTGTCCAATCGGGGAGCGGGTCGTGAGTCTGTCTATCGGACCATCGCGAACGAGCTCCAGGACCGGATCAACGCCGGCGAATGGCAGCCGGGCGAGAAGATGCCGACCGAGTCGAGCTTCGTCGAGCAGTTCGGCGTCAATCGGCTGACGGTACGGCAGGCGCTGGCCCAACTGCAGCAGACGGGCGTTATCGAGATCCGCCAGGGGAGCGGTACTTTTCTCGCCAATCCGTCGCCCGTGCTCGAAATCGCCGTGGACCCCGGGCGTCAGCTCGTGGACGAGGGCAGTGTCCACGCCTCGATCAAGAGCATCGTGAACGACGTGACGGAGTCGGTGATCGCGTTCGAACCGGATGCGAACGGCCTCGCCAGCGGACATCTCGGCATAGATGCAATGCACATCGCTCGCCTGGATACCCTCGTCGGTTCCGGTGGCGATCCCTTCGCCGTCAGCAGTTATTGGCTCGACGGTCGCCGATTTCACGACGTCGTGGATCGGTGGCTTCCGAACGCTACTCTCTCGACCGTTCTCCGCGACGGCTACGGGGTGACCCTGTTCTACGACTGGCGCGCATTCTCTGCTACGGCGGCCGGCCAGATCGAGGTGGAGCAGCTCGGCGGGAGGCAGGGGGCGCCCCTGATCGTGCGCGACGGAGTCAGTGTCGACGACGATGGTGCGGCGATCTACTACGTCCGGCGGCGCATTCGCGCGGAGCGGGCGTCCTACGTGGTGAGGTATCGCCACTAGGCAGCGCTCTTTCGACGTGCTGTTCATGCGCAGTTAATTTCGACTCTCATGACGATTCATCTAGATGAATCAGCATCATTGGCATGGCCGAAAAATACCTTCATATCGTGCAGACGAGTCCGACTCCCGGTCGCGAGGACGAGTTCAACGAGTGGTACGAGAACGTCCACGTACCTGAAGTGCTGAGGATGCCGGGCTTCCTCAGCGGACAGCGTTTCCGCCTCGCCGCCGAGGACCCGTTCTCCGGACCGCGCTATCTGGCGGTCTACGAGATCGAGTCCGACGACATCGCGGCGACGCTCGACACGGTCAGGAACACCGCCCCGGCCCGGACCAAGTCCGGTGCCATCGACACGAGCGTCAGCGTCGTACTCACCTACGAGCCGATCGGTCGTCTCCACCACTCCGCCCCCGACGCAACACCCATCACCCAGGAGCACTAGAAAGTGAAGAAATTCATCCGAGTGGCAGTCCCACTCGTCATCATCGGCGCGCTCGCCGGATGCAGCGCCACCGCAACGGCGGCGCCGTCTCCCACAACGACCTTCAGCGCGGATCATCCCGTGACCATCGAGTTCTGGAACACCTATACCGGAGCGCTCGAAACCGAACTCGGCAGCATTGTCAGCGACTTCGAGCATTCGCACCCCGGTATCACCGTGAAGCTCGTGTACCAGCCCTATGACACCGAGCTTCAGTCGCTTCAGACCGCGGTGGCCGCGAAGCAGCCGCCGGCCCTCGCGCAGCTCGAACTCACGTCGATGGCGCAACTCGCCTCGTTCGGTGCGCTCGACCCGCTGTCGAAGGAACTGAGTCCGTCTGCCGAGAAGAAGGTGAAGGCGGCGATGATTCCGAGCATCGCCACCGCCAACTCGTACAAGGGCACGCTCTACACGGTCCCGATGGGCTACAACTCGAACGTTCTCTACTACAACCCCGACCTCGTCGCGAAGGCCGGGCTGACACCCGCTGATCTTCCGACCACCTGGTCGCAGCTGGAGAAGGTCGGGGCCGAACTCACCAAGGACACGAACGGCGACGGAACGCCGGACGTTTACGGCTACGGATTCCCGTCGCAGGCACCCTGGATCCTCGAGGCGCGCACCTGGCAGGCGGGAGGTGAGGTCTTCAACAAGGACAACACCCAGGCCACCTTCAACTCGGCCGCGGGCCAGAAGGTGCTCGCCAACTACCAGGACCTGGTGAAAGACAAGGCCGGTGAGATGGTGCAGAACGACTCGTCGCTCAGCCAGCTCACCTCCCTGTTCGCCACCGGCAAGATCGCGATGTTCGAGCAGTCGTCCACCGCGATGCAGGGCATCGCCAGCGCTGCGCCGTTCGCGGTCGGCGTCTCCCAGTTCCCGACCATGGGCAAGCCGGTGTACAGCCTCGGCGGTTACAACCTCGGCATCTTCAAGGATGCCCCGGCCGACCAGAAGGCGGCGGCGGCCGAGTTCGAGCAGTGGTGGGCGACTCCGTCCGTCGCGGCCGAATGGACGAGCATGTCCAACTACATGCCGGGCATCCAGGCAGCGCTCACCTCGGACACCTACACGAAGTGGCTGGCCGAGGACCCGCGCCGCGGAGTCGCCGCCAAACAGCTGTCCGGTGCGCGCAGCAGGCCCAACCTGCCGTCCTACCCGCAGATCTCGATGGACTGGGCCAACGCCTTCCAGGCCACGCTCAGCGGACAGGGCACAGCGAAGTCCAACCTTGATTCCGCGGCCACGACGGCCGACGGCATCCTCGCCACCTCGGCGAACTAACCCACCGCACCACTCGTGGGCGGCCATCGACCGATGGCCGCCCCCCCCGACATTCTTGGAGCAGTACGTGAAAATAGTTCCCGCCGCAGCAACGTCGATCGTGAATCTCGAACAGATCAGGGCGTCGTCCTCGTTCATTCGCGCGTTCGAGCTTTCCATCGATTTCGCGATGGATGATCTCGATGACGAGCTGTTCGACGAGCTCATCGAGCTGCGGGAAGGCGGGATCGCCTTCACGGTGCACGCGCCGTTCCGTGACATCAACATCGCCTCACTCAACCCTGGAGCCTACGAAGCGGCGCGCGTGGACATGATGCGCTCCGCGGAGATCGCCAACCGTATAGGCGCGACCGTCGTGAACGTGCATCCCGGCATCCACAGCTACTTCCCGCTGCAGCACTGGCCGCGGATGAAGGAGATGGAGCGCGCCATCTATGAGGAGCTCTCCGATTTCGGCAGCCCGCGCGGCATCCGCATCGTCGCGGAGAACCTGATCAAGACGAATGTTCACTTCGAGGACACCTGGACGCTCGACGGGGTGATCACGCTGCATGACATGTGGAACGCCGAGCTCAAGGGGATCTGCCTTGACACCGGACACGCTCACCAGGCGGGCCTCGATGTGGCCGACGCCGTGCGCCGCCTCGGTCCACGTCTCAAGCACATGCATCTGCAGGACAACCACGGGGGCCCGATCGACGAGCACCTTCCGATCGGAGAAGGCACCATCGACTGGCCCTCGGTCTTCGCGGCGCTCGACGAGATCGGTTACGAGGGATACGGGGTCTTCGAGTTCGGGCCGGCGGAGAAGCAGCGCGCCGTTCTCGACGGATTTGCTGCGCATTTCACCGAACTGGGAATCTCGACGTTGTGATCGGGGTGCGCTCGCATCGCTGGATGCCGTTCCTATTTCTCTCGCCGGCCGTCATCCTGCTCTGCGTCTTCGTGTTCTACCCGATGCTCAGTGCGCTCGGCACGAGCCTTACCAACTGGAACGGTATCTCGAACGACTCCAGGTTCATCGGGCTCCTGAACTATCTGCAGGCCTTCGAGAGTCCGGAGGTCCTGCAGGCGGTCGGGAACACGTGTCTCTACGTTGTGCTGACCCTGCCGCTCAGCCTCGCACTCGCCTTCTTCGCCGCGCTCGCCGTCGAACGCAAGAGCGCGGCGTCGACGACACTCCGGGTGGCCTTCGCGATCCCGTTCGTGATCAGCATCCCCGTGGTCTCGGTGGTGTGGGTGTGGATCTTCGACCCCAACTTCGGGCTTCTCAACTACCTTCTCGGGGTCGTCGGTCTCGCCCCGCAGCACCTGCTCGCCGGCTCCAACACGGCGATGCTCGCGATCGCCATCCCGTCGGTGTGGAGGCAGTTCGGCTATTTCATGCTCGTCCTGCTCGCGGGCATGAAGAACGTCGACCCGGCGTTCCACGAAGCGGCGCGACTCGACGGCGCAGGCTACTGGCAGCGCGCGATGCGCATCACGCTGCCGCTGCTGGGCCCGCAATTGTTCTTCTGCCTGGTGCTCGGAGTGATCGACTCGTTCCAGGTCTTCGCCCAGGTGGACCTGATGACGGGCGGCGGCCCGCTGAACAGCACCAACGTCATCGTCTACGAGCTGTACAAGCAGGGATTCAGCTACTTCCACATCGGATACGCCTGCGCGATCGCGATCCTCCTGATCATCGTGCTGGGAGCAGCCACCTGGGCCCAGCAACGCTGGCTGGGATCGAAGGTGTTCTACCAATGAGAGCGTCCAGAGCTCTGAGCACCGTGTCGTCCGCACTCAAGATCGTGTTGGCGCTGATCGTGCTGTTCCCGATCCTCTGGATGGTGTTCACCGCCCTCAAGCCGGAATCGGAGGCGATCAGTGCCACGCCGACGCTGTTTCCGCTGCACTGGCAGTGGAGCAACCTCGCCGAGGTGGAACAGGCCGGGCCGTTCCTGCGCTGGTACTTCAACAGCGCGGTTATCGCCCTGGCGACCATCCTCGGCAACCTTGTCGTGGGCGTCCCGGCGGCCTACGCCTTCGCTCGGCTGACGTTCCGGAGCAGGAACGTGCTGTTTCTCGTCGTACTGGCAACGCTGATGATCCCGGGCGAGGTGCTGCTCATTCCGCTGTTCGTGCTGCTCAGCCAATGGGGCTGGGTCGACACCTACCAGGCCCTCATCGTTCCGTTCATCGCGAACGCGTTCGTCATCTTCCTGCTGAAGCAGTTCTTCGAGACCGTGCCGCGGGAACTCGAGGAGGCCGCGGTGATCGACGGCGCCGGGCCGTTCCGGATCATGCGATACGTGATCCTGCCGTTGTCCGTTCCCGCGCTGGCCGTCGCCGCTTTCTTCACTTTCATCGCCTCCTGGAACAGCTACCTCTATCCGCTGATCGTCACGCGGTCGGAGGCGATGCGCACCGTCACCGTCGGACTGTCACTGTTCAAGAGCGAGACCGGCACGAACTGGCCTTTGTTGATGTCGGCGGGGACGCTGATCGCCATCCCGGCGATCCTTGCGTTCCTGCTCATCGAACGGCATCTGAAGGACACCATGGCGATGAGCGGGATCAGGGGATGACCGTGACTGCATTGGCGAATATTCGAGACGTCTCCGACGGGCTCGCGATCGGCACGATTCGTCGCGGGGTGCTGCTTCGCAGTGATGCGCCGATGATTGGCGATCAGACGCCGGTCGGGATTGCCTGGCCTCCTTCCACGATCGTCGACCTGCGGCATCCGGTCGAACTGATGGGCGACGAACATCCGCTGGCGTCGGGCGGCGCAGTTGTTCATCGGGTGTCCCTTGTCGATCCTGCGGGGGAAGGACCCCGTGGTGCCGGGGCGGACGATCTCAGCGGTTTCTACTCCAGACTGCTCACTCCGCCGGCGATCGGCCTTGTCGAGGCGGTCGAGCTGATCGCCGCAGCCGGCGACGGGCCGGTGCTGGTGCACTGCCTCGCGGGGAAAGACCGTACCGGAGTTGTGATCGCCCTGGTGCTCCGGCTCGTGGGTGTCGTCCGCAGCCAGGTGATCAACGAGTATCTGCTGACGAACCTCGTGCTGGACCAGCTGATGCCCCGCCTCAACCAGAGCTACGCGGCCATCGACGGCCCGAATCGAGAGGCGCGCACCGTCACCCGCGCGCACATCGCTGCCCCTCGGGAGCACATCGTCCACGTGATGGACGTGTGGGATGGGAACAGAGAAGGGACCCTCGGCTGGTACCTCGACAACGGCGGTAACGCGGGGTCGGTCGCGGCCCTGACGGCTCGGCTGGTCGAGCCCTAGTCGAGAGTGACTCTAAATGGTCCTGGGCGGCGACGGTGAAGACTTGTCCTGCGAGAGGCGATGATCGTTCGTGCAAGGAGAACGCGGAACGAAGTCTGACTCCCACACAGCGCACCTCGCATGACTTCCGTTTTCGGGCAACTCACGGTGGTCGCTCCGTGATTCACAGCACTCCGCGCGCCGCCCACGCGGTCGCCGACACCGTGAACGCGCCGGTCGGGAGGCTGTCTCGGCAGGCCTCACGCAGCCGCTCCTGCGCCGGTTCATCGAGACCTCCGACGTAAGCGCCGGCCGGCCCGACGCCGAGTGTGAACGGCTCCCACCACTCCTCGAAACCGCTGAAGCCGACCTCCACGGTGAGGGCGGCCGACCGGATGTCGTGCAGCCCGGCAGCGTCGAACAGTTCCGCGAGGTGGCCCTCCCGCACCCCCGCGAGGCCGGACTCATCGTCGACTCCGGGGTCGAGCATCCGGGCGACCTTCCAGAACGGCGAGAGCGCGCCGGTGTCTCCGCCGTAGTCCCAGACGCAGGCCGCGACTACCCCGCCGGAACGAGTAACGCGAGCCATCTCGCGCAGGCCCGCGACCGGGTCGCTCATGAAGTGCACGACCAGCTCGGCCAGAGCGACATCGAACCGGTCGTCATCGAAGGGCAGCTGTTCGGCCACGGCTTCGCGGATGTCCACTCCGGGCAGTCGGACTCGGGCCGCCTCGACGAAGGGCGCCGACGGGTCGACCGCGCTCACCTGATCGGCTCCCAGTCGTGACACCAGCACGGAGGTGAGTGCGCCCGGCCCGCATCCCACATCCAGGGCGCTCTGCCCGGACTCGACATCCGCGAAGTCTGCCAGCTCGCCGGCGAGCTTCTCCGAATATCGGCCGATGAATCTCCAGTACGCATCGGCGCCGACCTGAAAGCTCATGCTGCGAATCTACGGCGATGCGGGCGATCCGGCCAGCCGAAGAATGTGGCTCCGTGCGTGCTCCACCGCGGCATCCAGCTGTCGAACAGGTGGTTCTCGTGGCGGAGTGACGACCTCGTGGATCATCTCGCTCACCACCGTCGCGCCGGTCGCGTCGAGCACCGGCAGTTGCGACATCCGGATGAGACGACCGCCACGCCGTGCCTAGCGACGATCGGGCCGAGGACCACCCCCATCGCCCCGGTCGGACCGGAGACCTGGATGGTGGACCCGCCGAACCGAAGGGATCGCCCGAGTACTCCTGTGACGTGACCATGATGTGATCATGTGATCATCTGAAGAACCTCGCCGAATTCCGCTCATCAGTGCGGCGCGTTCATCGGGCAGGTTTAGCCTGAAAGGGTGACCTCGCAGCAGAACCCAGCCCCCACCATCGCGACCGTCGGTGCCCTGCGCGCCTCTGGACATATCCAGAAGTCGCTCCGCACGGAGCTGCGTGACAACCTGCTCGCGAAGCTCCGGGCCGGTGAGGACCCGTGGCCCGGGCTGCACGGGTTCGAGAACACGGTCATCCCGCAGGTGGAGCGCGCGCTCATCGCCGGACACGACATCGTGCTGCTGGGCGAGCGCGGCCAGGGCAAGACCCGGCTGCTGCGCACCATCGGCACCCTGCTCGACGAGTGGACGCCCGTGATCGACGGCGCAGAGTTGGGCGAGCACCCCTATGAGCCGATCACGCACGACTCGATCCGCCGTGCAACCGAACTCGGCGACGACCTGCCGGTGGCCTGGCGTCACCGCAGCGAGCGATACGTGGAGAAGCTGGCGACGCCCGACACCTCGGTCGCCGACCTGATCGGGGATGTCGACCCGATGAAGGTGGCGGAGGGACGCTCCCTGGGCGACCCGGAGACGATCCACTTCGGCCTCATCCCGCGCAGCCACCGCGGCATCGTCGCGATCAACGAGTTGCCCGACCTGGCCGAGCGCATCCAGGTGGCGATGCTCAACGTGATGGAGGAGCGCGACATCCAGATCCGCGGCTACGTGCTCAGGCTGACCCTCGACGTGCTCGTCGTCGCGAGCGCCAACCCCGAGGACTACACCAACCGCGGCAGGATCATCACGCCGCTGAAGGACCGTTTCGGCGCCGAGATCCGCACCCACTATCCGACCGAGCTCGAGGCCGAGATCGCGGTCATCCGCCAGGAGGCCGAGCTGGTCGCCGAGGTGCCGGACTACCTGGTCGAGATTCTCGCCCGCTACACCCGCAACCTGCGCGAGTCCTCCTCCGTCGACCAGCGCAGCGGTGTGAGCGCACGCTTCGCGATCGCCGGGGCCGAGACCATCGCGGCGGCGGCCCTCCACCGCGCCGCCGCGTTCGGCGAGGATGTCGCCGTCGCCCGGGTGGTCGACCTCGAGACCGCGGTCGACGTGCTGGGCGGCAAGATCGAGTTCGAGTCGGGCGAGGAGGGTCGCGAGCAGGAGGTGCTCACCCACCTGCTGCGGGTCGCGACCTCCGACACCGTTCGCGAGCACTTCCGCGGCATCGACTTCGCGCCGCTGGTCGACGCGATCGAGGCCGGCGCGATGGTGACCACCGGCGGGCGGATGCCGGCCCGCGACTTCCTGGCCGGCCTGCCGGTGCTGGGGGAGTCGGAGCTGTACGACGACGTGTTCGGCCGGCTCGGCGCGAAGAGCGACGGCGAGATGGCGGCCGCGCTGGAGCTCGCCCTCGAGGGCCTCTACCTTGCGCGGAGGATCGGCAAGGACACCGACGGATCAGAGACGGTCTATGGCTAAGGACAGAACGCGATTCAAGCGCTACGAGGGCGGCGATCCGCTGGCGGCACCGGTCGACCTGTCGGAGGCGCTCGACGCGATCGGCGAGAGTGTCATGGCGGGCACCTCGACGGAGCGCGCGATGCGGGAGTTCCTGCGCCGCGGCGGCCGCAACCAGTCCGGCCTCGACGACCTCGCGCGACGGGTCGCGGAGCGCCGCCGCGACCTGCTGCAGCGCCACAACCTGGACGGCACCCTGCAACAGGTGAAGGAGCTGCTCGACCACGCCGTGCTCGAGGAGCGCAAGCAACTCGCCCGTGATGCGCAGATGGATGACGCCGACCGCGCCTTCGCGGAGATGCGGATGGAGAACCTGCCGGCCTCGCCGTCGGCAGCGGTGACCGAACTCAGCGACTACCAGTGGCAGTCGCCTGAGGCCCGACAGGATTACGAGAAGATCAAGGACCTGCTTGGCCGCGAGATGCTCGACCAGCGGTTCGCCGGCATGAAGCAGGCCCTCGAGGGCGCGACCGACGAGGATCGCGCCGCGATCAACGAGATGCTGAACGACCTGAACGGCCTGCTCGAGAAGCACCAGCGCGGTGAGGACACGCAGGCCGACTTCGACGACTTCATGACGAAGCACGGCGACCAGTTCCCCGAGAATCCGCAGAACATCGACGAGCTGCTCGATTCGCTCGCGAAGCGCTCGGCGGCGGCCCAGCGCATGCTCAACTCGATGTCGGCCGAGCAGCGTAACGAGCTGATGCAGCTCTCCGCGCAGGCCTTCGGCTCACCGCAGCTCATGCAGTCGCTGGCCCAGCTTGACTCCAACCTGCAGGCGTTGCGGCCCGGGGAGGACTGGTACGGCTCCGAGCAGTTCGGTGGCGAGCAAGGGCTCGGACTCGGCGACGGCACCGGCGTGCTGCAGGACCTGGCGGACCTCGACGACCTGTCGGAGCAGCTCTCCCAGCAGTACGGCGGGGCGCGCATGGATGATGTCGACCTCGACAAGCTGGCGAAGCAGCTCGGTGACCAGGCGGCGGTGGACGCGAAGACGCTGCGCGAGCTGGAGAAGGCCCTGAAGCAGAGCGGCACCCTGCGCAACGACTCGACCGGCCAGCTGAAGCTCACCCCGAAGGCGATGCGCCAGCTCGGCAAGGCGCTGCTGAAGGATGTGGCGACCCGGCTCTCGGGTCGCGGCGGCCAGCGCGACACCCGCCAGGCCGGCGCGGCGGGGGAGCAGTCCGGCGCGACGCGCCCGTGGGCGTTCGGCGACACCGAACCGTGGAACATCCCGCGCACCGTGCTCAACAGCGTGCAGCGGCGGGCGGGTGGTGGCTCGGGCAAGCTCATCGAGATCGACGACATCGAGGTGTCGGAGACGGAGGCGCGCACCCAGTCGGCGGTGGCGCTGCTGGTCGACACCTCCTTCTCCATGGCGATGGATGGCCGCTGGGTGCCGATGAAACGCACCGCACTCGCGCTCCACACCCTGATCACCTCGAGGTTCCGCAACGACCACCTGCAACTCATCGGCTTCGGCCGGCACGCCGAGGTGATGGACATCGAGCAGCTCACCGCGCTCGACGCCATGTGGGACAAGGGCACCAACCTGCATCACGCGCTGCTCCTCGCCAATCGGCACTTCCGCAAGCACCCCAACGCGCAACCCGTTCTGCTGATCGTGACCGACGGGGAGCCGACCTCCCATCTGGAGGCCAGCGGCGAGGTCTTCTTCACGTACCCGCCGCATCCGGTCACCATCGCGTATGCGGTGCGCGAGCTCGACAACTCGATGCGCCTCGGCGCCCAGACCACGTTCTTCCGGCTGGGCGATGACCCGGGCCTCGCCCGGTTCGTCGACCAGATGGCGAAGCGCGCGCACGGCCGGGTGGTCGCACCCGAGCTCGACGACCTCGGCGCGGCCGTGGTCGGCTCGTATCTCGGTTCGCGCGGCGGATCGTCGCAGGGCGGCGACCTCGGCAGCGGCTACGGCGACTGGTTCGGCAACCGCGGCTTCTGGGTGGGCTGACAAGCGCGAGTCGGCAGAGAGGCCGTTGCGGCGGCCACTAACTCGCCTGCACGAGCCCCTTTTTCACCATGCTCTCGCCCGCGGCGATGACGGCGTCGCGCGTCGGGCGAGGCTCCCAGCCGAGCATGCGTCGAGCCTTCTCGTTGGAGAGCTGCTTGCGGTAGCCGAGGTCGGGTGCTGTTGCTCGAAGCTGCGGGTTGAACAGCGCGCCGACGCGCGCCACGATCGTCGGGATCTTTCGGGTCGGCACAGCTGCCGCCGCGTTGCCAAGGTCGGACTTGAGCAGCGCCCCGATCTGTGCGAGCGACATCACGGGGTCGCTCGACAGCAGGAAGCGCTGGCCCGCGGCATCCTTCGTCGTCATGGCGAGCACGTGAGCCGCCGCCACATCGCGCACGTCGACGATCGGGATGTAGACGTCGGGGAAGGCCGGGAACCCGCCATCGAGCATGTTCTGGATGATGTGATTCGATCCCGAGATGTCGTCGCCCATCACCGGCCCCATGACTGCGACCGGCAGCGTGGTCACCAGCTCCATCGTCCCGCCCTCGGTGGCGATGAAGTCCCAGGCGGCGCGCTCGGCGAGGGTCTTGCTCTTGCCATAGGCATCCACGCCGGGTCCGTCGAGGATCGTCCAGTCCTCCTCGGTGAAGATATGCCCGTCGTGCGGATGCCCCCAGCTCACGGCATGGAACGCGGACGTGAGCACGACCCGCTCCACGCCACCGTCGCGGGCGACGCGCAATACGCGCAGGGTGCCCTCACGCGCAGGGACGATGAGGTCGTCCTCGTTCTCGATGTGGCCGGGCTGCACCGGCGAGGCCACGTGCAGCACGAAGTCGACTCCGGTGACCGCGTCGGCCCAGCCGGCGTCATCCATGAGGTCGGCGGCGACGAACTCGAGCGCGTCGCCCCTGGTCATGCCCGCGTCGGTGAGAACCGCGCGAACGGAGGCCTCGCGTCCGAGGGATCGCACCGTGGCGCGGACCCGGTAACCCGCATCGAGCAGCTGAAGGATGCAGTGCCCGGCGATGAATCCGGACCCGCCGGTGACGAGTACGCGCTGTTGTGTCATGTGACCACCCTGCGCTCCGGGCAGGGGCGAAGCCAGAGTCCCCGCGATACCGGGACCGGCAGGACCAGTCACGTTCGGCGTTGGCGGCTTACGGTGGAGTCATGACGGACGACCCGAACCTGCTCGGCTCGAACCTGCTCGGCGAATTTCTGCGCGCGCGGCGCGAGCTGGTCACCCCGGAGCAGGCTGGCATCCCGGTGCTCGGCACGCGTCGTGTCCCCGGGCTCCGTCGCGAGGAGGTCGCCATGCTGGCCGGGATCAGCGCGGACTACTACCTGCGTCTCGAGCAGGGTCGCGATCGCAACCCGTCGGTGCAGGTGCTGGAATCAATCGCGCGGGTGCTGCAGCTGGACGATGACACGAGCGCCTATCTGATCGGACTCGCCGCGGACAGGCCGAAGCGCCGACGTCGGCCGGCTAGGGAAACTGTCCCCACCGGAATCGCAAAACTCCTCGCCGGTCTGCAGATCCCAGCGTTCGTGGAGGGCCGCTACCTCGACGTGCTTGCCGCGAACCCCCTCGCCGCCGCCGTTTCGCCACGACTGGTTCCCGGTATGAATCGCCTGCGGGATGTCTTCCTCGACCCGGCAGAGCAGGCGCTGTTCCCCGACTGGAACGCCGCCACCGCCGGTCTCATCGCCGGCTTCCGCCAATCGGTCGGCACGGACATCGACAACCCCCGGTTCATCGAACTCGTCGGAGAGCTGTCGCTCGCGAGCCCTCGGTTCCGGGAGCTGTGGGCCCGCCACGATGTCGGACCGCGCCGGGGCGCGATCGTGCGCTTCGAACATCCGCAGGTCGGCGAGCTCGTGCTCAACCGCGAGAAGCTGCTCATCAGCGACAGCATCATGCTGGTGCTGTATCACCCGGATGCCGGCAGCGAGTATGCGGACAAGCTCGCCCTGCTGGCGTCGGCGGCCCTGCCGCCCGCGACGCTACGTCGCTTCGCCGGCGCGGCGCAGCCCATCATGGGTGTCGGCTCGCCAGCGCTCGAACACGACGTCGGCACGGGTGTCCCGGAGCCGTGACGCCAGGGGCACGACGACGAGGTCGATGAGCGGGTCGAGCAGCTCATCGGCCATGGCCGTCCTCACGAAGCCCTCGATGCGCGTCAGATCCGAGACGATGAGCATTTCGATGTTGGACTGCAGCAGCACGATCGCCGCCAGCCGTCGCTCGAAAGCCGGGACGCTCCACAGTTCGGAGCTGAGCGCGGTGATCTCATCGTGTGACATCCCCGGGAACTTGCGGGACGCATCCCTGACGGTGGCGCGGACCGCGCCGACGGAGGAGCCGTAGGCGCGGAGGGTCGCGTCGATGAATTCCCCGGCTTCGCTCATCCGTCCATTGTCGCGCCCCGCTGGTCCTATCCTCGAAGCATGACCGACCTGAGCCTCCGCCTGCCGAACACGCGGTTGCGCGCCGTGCTGAATCTGGGCGTGAAGCACGCGGCGGCGAAGACGCTGCCGTCACGGTTCGCCGACGCGGAGCTGTTCGCCGACTGGGATGACGACGAGCGCAGCAGCGCCCTCTACGTGGAGTTCGAGCACGGCCAGCTGCACCTGGAGTCCACCGGCGACGGGTTCAGCCACCACTTCCACAGCGGCAGCGGCGAGCATCGGGACAGTAGCCCCTGGCCCCCCGCGGATACGGCCGACCTGATCGAATGGGCGACACTTCTCGCTACCGACCTCCACGCGCTGATGCCGCAGCTGCTCGACGACATCACCCAGGCCGCGGCCTGGCACGACGAAGGTTTCGACCTCTATGTCTGCGAGGTCGAGGAGCCCGTGCAACTCGACCTGGTCGAGATCGAGGTGGAGGGCGAGCTGATGACCCTGCCCTGGCTCGGCGCCGGCACCGTCACCAACGACCACATCGACGGCGACAACCATCCGATCGCCCTCCTGTGGAGCCCGGACGACTCGGAGCCCGACCAGCCGATCGCGGAAGCCTGGCTCGATCCCGACACCGAGACCCCGCGCTCGCGCGCCCTGCCGGGCATCGACTGGGAGGCCATCGGCATGCCGGCGGACGAGGTGCTGCCGTGGCTCGAGGGAATCTATCTGAACCACCACGTGATCCCGGATGCCGAAGGCACCCTGCTCACCGCCGTGCTGGAGCGGCTCGGGGGACTCGACTGATGGAACTCTCCGACTACCTGGTCTTCCAGCTCGGCGACACCGTGGCGCGGCATCGCGACCAGGTGCTCGACCTGGTGCCCCGCGAGCGCCAGAAGGAGCGGCTGCCCAGGGGCAACTCGATTGCCTGGGCCACCTTCCACGTCGGCAGGCACGCGGCGCTCGCCCTCGATGTCATCGGATTCCCGAGTGACGTGCCTACCTCGCGTCGCCCGGGCGACGGCCTGCAGGAGGTCGAGCAGGACTGGTTCGACGGGGTCACCGCTGAGGAGGCGGACGAGTACACGACTGCCGTGCTGGCCGACGTGCAGCGCTACCTGTCCACCGGTCCGGATCTCGACCGGCGCCCCGATGTCGCATCCGGCCTTCGTGCGGCCGGCATCGACGAGTCCGTCTTCGGATGGCTGTACCGGCTCTGGGACCAGCCGCTGGCTTTCCTCGTGGCGTGGCCGCTCACTGGCCACATCACGAACCACGTCGGTGAGATGATCGCCACCCGCAACCAGTTCGGGCTCAGTCCGTTTCGCTGACTTCTTAACGGCAGGTGAACAGCATGTGTCGCGAAGGTGTTGACAGAAAATCACCCCGTTTGAAGGGGATTGCCACGATAATGTGACCTCCAATGAGCGCCACAGCGAAACGCGGCATCGCGATCGGCCTCGCGGTCCTTCTGATCGTGGGGATCGTGTTCGCGATCTTCGGCGGCCGGCTGTTCGGCGCCGCCAAGGCGGGCGGTTCCGGCCCGCTCACCGTCGTCACCGGCGTCATCGGATCGGAGAAGGCACCGTTCTTCGCCGACGCCGGGGTGAAGAAGATCTTCGCCGATGCGGGCTACGACGTGGAGGTGACCACCGCCGGCTCGCGCCAGATCGCCACCAGCGTGAACCTCAAGGGCGTCGACTTCGTCTTCCCGTCGTCGGCCCCCGCCGCACAGAAGATCAAGCTGCAGACCGGCGCCTCCACGACCTTCGCACCGTTCTACTCGCCGATGGCGATCGCGACCTTCACGCCGATCGTGCAGCTGCTCAGCGCCGCGGGGATCGCGAACCAGAATGCGGCCGGCACCTGGCACCTCGATGTCGCCAAGTACCTGGCGGCGGTCGCCGCCGGCACCCGCTGGAACCAGCTTCCCGGTGCGGCGAGCCTCTACAACAGCTCGCGCTCGATCCTCATCTCGAGCACGGACATCCGCCAGTCCAACTCGGCCGCCATGTACCTCGCCATCGCGTCCTACGTCGCGAACAACAACAGCATCGTCGATTCGCAGTCCAGCCAGGATGCCATCATCGACCAGGTCGGCTCGCTCTTTCTCGAGCAGGGCTTCTCCGCATCCTCATCCGAGGAACCGTTCGACGACTACCTCTCCCAGGGCATCGGCTCGAAGCCGATGGTGATGATCTACGAAGCGCAGTTCCTCGGTGAAGAGATGGGCGACCAGAAGAGCGCGATCACGCCCGACATGGTGCTGATGTATCCAGACCCGACCGTGTTCTCGAAGCACACCGTCGTGCCGCTCAGCAAGACCGGCACCGCCATCGGCCAGATGCTGGTCGACAACCCGAAGCTCGCGAAGCTGGAGGCCATCTACGGCTTCCGTCCGGCCAACGCCACCGTGTTCAAAGACGCACTCACCGAACACAAGCTCGCCGTGCCGCCGCTGCCCGTGAACGTCATCGACCCGCCGAGCTACGAGACCCTCGAGTCGATGATCGAGCAGATCAGCACCCGCTACGACACCCCCGGTTCAACGCCCGCCCCGACGGCGAGCACGATCCCGAATTCGACGCCGATCCCCGACCCAACACCCACACCGCCGCAGTAGCAAGGGAGCATTATGTCTGACGCATCTCTCGACCTCACCGCACCACCGCCCTCGACGCCGTCGACCACCACGACCGCGCCGGCCGTGCAGTCCGACCTCGTGCTCGTGCCGCCGGCACCGGTTCCCGACATCAGCACGACCCAGGCCAGTTCTATGATGCCGGTCGACAGCGCACGTGCCGCCGAGCTCGCCGAGCGGGCGAAAGCCTTCGTCGCCGGGCTGGTCAACCAGGACCCGCACTCGCCGGACTACCAGACCAAGCTCGATGACGTCGCCAACATGGGCCGCGACGACATCCGCGCGGCGGCGAACGTCAGCAACACCATGCTGCAGCGGCCGGTTGCCGCGCTCGCCGCCGCCCGCGGCAAGGGCGACGACGGAGACCCGCAGCGCCAGGTCGCGAAGACGCTGGTGAGCCTGAGGCTCGAGGTGGAGGACCTCGACCCGTCGAAGGCCGACGGCGGCATCGGCCAGATGCTGCTGAACCTCATCCCGTTCCGCGACAAGATCCGCAGCTACTTCGCAAAGTACGCATCGGCGCAGGGCACGCTCGACAAGATCATCCACGCGCTGCAGGACGGCCAGGATCAGCTGCTCAAAGACAACGCGGCGATCGAGGGCGAGAAGACCAACCTCTGGGACTCGATGAACAAGCTGCAGGAGTACTCCGTGCTCACCAGCGCACTGGACTCCCAGCTGGTCACCCAGATCGCGACCGTGCGCGCGACCGATGCGGCGAAGGCCGACCAGCTGACCTCGGACGTGCTGTTCGCGGTGCGCCAGAAGCACCAGGACCTGCTCACCCAGCTCGCGGTCAGCGCGCAGGGCTACCTGGCCCTGGATGTCGTGCGCAAGAACAACGTGGAGCTGATCAAGGGCGTCGAGCGGGCCACCACCACGACGATCTCCGCCCTCCGCACGGCGGTCATCGTCGCGCAGGCGCTCGCCAACCAGAAGCTGGTGCTCGACCAGATCACGGCGCTCAACACGACCACCAGCAACCTGATCGTCGCGACCTCCCAGATGCTGAAGACCCAGTCGAGCGCGATCTCGCAGGAGTCGAGCTCGGCGACCATCAGCCTGGAGTCGCTGCAGACCGCGTTCCAGAACATCTACGACACCATCGACGCGCTCGACACCTACAAGGTGCAGGCGGTCGACACGATGGCGCAGACGGTCAGCGCACTGCAGGAGCAGATGACGAAGGCGCAGGCCTACCTGGAGCGCGCGAAGACGAACGACAGCAGCAACAACGGCGATGACAAGGGGGACGACGCCCTGGAGGCGTCGAACTGACATGATGCGCCGTCGGAGGATCGTCGTCGCGGCAGCCGCGTTCGCGGCACTCGCCGCTCTGCTTGCCGGATGCGTGCAGTCGTCGACCAGCAGCACGACGACCTCCGGCGGCGGGCTCGGCGACGGCAGCACTGTTCTCCGCGTGCTGGCCGGCAGTGAGGTGAAGGACATGCTGCCGATCCTCGCCGAGGCTGAGAAGGCCATCGGCGTCAAGGTGGAGCTGGACTACATCGGCACGCTCGACGGCACCGAGGAGGTGGCATCGGGCGGCGCGAAGGGCAAGTACGACGCGACCTGGTTCCCCAACAACCGCTACCTGTCGCTGCTGCCCGGCGCCAGCACCGCGATCGGCGCCAGCGTGAAGATCATGAGCTCGCCGGTGGTGTTTGGGTTGCGCCAATCGGTCGCGCAGAAGCTCGGCTGGGACACGAAACCGCCCACCTGGGCAGACCTCGCGCAGGCGGCATCCGCCGGCGACTTCAGCTACGGCATGACGAACCCGGCGGCATCGAACTCCGGCTTCAGCGCGCTCGTCTCCGTGGCGACCGCGCTCTCCGGCACCGGTACGTCCCTCACCGACGCCGACATCACGACGGTCACCCCGCAGATGTCCACCTTCTTCTCGGGGCAGAAGCTGACGGCCGGGTCATCCGGGTTCCTCGCGGACAAGTTCAGCGCCGACCCGACCAGCGTCGACGGCATCATCAACTACGAGTCGGTGCTGAAGGGGCTGAAGATCAAGGGCGAGCCGATCAGCATCATCACCCCGACGGATGGCGTGGTCACCAGCGACTACCCGCTCACGTTGCTCAGCTCGGCGGCCGCGGCGAAGAAGCCGCTGTTCACGAAGCTCACGAACTGGCTGCGCACCACCAAGATCCAGAAGGAGATCGCCTCCCAGACGCATCGTCGGCCGGGCGTTCCCGGCATCGACACGGGCAATGAGTTCCCGAAGACGGTGGCCTTCGAGACGCCGTTCCCGAACACCCTCGACGTTGCCAACACGCTCATCGCGGTGTACCTGGACGCGGCGCGGCCACCGGCCCAGACCCTGTTCGTGCTCGACACCTCCGGCTCGATGGAGGGGTCGCGCCTCGAGTCGCTGCAGCAGGCGCTGAAGAACCTCGCCGGGGCGGATACGTCGACCACCGGAAGCTTCGCCGAGTTCGCGAACCGGGAGCGGGTCACCCTGCTTCCGTTCAACACGAAGCCGGGCACGGCGACGACCTTCGAGGTCCCGCAGGACAACAAGGATGCGGTGCTCGCCCAGATCCGCAACTACGCCGACCAACTGGTCGCCGGCGGCAACACCGACATCTACAGCACGCTGAAGAAGGCATACGGCATCGCACTGCAGCAGCAGTCCGACCGCCCGGGCACCATCGTGTCGATCGTGCTGATGACCGACGGTGAGAACAACCAGGGCATCAGCGAGTCCGACTTCGAAAAATACTTCAAGTCCCTCGGCTCGGAAGGTACGTCGATCCCGACCTATGTGGTGCTGTTCGGGGATGCGAACGTGGATGAGTTGACCAAGCTCGCCACGGCCACCGGCGGAACCACGTTCGACGCCCTCAACGGCGATCTCGCAAGCGCGTTCCGGGCGATCCGTGGCTACCAGTAGCGGGGGGTTCTGGCAGTCCCGCCTGGGGCGCTGGCTGTCGTCGACCAAGAACATCACCGGCAGCGTGCTCGCCGCGCTCGCGCTCATCGCCCAGGCGCTGTTCGGGCTGGGAGCGTTCTGGCCGCTGGTCGTCGTGGCCAGCTACGCGGTCGGGGCGCTGCTCGCACCGCGCGAGCGAGTCGACCTGCGGCTGGGGGTGGGGGACACCGCCTCGGCGGCGGACCTGCAGGACCAGCTCGGCATCCTGCGCCGCTCGCTGACCGGCCAGGCCAGCCGGCTCGACGACGACGCGAACACGGTGGTGCAACGTATCCTCGGCACGCTCGACGACGTCGTCGCCCGCTGGAACGACCTCCAGTCGGCACCCGACCAGACCCACGTCGTGCAGAAGATCATCCTCGACTACCTGCCGACCTCACTGCAGAACTACCTGAACCTGCCGCGGACGTTCGCGCTCAACTCCCGGGTCGCCGGCAAGAAGAGCGCGCACGACGAGTTGATGGAGCAGCTGGACATTCTGGACAAGGAAACCGACAAGATCAGGGACGCGCTCTACGCGCAGCAGGTGCAGACCCTGACCGACCAGACGACGTTCCTGAAAGACAAGTTCACGCCGTCGTCGCTCGACCTCTCGCAGCCCGACCCGCCGGCGAGTCCACCGGCGAAGTCGTAGGCCCGCTACACGTCGCTGAGTTCCTCGTCCGGGGTGACGATCGCGATCGCGGCGGTGTCGGTGTGCACGTACTTGGCGCCCATGAACAGCGCCGAGAGGGCACCGACCGCCGCCATGATCGCGGCGGCGATGAAGACGATCACCAGGCCCGAGTGGAACGGATCGGAGATCAGTTGCGGGAAGAACTCCTTGCCGGTGAGTGTGGCGATGTTCGCCGACGAGAGCCCCTTGAGGCCGTCCGGTCCGAGCAGTGAAGCGATCGGGTTGTAGCCGAGGAACGCCGCGAACAGGCTGCCGACCGGCGGGGTGGCCGCGGCCTGGGTGGCGACGGCCGAGCTGACCCCGTGGGCGGTCAGGCCCTTGAACAGTGCGCTCGGCAGCGTGGTGGCGAGTCCAGCGATCATCAGCGAGAAGAACACCCCGATGGAGAGCGAGTTGCCGGTGTTCTGGAGCGAACCGGTCATGCCCGATGCCGCGCCGCGCTGGCTCGCCGGCACGCTGTTCATGATCGCCGTTCGGTTGGGCGCCGCGAACATGCCCGACCCGACCCCGTTGAGGAAGGTGATGATGCCGAACAGCCAGTACGGGAAGTTCACCGGGATCAGCAACAGGGCGATGAATGTGAGAGCCACCAGCACGAGCCCGCCGGTTGCGAAGCTCCGTGCGCCGAAGCGGTCGGAGAGCGTGCCCGAAATGGGTCCCGAGAGAAGAAAGCCGATGGTGAGCGGAAGCAGGTAGATTCCGGCCCACAGCGGCGTGCTCTCATAGGAGTAGCCGTGCAGCGGCAGCCAGATGCCCTGCAGCCAGATGATCAGCATGAACTGCATGCCACCTCGGCCGACCGAGGCCAGGAAGCTCGCGATGTTGCCGAACGCGAACGCCCGGATCCGGAACAGCCTCATATTGAACATCGGCTGGTTCACGCGCAATTCGAGGAACACGAAGAACACCAGCAGCACGATGCCGCCGATCATCCCGGTGAGAACCCACGGGCTCAGCCATCCGGTGGTCGAATCGCCGTACGGCTGGATGCCGTAGGTGATGGCCGCAAGCAGGGCGGTCAGCCCCACGGCGAAGACGATGTTGCCCGGCCAGTCGATCCTGGCCTTGCCGCGGGTGCCCACCTCGTGCAGCGAACGGTACGACCAGATGGTTCCGAGGATGCCGAACGGCACGCTGATGATGAACACCGCGCGCCAGTCGATCACGGCGAGCACACCACCGAGGATCAGGCCGATGAAGGTTCCCGCGATCGCGGCCACCTGGTTGAGACCCAGGGCGAAGCCGCGGCGATTGGCGGGGAAGGCGTCCGTGAGAATCGCGGTCGAGTTGGCGAACAGCATGGAGGCGCCCACCGCCTGGATGATCCGCCAGACGATCAGCCAGAGGGCCCCGGAGCCGGCGGTGAACGGGTCGAAGACGAGGGCGATGGCCCCGATCGTGAAGACCACGAAGCCGAGATTGTAGATGCGCACCCGGCCGTAGATATCGCCGAGGCGGCCGAAGGTGACCACGAGCACTGCGGTGACGAGGATGAAGCCCATCAGCATCCAGAGCAGGTAGCTGACGTTGCCCGGCTCCAGCGGGTTCAGCTCGATGCCCTTGAAGATCGCCGGCAGCGAGATCAGCACGATCGAGCCGTTGATGGTCGCCATCAGCATGCCGAGGGTGGTGTTGCTGAGGGCGATCCACTTGTATCGCGGGTGATCCTTGTTGAACAGGGCGTTGCGGGTGCGGGTGGGTTTTTCAGCCAAGACGTGCCTCCGAGTGCCAGGTCTCCCCATTGAGCCCCAAATAGTTAGTTGTTGTAAAGCAATCTTACTCGCGGCTCTGGCGGCGTCGGCGCTGCGTTCAGCGCTCGCGCACTGTCCGATGGCGCTGCACCGCGGCGGCTACCCCGATGGGAGCTAGCTCCGCTCCAGGATGGCGCCCAGGTCGGTGCCCGCCGGAAGCTCGCCGTAGAGTGCCCCGCGGCCCTCGCCGAGGCGGGAGGTCGCGAAGGCGTCGGCCACCGCCGACGGCGCAGTCCTCAGCAGCAGCGACGCCTCCAGTGACAGGGCCAGGGCCGCCACCAGGCGGCGGGCCTGCGCGGCCGCGGCAGCGGCATCCATCCCCGCCACCTCCCGTGCAAGGACCCGGGTCGCGGCGAGGTGCTCGTCGAACACCGGATGGGCTCCGGCGGCGAGCGAGACCTCCGCGTCGAACGCGGCGAGGCTCTCCGGCTCGCGGGCGAGGGCGCGCAGCACGTCGAGCGCGATCACGTTGCCCGATCCCTCCCAGACCGCCATCACCGGCTGCTCGCGGTAGCGCCGCGCGAGCGGGAACGCCTCCGTGTAGCCGTTGCCGCCGAGGCACTCGAGCGCCTCGTAGGCGTGGCCGGGCCCGCGCTTGCAGATCCAGTACTTGCTCACCGCCGTACCCAGGCGGCTGAAGGCGCGGTCCGCGTCAGAGGCATCCTCGTCGGCGGCGCGTGCGAGCCGCAGGGCGGTCGCCGTCGCCGCCTCGGTTTCCAGAGCGAGGTCCGCCACGACGGCGGTCATCGCCGGCTGGTCGACCAGCCGAGCCCCGAAGGCAGCCCGGTGCCGCACATGCCAGAGCGCCTCGGCCGTGGCCTGGCGCATTCGGGCGGTCGAGCCGAAGATGCAGTCCAGCCGCGTGCCGTTGACCATCTCCAGGATCGTGCGAACCCCACGGCCCTCCTCGCCCACCAGGAAGCCGACCGTGCCGTCGAACTCGATCTCGCTGGAGGCGTTCGAGCGGTTGCCGAGCTTGTCTTTGAGCCGCTGGATGCGGAACACGTTGCGAGCACCGTCGTCCAGTACCCGCGGCACGAGAAAGCAGCTCAGGCCGCCGGGAGCCTGGGCCAGCACCAGGAACCCGTCCGACATCGGTGCGCTGCAGAACCACTTGTGCCCGGTGAGCAGGTAGGACCCGTCGCCGTTCGGGGCGGCCTGTGTGCTGTTGGCGCGGACATCCGAGCCGCCCTGCTTCTCGGTCATCGCCATGCCGAACAGGGCGGAGGTCTTGGCGGGCGAACCGAGGTCGCCGTCGTAGTCGCGACTGAGCAGACGCGGCATCCAGCTCGCCGCGTACTGCGACTCGGCGATCACCGGGACCGCCGCGTGCGTCATCGAGACCGGGCAGGCGTGGCCCGGCTCGACCTGCGCGAACAGCATGAACGTCGCCGCGCGCGCGACATTCGCGCCCGGCTTCGGGTCGGCCCAGGCCGAACTGTGCGCGCCGGCGGCGACGGCCGCGCGGATGATGCGGTGGTATGAGCCGTCGTACTCGACCTCGTCGATGCGATTGCCGTAGCGGTCGTGAGTGTGCAGCTCCGGTTCGATTCGGTTGGCCCGTTCGGCGTCGTGCTGGAACTGCTCCGTGCCGACATACCGGCCGACCGTGCCGAGGCCGTCGAGCGCCCAGCCCGCGTCGTAGCGTTCGACAGCCTCGACCAGCGGCAGGTTGGTGGAGAACTCGTCGAGTTCGATGCGCGGGGGGACCTGGTTCACGACGTCGTGCGTTGCCATGCATCGAGCCTTACATGTTCGAGCGCACAATGGCCAGATGGATCCGACGCGACGACTGATGTTCTGGCTGAAGGTGCCGTTCGTCGCGGACGCGGCACTCCTGGTGATCGGGGTGCTGCTGCTGGTCGGCGGCGACACCGTCGGCTGGTGGGTGCTGCTGTTCGCCGGGATCCGTGCGGCGGTCGGCGCGATCGCGGTGTGGGTGATCGCGCCGCGCGTGCTGGAACGTCAGTCGCCGTCGACGTAGAACCAGCGGCGATCCTGCTTCACGAACCGGGAGATCTCGTGCTGTTCGCCTCCGCGGTAATACGCGGTGAACTCGACCGTGCCCTCCGTGTCGAGAAAGCCGCCGCGGGTCGAGCCCAGGATCTCGAGCCGAAGCCACTCGATCGAGGGGTCGAGCACCAGCTTCGCCGGCCGGGTCGACGGATGCCAGGTCTCCAGCAGGTACGGCACGTCCAGGCGCACGTAGGCGTCGTAGCGCGAACGCATCAGCTCGGTTGCGGTGACGGCGGGCATCAGAGCTCGATCTCGTACTGGATGAATTCACTGCGAGTCGCGACCCGGTCGTAGAGCCTGCGCGCGGTCGCGTTGGTCTCGGCGGTGAGCCAGTAGACCTTCGCGGAACCGTTCTGCTCCGCCCACGCGCGGACGTGCTCGATCAGGGCTTTGCCCGTGCCGGCCCCTCGGGCACCCGGCGAGACGAACAGGTCCTCCAGGTAGCAGTAGTCGGTCGTCGTCCAGGTCGCCCGGTGCGTGAGCCAGTGGACCAAACCGATCGCTGCACCGGCGTCGTCTCGCGCGATCGCCGCACGCATCCCCGACCCCGAGGTGGTGAGTCGGGCGAAAGTCGTCTCGGTCGTCACCTCATCGAGCTCGGTCTCGTAGAACGTGAGATAGCCGGCCCACAGTGTGAGCCAGTCATCGCGGTCCTGCGGAGTCAGGGGCGTGATGGCGACCATGAGGTCATTCTGTCAGGCGGCGGCCGACCAGCCGATGGCCGGGGCGATGTGCTTCGCCACGCTCTCGAGCAGACCGGCGTTGTACTCGACGCCGAGCTGGTTGGGCACGGTGAGCAGCACGGTGTCGGCGTCGCGCACCGCGGCATCCTTCGCCAGCTCCTCGGCGATCCTGTCCGGCTCGCCGGTGTAGCTCTTGCCGAAGCGGGCGAGGCCGCCGTCGAGGTAGCCGACCTGGTCCTGGTTCTCGTCGGAGCGGCCGCCGAAGTACTGCCGGTCGAGGTCCGTGACGATCGGGATGATGCTGCGACTCACCGACACGCGCGGTTCGCGCTCCCAGCCGGCCTCCTTCCACGCCGACCGGTACATCGCGATCTGTTCGGCCTGCAGCTCATCGAACGGCACGCCGGTGTCCTCGGTGAGGAGGGTGGAGCTCATCAGGTTCATTCCCTGCTCGGCGGCCCACACCGCGGTCGCACGCGTGCCGGCACCCCACCAGATGCGGTCGGGGAGTCCCGGTGACTGCGGCTCGATCGCGAGCGGACGGCTCTGTCCGGTCATCTGCGGGTTGGACAGCACCACGCCGGCACCGTCGATCGCCGCGCGGAACAGGGCGGTGTGGGTGCGGGCCAGGTCGGCATCCGTCTGGTCCTCGGCGGGCAGGTAGCCGAAGGCCTGCGATCCGTCGAGGGCGGTCTCCGGTGACCCGCGGCTCACGCCGAGCTGCAGCCTGCCGTCGCTGATCAGGTCGGCGGCCGCGGCATCCTCCGCCATGTAGAGCGGGTTCTCGTAGCGCATGTCGATGACGGCGGTGCCGATCTCGATCCTCGAGGTGCGCGCCCCGATCGCGGCGAGCAGGGGAAACGGGGACGCGAGCTGGCGGGCGAAATGGTGCACGCGCACATACGCGCCGTCGATGCCGAGTTCCTCGGCGGCGACCGCCAGCTCGATCGTCTGCACCAGGGCATCCCGCGCCGTCCGGGCGACCGACCCGGGCACGGGCTGGTAGTGACCGAAGGAGAGGAAGCCGATCTTTTTCTTCACATCGATGCAAGCGCATAAAACCGCTCCGCTATTCCCCGCGGGCGAGTAGCGTTCAGGCCATGGCTACCAGCTCTGACCTTCTCGCGGATGCCTTCAGCCGGATCAGGGAACTGGTCGAACGCGTGACGGCAGGCTTCACCGTCGACCAGCTCGCCGCGCGGGTGGACGACGACGCCAACACGATCGCGTGGCTGGTCTGGCACCTCACCCGGGTCGAGGACTCGAGCATCGCGGGTGCGGCCTCCGACGACCAGCTCTGGACATCGGCCGGCTGGTCGGCGAAGTTTGCCCTGCCGTTCGACGACAAGGCCTCCGGCTACGGCCAGAGCTCGCAGGACGTCGGCGCCGTGCGCGTGACCGGCGACCTGCTGCTGGGCTACTACGACGCCGTGCATCAGCGCACCATCGGCTACCTGGAGGGCATCGCCGACACCGACCTCGATCGCGTCGTCGACACCCGCTACACGCCCGCCGTCACCCTGGCGGTGCGACTGGTGAGCATCCTCAGTGACGAACTTCAGCACGCCGGCCAGGCGGCCTATGTGCGCGGCATCATCGAAAGGCGCACGACAGCATGACGAAGATCAGCCCATTCCTCTGGTTCGACTCCGACGCCGAGGAGGCCGTCGAGTTCTACGTCTCGCTGTTCGGGAACTCCTCCGTCACGAGCACCTCGCGCGGCGCGGACGGAGCGGTCTTCGGCATGAGCTTCGTGCTCGACGGGCTCGAATGCCAGGCCATGAACGGCGGCCCCGGGCATCCGTTCAGCGACGCGATCTCACTGTTCACCGTCGCCGAGACCCAGGACGAGATCGACCGGCTCTGGGACGCGCTCAGCAGCCGGGGCGGCGAACCGGGTCGCTGCGGCTGGCTGAAGGACCGCTGGGGCGTGTCCTGGCAGATCATTCCACCGACGCTCGGCCGGCTGATCTCCGGACCGGATGCCGAGAAGTCCGCCCGCGCGATGAAGGCGATGCTGGCTATGAACAAAATCGATATCGCGGCGCTCCAGTCCGCGTACGACGGCTGACCGGATGCCGTCGGTCAGGCGCGGTGTCCGCGTCGCGGTCTCGCGATTCTCGCGCACGAAGTTCTTCCGCACCGTCGGCCCCACGATCATGCCGCCGCTCGAACGCGTCACCTCCGCCCTCACCGGCGGCAACCGCCCGCTGAGCGGCTACCTCGTGCCGTCGCTCGTGCTGCACACGATCGGCGCGAAGTCCGGCATCGAGCGCGACACCGAGCTCATGTTCGTTCCGGAGGACGACCGGATGCTGGTCACCGGCAGCAACTTCGCGCGCGACACCCACCCGGCCTGGACCGGCAACCTCCTCAAGAACCCGGATGCCGCGGTGACCGTGAAGGGACGCCGCATCCCGGTGCGGGCGACCATGGTCGCCGACGACGAGCGCGAGGCCGTCTGGGAGTTCATCGAGACCCAGTGGCCCGGTTACCGCGGCTACGAGCGGTCGTCCGGACGGGTTTTGCGCATCTTCCGGCTGGTGCCGACCGGCGGCTGAGCACGCCATCGGCCCGGGAGGGCGGCCATACACTGGTCGGATGGCCGACCCGCGGATCCAGCGCACGCGCGACCACGTTCTCGGCGTCGTGCGCCGGATGCTCGCGACTCCGTCCGACGTTCCTCTCACCTTCACCTCCCTCGCCGCGGAGGCGGAGGTGTCCCGGCGCACCCTGTACACGCACTGGGGGACGATCGACCGGCTGATCGCCGAGGCGGTCACGACCCGCTAGTCGTCTTCGCGACCGCGCAACCTGTCCAGCTCGCGCCGCTCCCGCTTCGTGGGGCGCCCGGCACCCCGGTCGCGCACGAAGGTCATCGGCCGCTCCTCCTTCGGCGGGGCCGGCGGCGTCAGGTCGAGGTAGCACTCCACCGCGATGGCGGCGCCGACCCGTTTGACCACCAGCGCCGACACGCGAACCGTGCGCTCCGCATCCGTCGTCCGCAGCCGCACCTCGTCGCCCACGTGCACGGGCTGTGCGGCCTTCGCTCGCTCACCGTTCACCTGCACGTGTCCCGCCTTGCACGCGGCGGTCGCCGCCGAGCGGGTCTTGGCGAGCCGCACGGCCCAGACCCAGCTGTCGACGCGGGCGGAATCCATGATGCGCTTCGACGGGCTCAGCGAGCGAGAGCGAGCTCGCGCTTCCAGGCGACGAGCCCGCGAACGGTGCTGCTCTCGTCCTCGGCGAGGATCCCCATCGCATCGGCGGGAACAGAGAAGTTGAGTGCGACGAATCCGCGCACGCGCTCGGAGGGATCGTCGGCGAGGGACCGGAGCACGTCGCACGGGGTGCGCTCGTTACGGGCGATGCAGGCGCGCACGCCCTCATCGGCGTCCCGGGCGAGAGCCGTGAACAGGTCGTCGGGCAGGTGGTAACTACTCGCCGCGCTCTCGCGGATCTTCGGGTTCGCGTCCCCGGCGAGCAGGCGCAGCCGGGCGATCTTCGTCTCGGTCACCGGGGGAGCGGTGTGGTACACCTCCTCCGGCGACAGCATCACCGGCCGGTGGTCGCGCATCGCCTGGCGCTGTGCCGGGGTGTTGAAACGGATGCAGGACATACGGCAACGCTACTCGTCAGGCGGTCGCCTTCTCGGCAGCGGCACGGCGTGGGAACCACGGGATGATCGGGGACACGCGGTGCTGGTAGTCCTCGTACTCGGGGTACTTCGACTTCGAGATGTTCTCGGTGAAGATCGTCGACCCGACGAACAGGATGGTGAGCAGGAAGGGACCCGCGACCGTCCACTGCAGCACCGAACCGGCCGCCGACGCGCCGAAGAAGAACAGCACCCACCACTGGGCCTGCTCGAAGAAGAAGTTGGGGTGCCGGGAGACCCGGAACAGGCCCGACTGCAAGAAGTTCCTGCCGGGCGTGCGGCCGGCATCCGTCTCCGCCCTCTTCCAGTGGTGGAAGTTCCACTGCTGCTGGTCGGCGATGGTCTCGCCGACCGTGAACGCGAAGAAGACCAGCGCGAGCAGCAGGTCCAGCGGACCGAACGGCGTGCGGTTCTCGTAGGCGGTGAACGCCGGCATCGCGATGAGGAACAGGATGATGTTCTGGTAGATCGTGATGAAGAAGAAGTTGAACAGCTGGAACTGCCACGGCTTCATCTGGCCGCGCAGCACCGCCCAGCGGTAATCCTCCATGCCGCTGTAGCCGCCCTTCCTGGCGAAGTTGAAGGTGAGCCGCGCACCCCAGACGGTGACGAGCGCCGCCATGACGTCGAGGCGGGCGTCCGCGAGTCCGGCGAAACCGGCGAAAACCCAGACGTAGACGACCGGGATGATCGACCAGATGCGGTCGACCCAGGAGGTGTCCCTGGTGATGAGGGAGGCGATCCAGACGAAGGCGCACACGGCCACCGCGATCCAGATGGCCACGAGGAGTGGAGCCATAGCGGCATCCTATCGCCGCCCGCGCACTCGCTAGACTCGGCGCGTGAACGAGCAGAAGGGGGATGCGGTCAGCTCGCGCATCCTGACCGTTCCGAACATCCTGAGCTTCCTGCGGCTGCTGCTCGTGCCGGTTTTCTTCGTCGCCATTCTCGCCGGGCACGATCAGCTCGCGCTCGCGCTGCTCATCGCGTCGAGCATCACCGACTTCGTGGACGGCCAGATCGCCCGGCGTTTCCACCAGGTGTCGCGGCTCGGGCAGCTTCTCGACCCGGCGGCCGACCGGCTGCTGATCCTCGCTGCACTGGTCGGGCTCACCGTGCGCGAGATCGTGCCGCTCTGGCTCTTCCTCGTGATCATCGCCCGGGACCTCATGCTCGTCGTGCTCGGGATCATCCTGGCCAACAACGGCTACGGGCCGCTGCCGGTGCACCACGTCGGCAAGTTCGCCACCTTCTGCCTGTTCTTCGCGATCCCCATCCTCATGCTGGGTCTCGCGTTCCCGGTGCTGGCCGCGTACACGGTGCCGATCGGCTGGGGATTCCTGCTCTGGGGGGCTTTCGTCTATTGGTGGGCGGGGGTTGTCTACCTGATGGAAACGATTCGCGTGATCCGGGTGCCGATATCCGAAACCGGGCGGTGAGGGCACCCCGCGATCGGATACGCTAGTGCGCTAAGCATCGACGTCGAAAGGGGTGGAAATCGATGGCTGACAAGCCCGATGAGAGCGATCCGACCCTCATCCACGGTGACGATTTCGCCGACGGTACGCCCGTCGAGATCAACCCCGAAGAGCTGCAGGCGATTGCAGCGCTCCCGTCGGGTTCCGCGCTGCTCATCGTGCGCCGCGGACCGAACGCCGGCTCGCGTTTCCTGCTCGACGCCGACGTCACCGTCGCGGGGCGTCATCCGGACGCCGACATCTTTCTCGACGACGTGACGGTCTCCCGGCGTCACACCGAGTTCCTTCGCCACGGCACAGCATTCGAGATCCGCGACCTGGGCAGTCTCAACGGCACCTACTTCGACGGCGTCCGCATCGACTCGGCGCTGCTCAACGACGGCGCCGAGGTGCAGATCGGCAAGTTCCGGCTCACGTTCTATGCGTCGCGCAGCGACCTGGCGGCCCCCTCGACCCGACCCGCGGCGCATCAGTAGTGGCGCGGTCGTCGTCCCAGGCCCGGGTGCCTGGTGGTTCCGGAAATGGTCCGCTGCTCAGCATCGGACAGGTGCTCGCGAGGCTCACCACCGAATTCCCCGACCTCACGCCGTCGAAACTGCGATTCCTCGAGGAGCGGCAGCTCATCTTCCCGGCCCGCACCGAGTCGGGCTACCGCAAGTTCTCGCCGACCGATGTCGAGCGACTGCGTGCCGTTCTCACCATGCAGCGGGATCACTACCTGCCGCTGAAGGTGATCCGCGCCTACCTCGACGACGTGGATGCGGGACGCGACCCGGAACTGCCGGGCGCGACCACCCTGGCCGGCCCGTCGATGCTGTCCGGTGAACGCCGGCTTACCAGGGATGAGCTGGTGCGGGAGGCCGGGGCGACGCCGCAGCTTCTCGGCGACGCCGTCACCTCATCGCTCATCTCGCCCGCCGACGTCTATGGCGAGGAGGCGCTGGCCGTGCTCCGCTCCCTCATGGAGCTGCAGCGGTCGGGCATCGAACCCCGGCACCTGCGCGGGTTCCGTGCCGCCGCCGAACGCGAACTCGGGCTGATCGAGAGCGCCCTGATCCCGGTGGCGCGGCGCAAAGACGCGTCCAGCCGAGCGAAGGCGGCGGAACTCGCGCGTGAGATCGCCGGGCAGCTGGAGATTGTGCGTTCCAGTCTGATTCGCTCGGCGTTATCACGTCTCGACCCGTAAACTGGCTCTGACCGACACGCCGAACCGTTGGCCTCGAATGCGGAGGTTCGGTCGCCGGGGTCGGTAACGTGGGCGACGCAAGTATCAACCACTCCTTGAAGCTTGGGGTGGATCGCGAGGTGGAAGGCGATCATGAACGAGCCAAGTTCGCGTAGCGAGGACTCCCGCTACGACCTGGGTCTGCTCTTCACCGACGGCCTGCCCGACCTCGACGCCGCCGCCGGCTACCGTGGCGCGATCGCCGCCCGCGCCGCAGGCATCAGCTATCGCCAGCTCGACTACTGGGCGCGCACCGAACTGGTCGAGCCAACCGTTCGCGGAGCGGCCGGGTCCGGCTCCCAGCGCCTCTACGGCTTCCGCGACATCCTCGTGCTCAAGCTCGTAAAACGTCTTCTCGACACCGGCATCTCACTCCAGCAGATCCGCACCGCCGTCAACCAGCTGCGTGAGGCGGGGGTGAACGACCTCGCCCAGACGACACTGATGAGCGACGGCGCCAGCGTCTACCTGTGCACGTCGAACGACGAGGTCATCGATCTGGTCAGTCGTGGCCAGGGCGTGTTCGGTATCGCTGTGGGCAAGGTGCTGCGCGAGGTGGAGACCTCCCTGGTCGAACTGGATGCCGAGCGCCCCGAGGTCATGGACGAACTCGCCGTGCGCCGGGCGACCCGCGCTTCCTGAGCGCCTCGCGCTAGACCATGTTGGCGTACTCGCCGATGTGCGCGGTGCGCAGCACACGGTCGAGCAGCATGTCGAAGTTGTGCGCCATCTCCTGGGCGCTCTCGCCCGGCCAGACGTGCAGCGGCTTCGCGGCGCCCTGCGCCTGCTGCAGCGAGGTGCGCTCGGGCAGCTGCGGGCTGAGCACGAGCGGCCCGAACATGTCGCGCAGCTCCTTGATGCGGAACTGGTGCTCCAGTGACTGCACCCTGGCGCGGTTGATGATGATGCCGAGTGGCTGGAGGCGGGGGGAGAGGCCGCGGCGGATCTCCTCGATCGCCCGCAGCGCGCGGTCGGCGGCGGCCACGGAGAACAGGCCGGGCTCGGTGACGACCGTCACGCGGTCGCTGGCCGCCCAGGCCGTGCGGGTGAGCGCGTTGAGCGACGGCGCGCAGTCGATGAGCACCAGGTCGTAGTCGGCCTCGACGTTGGCGAGCGCCTCCTCGAGCTTCCAGATGTCACGGATGCTGGGGTGCGGCCCGTCGAAATTGATCGCGGACGGGCTGCCGATCATCACGTCGATCTTGCCGGGCCGGCCCCGCGTCCAGCCGCTCGGGGCGATCGCGGCGCGGACGATCTTCTCCTTCGGGGAGGCGAGCACGTCGGCGACGTTGAGGTGGCCGGCGACGTTGATGTCCATGCCGGTCGACACGTCGGACTGCGGGTCGAGGTCGACGACGAGGGTGCGGAGCCCCTTGGCGAAAGCGGCCGAGGCCAGTCCCAGCGTCACAGTGGTCTTGCCCACCCCTCCCTTGAGGGAGCTGACGCTGAGTACATGCACAAGTAGAGACGATACCTTCACTAGTCTTAAAGAACCTAAATGTTCGCGGGGTGGCGCCCCCGAGCGCGTCCGGTTCTTTCGTTGACCCGCCATAGGCTGGTTCTCGTCGGAAAGGACCGAATGTTTAAGAAGATCCTTGTTGCCAACCGCGGCGAAATCGCCATCCGTGCGTTCCGTGCCGCCTTCGAGCTGGGCGCCCAGACCGTCGCCGTCTTCCCCTATGAGGACCGCAACTCCATGCACCGCCTGAAGGCGGACGAGGCGTACCAGATCGGCGAGAAGGGTCACCCCGTCGCCGCCTATCTCAACGTGTCGGAGATCATCCGCGTCGCCCTCGAGTGCGGCGCCGACGCCATCTACCCGGGCTATGGTTTCCTCTCCGAGAACCCGGAACTGGCCGAGGCCTCGGCGGCCGCGGGCATCACCTTCATCGGTCCCGGCCAGCACGTGCTCGAGATGGCCGGCAACAAGGTCACGGCGAAGGAGCACGCCATCGCCGCCGGCGTGCCCGTGCTCAAGTCGACCCCGGCATCCATGGACATCGAGAAGCTCCTCTCGGAGGCCGATGACATCGGCTTTCCCATCTTCGCGAAGGCGGTCGCCGGCGGCGGCGGCCGCGGCATGCGCCGGGTCGAGCAGAAGGCGGATCTCAGGGCCGCCCTCGAGGAGGCCATGCGCGAGGCGGACAGCGCCTTCGGCGACCCGACCATGTTCCTCGAGCAGGCGGTCGTGCGACCGCGGCACATCGAGGTGCAGGTGCTCGCCGACTCCACGGGGGAGACGGTGCACCTGTTCGAGCGCGACTGCTCCGTGCAGCGCCGCCACCAGAAGGTGATCGAGATCGCCCCGGCGCCGAACCTGGACGAGGACACCCGGCAGGCCATGTACCGCGACGCGATCGCGTTCGCGAAGTCGATCGGTTACGTCAACGCGGGCACCGTCGAGTTCCTGCTCGACACGGCGGGGGAGCGCAAAGGCCAGCACGTGTTCATCGAGATGAACCCGCGCATCCAGGTGGAGCACACGGTGACCGAGGAGGTCACCGACGTCGACCTGGTGCAGACGCAGATGCGCATCGCCTTCGGCCAGACGCTGAAGGAGCTCGGCCTGGAGCAGCCCGACCTGCGCCTGCGCGGTGCTGCGCTGCAGTGCCGCATCACCACCGAGGACCCGGCGGCGGGGTTCCGCCCTGACACCGGCAAGATCACCACCTACCGCTCGCCCGGCGGCGGTGGCATCCGCCTGGATGGTGGCACGATCGACCCGGGCACACAGATCAGCCCGTACTTCGACTCGATGCTCGTGAAGATGACCTGTCGCGGTCGCGATTTCAGGGCCGCGATCGCGCGTGCCCAGCGCGGCCTGGCCGAGTTCCGCATCCGCGGGGTCTCCACCAACATCCCGTTCCTGCAGGCCGTGCTCGACGACCCGGCCTTCCAGGCCGGCGACCTCAGCACCGCGTTCATCGAGGAACGTCCCGAACTGTTCGACACGCACCAGTCGAAGGACCGCGGCACGAAGATCCTCAACTGGGTCGCCGACGTCACCGTCAACCACCCTTACGGCGAGGGCGAGGGGATGACGGACCCGGCGCTCAAACTGCCGGACCTCGACATCAGCGCGCCCGCTCCGGCCGGGTCGCGGCAGCGGCTGCTCGAGCTCGGACCGGTCGGGTTCGCCTCGGCGCTCCGTGCGCAGACCGCGCTGGCCGTCACCGAGACCACCTTCCGTGACGCCCACCAGTCGCTGCTCGCCACGCGCGTGCGCACCAAGGACCTGGCGGCCGTCGCCCCGTACGTCGCACGGATGACGCCGGAGCTCCTCTCCGTCGAGGCCTGGGGCGGCGCGACCTACGATGTCGCGCTGCGTTTCCTCGGCGAAGACCCGTGGGAGCGCCTCGCCACCCTGCGGGAGGCCCTGCCGAACGTCGCCATCCAGATGCTGCTGCGCGGCCGCAATACCGTCGGCTACACCCCGTACCCGACCGAGGTGACGGACGCCTTCGTGCGCGAGGCGGCATCCACCGGCGTCGATATCTTCCGCATCTTCGATGCCCTCAACGACGTGTCGCAGATGCGCCCGGCCATCGACTCGGTGCTCGCGACGGGCGCGGCGGTCGCCGAGGTGGCCCTGTGCTACACGGCGGACCTGATGGACCCGAACGAGACCCTGTACACGCTCGACTACTACCTGAAGCTGGCCGAGCAGATAGTGGAGGCGGGGGCGCACATCCTCGCCATCAAAGACATGGCGGGTCTCCTCCGCGCCCCGGCCGCCGGAAAGCTCGTCACCGCGCTGCGCGACCGTTTCGACCTGCCGGTGCACGTGCACACGCACGACACCGCGGGCGGCCAGCTGGCCACCCTGCTCGCGGCCAGCAACGCGGGGGCGGACGCGGTGGATGTCGCCAGCGCACCGATGGCGGGCACGACCAGCCAGCCGTCGGCATCCGCTCTCGTCGCCGCTCTTGCCCACACCGAGCGCGACACCGGTCTCTCGCTGCAGGCGGTCTCCGACCTGGAGCCGTACTGGGAGGCGGTACGGCACGTCTACCAGCCGTTCGAGTCGGGCCTGCCCGGCCCGACCGGGCGGGTCTACAAGCACGAGATCCCCGGCGGCCAGCTGTCCAACCTCCGCCAGCAGGCCATCGCCCTCGGTCTCGCCGACCACTTCGAGAAGATCGAGGACCTGTACGCCGCGGCCAACGTGATGCTCGGGCGGCCCCCGAAGGTGACGCCGTCGTCGAAGGTGGTCGGCGACCTCGCCCTCGCTCTCGCCGCCGCCGATGCTGACCCGGCCGACTTCGAGAAGAACCCCGACAAGTACGACATCCCCGACTCGGTGATCGGCTTCATGGCGGGCGAGCTCGGCGACCTTCCGGGCGGATGGCCCGAGCCGTTCCGCAGCAAGGTGCTGAAGGGGCGCAGGGTGAAGATCGGCGTCGAGGAGATCAGCCAGGCCGACCGCGACGCTCTCGACGGCGACTCCGAGACCCGTCGGTCGACCCTCAACCGGCTGCTGTTCCCCGGTCCGACGAAGCAGTTCGAGGAGATCCGCGAGCAGTACGGCGACCTGTCGGTCGTCGACACCGTCGACTACCTGTACGGCCTGCGGCAGGGCACCGAGCACATCATGGACATCGAGAAGGGCGTCAGCCTCTACATCGGGCTCGAGGCGATCGGCGAAGCCGACGACAGGGGCATGCGAACCGTGATGACGATTCTCAACGGCCAGCTGCGCCCGGTGTTCGTGCGCGACCGGAGCATCGACGTGCAGACGAAGGCGGCGGAGAAGGCCGACCCGTCGAGGCCCGGCCACGTCGCGGCCCCGTTCTCGGGAGTGGTCACGCTGCAGGTCGCCGAGGGCGACACGGTCGAGGCTGGACAGAGCGTCGCCTCGATCGAGGCGATGAAGATGGAGGCGGCGATCACCGCATCGGTTGGTGGCGTGGTGCGGCGACTCGCCATCCCGAAAACCCAGCAGGTGGATGGCGGGGACCTGCTGCTCGAGATCGAGACGGCCTAGGACCTCGCCGGCCCGTTGTCAACGCTCGGAGGGCGTTCAGCCGGCCGGGGTAAGGTTGACGGTTGTTAGTTCACGGAAGGTGACATCAGTTCATGGCGACCAGAAGGAAGCAGCCGGCCCAATCGGACGGCACGATTGGACTCGTTGACGCACCGTCGCCCGACCTCGCGGCGGCGCTGCCGGAGAGCCTCAGTATCGACGTGACGCTTCCGAAGCGGGTGCACACCGCGCCAGCCGATGAACTGGCGGTGGCCATCGTCGCCGCACCCGTCGACCCGGGTCAGGTGGAGGCCGCCGAGCCGACCACGATGTCGATCGACGTGATCGCGCCTGTGGTGGTCGACTCCGGGGGCATCGAGGCGCAATCCGACCCCGGCGATGAGGTATACAACCGCCGGGCGCGCCTGCGCGGGGAGATCTCCTCCAGCCCGGAGCCGGCCGGGATGCTCACCGCCGACCGCCTGCTCGATGTGAGGAAACGGAAGAGGTCCGCGCCCGAGGGCGGCCTCAACGAGTTCCTCTACAAGGCCACCCTCCACGCGGTCAACCGCGGCGACTCACCCGCCGTGCGGGCCCGCAAAGAGCTCGACAGGCGAATCGACAAGAAGTTCGAGGGCGGTACACGCTTCGTCCCGGTCTTGACCCGCAAGGGCGGCGTCGGCAAGACCACGATCACCGCACTGCTCGGGATGGCCATGGCCGAAGCACGGGACGACCGCGTGATCGCCATCGACGCCAACCCCGACCGCGGCACGCTCAGCGAGCGGGTCAACAAGCAGACCAGGTCCACCGTGCGCGACGTCGTGACGACCGCACCGTCGATCTCCTCCTTCAACGATTTCTCGGCGATGGTGTCGCGCGACGAGACCCGGCTCGACATCCTCGCCTCCGACACCGACCCACTGCTCTCCGAAGCCTTCGACGAGAACGACTACAACGTGGTCGCCGACCTCGCCGCCCGGTACTACTCGATCGTGCTCACCGACTGCGGCACCGGCATCGTGCACTCGGTCATGCGGGCCACGCTCCAGCGGGCGGATGCCGTGGTCATCGTCTCCGGAGGCAGCGTCGACGAAGCCCGGCTGGCATCCGAGACCCTCACCTGGCTGGAGGCGAACGGCTACGGCGACCTGGTGAAGAATGCGATAGTCGCCCTCAACACGGCCACCCAGGGCACCAACCTGGTGAAGCTCGAGGAGATCGAGGCCCACTTCAAGTCGCGGGTGCGCGAGATCGTGCGCATGCCGTACGACCCGCAGCTCGCCGCCGGCTCGGTCATCAACTTCAAAGACCTGAAGCCGCTCACCCGTTCCTCGGCCCGCGACCTCGCTGCGCTCGTGATGGACGGTATCCCGGTCACCGAGTCATGACCGAGCGGCAGATCCGGATCTTCGGTGATCCGGTGCTCAAGACCGCGTCCGATCCGATCCGCCCCACGGATGACGTGCGGGGCCTCATCGAGGACCTGCTGGAGACCGTGGAGGTGCCCGGCCGCGCCGGCGTCGCCGCCCCGCAGATCGGGGTGAACCAGCGCGCGTTCAGCTACAACGTGGACGGCGTGGTCGGCTACGTCATCAACCCGGAACTGGTGGAGGTGACAGGGGAGCCGGAGCTCGTCGACGAGGGCTGCCTGTCCATCCCCGGGTTCTACTTCCCACGCCTGCGGTACCCGTATGCGCGCGTGACCGGCGTCGATCTGGATGGCAACCCGGTGGAGCTGAGCGGCGAGGGCGTGATGGCCCAGGCACTCCAGCACGAGACGGAGCACCTGGACGGCAGGCTGTTCATCGACGGTCTCGACAAGGAGGGCCGCCGCGAGGCGATGGCCGCGATCCGCAACGCCCCCTGGTTCTAGCAGGAGGCGGGTCGAGCGTGTCGAGACCTCACCTGTGAGTTTCCCGTTGGTGAGGTCTCGACACGCTCGAGCCGCTTATCTCAACTAGACGTGGGCGATGCCCTCCGTGGCCGGGGCCTTCGCGTACATGTCCTCGATGGTGTCGGAGAACTGCTCCAGGATGACGTTCCGCTTGATGCTGAACTTGGGTGTCAGCGTTCCGCCGGCCTCGCTGAAGTCCTCCGGCAGGATGACGAACTTGCGGATCGACTCCGCGCGCGACACTCCGCTGTTGGCGGCATCCACCGCCTTCTGCACCTCGGCGATCACCTTCGGGTTGTGCGCGGCCTCGGCGATCGACTGGGTGGCGTCCTCGCCGTTGTTGTGCAGCCAGACGGGCAGCATCTCGGCATCGAGCGTGACCAGGGCCGCGATGAACGGCTTCTGGTCGCCCACGACGACGACCTGGCTGACGATCGGGTTGGCGCGAATGGGATCCTCGAGCGCGGCGGGGGCGACGTTCTTGCCACCCGCGGTGACGATGATCTCCTTCTTGCGGCCCGTGATGGTGATGTAGCCGTCGTCGTCGATCTGGCCGATGTCACCGGTCATGAACCATCCGTCGTCGAAGACCTTCGCGGTCTCCTCCGGGCGGTTCCAGTAGCCGGCGAACACGTCGATGCCCTTGACCTCGATCTCGCCGTCGTCCGCGATGCGCACCGACATGCCGGGCAGCGGCGGGCCGACCGTCCCGATCTTGAACTGCGAGGGCAGGTTGACCGACACCGGGGCGGTGGTCTCAGTGAGGCCGTAGCCCTCCATGACCGTCATGCCGAGGCTGCGGTAGAAGTGCCCGAGCCGCAGGCCGAGCGGCGCCGAGCCGGAGATCGCATACGTGACATTGCCGCCCATGGCCGCACGGATCTTCGACAGCACCAGCCGGTCGAACAGTGCGAACTGCAGTCGCAGCCCGAGCGGCACCTTGCCGGCGTCGAGGGCCTTGGAGTGCGCGATCGCCACGGCGGCCGCGCGGCGGAAGATGTTGCCGCGACCGTCGCCCTCGGCCTTCTGCTCGGAGGCGTTGTAGACCTTCTCGAAGACGCGGGGGACCGCGAGCAGGAAGGTGGGGCGGAACGACGCCATGGCGGGCAGCAGCTGCGAGGTGTCACCTTCGTGACCGACCTTCACGCCGCCGTGCACGCTGAGCACCGAGATGAAGCGGGCGAAGACGTGCGCGAGGGTGATGAAGAGCAGTGTGCTCGAGTCGGGGTTGACGATCTCCGGGAACGATTTGAGCGAGTTGCGGGAGAGCTCGACGAAGTTCGAGTGGGTGAGGATGCAGCCCTTCGGCTTTCCCGTCGTTCCGGCCGTGTAGATGAGGGTGGCGATATCCGACCCCTTGGCCAGGTTGCGTCGGCGCTCGATCTCCTCGTCGGTGACCTCGCTTCCGGACTTGGCGAGCTTGTCGAGGTCGCCCAGGTCGATCTGCCAGACGTGCTCGATGAGCGGCAGGTCGGCGTGAACCTCGTCGAAGCGCGCGAAGTGGTCGGGCGTTTCGGCCACGAAGGCGACGGCACCGGAGTCGCTCAGATCCCAGTGCACCTGGCTGGGGGACGAGGTCTCGTAAACCGGCACCAGCAGTGCGCCGGCGAACCAGGCGGCGAAGTCGAGCAGGGTCCACTCGAAGCGGGTGCGGCTCATCAGGCCGATCTTGTCGCCCGGCTGGATGCCCGCCGCGACGAGGCCCTTGGCGAGCGCGATGACGCGCTGGAGGAATTCTGTCGAGGTGATCTCGGTCCACCCCCCGTTGCCGTCCTGGAGGGAGAACAACGCTCGGTCCGGGGTCAGCTTGACCCGCTCCACCAGCAGGTCTGTGATGTTCGCATCGGGGTCCGCGGCGACCACCGCCGGCTTGTCAATCTCTTTCACGGCAACTCCTTCGGCACCGGTTGATCCAGTGATTTCCAGTGTACTCGGGGGTTCGTAACCGGGGCCCGTGAGGACGGCTCAGACTCCCTAGACTCGGGGGGTGCACTCCATTGGTATCGACATCGGCGGGACGAAGATCGCCGGCGCTGTGGTCTCCGAGGAGGGTGACATCGTGGTCGAAGACCGGGTCGCCACGCCGGCGGGTGACTCCGAGAGAATCGTCGACGAGGTGGTCGCCATGGTGACCCGCCTGGCTGAGGGGCGCGACATCCACGCGGCGGGTGTCGCAGCGCCCGGCTTCATCGACACCGCCCAGTCGATGGTCTACTACACGCCCAACATCAGCTGGCGCCACGAGCCGTTGCGCGAGCGACTGCGGGCCCGGCTCGACCTGGACATCACCATCGACAATGACGCGAACGCGGCCGGATGGGCCGAGTTCCGGTTCGGCGCCGGACGATTCTCGACCGACATGACCATGCTCACGATCGGCACCGGGGTGGGCGGCGCGATCGTCACCCAGGACCGGCTGTTCCGCGGCGGCTACGGCGCGGGCGCCGAGCTCGGCCACATGCGCGTCGTGCCCGACGGGCTGCCCTGCGGATGCGGCGCCCGCGGCTGCATAGAACAGTACGGTTCCGGCCGTGCCCTGCTTCGCATGGCGAACGCGATCGCGGATGTCGGCGGCATCGGCCTGGGCCTCGCCGCCGTTCGTGAGGAGAAAGGCGAGCTGTCGGGGCCGGATGTCGCCGACCTGATCGTCGCCGGCGACGCGGGTGCGCTCCAGGCGCTGCGCGAACTGGGCAGCTGGCTCGGCCAGGCCTGCGCCTCGCTCAGCGCGATCCTGGACCCGCAGCTGTTCGTCATCGGCGGGGGAGTGTCGATCGCCGGGGACCTGCTGCTCGACCCCATCCGCGAATCGTTCCTCGCACACCTTCCCGCGCGCGGCTATCACCCGGAGCCGGAGTTCACCATCGCCCAGCTGGTCAACAACGCTGGAGTGGTCGGCGCCGCCGACCTCGCACGGCTGCACGCCGAGCCGCACTGACCGATTCGCGCTAGGTTGGGCGAATGTTCTATTGGTTCATGAAGAACTTGGTGGCGGGGCCCCTGCTCACCACGGTCTTTCGCCCCTGGGTGATCGGGAGTGAGAACATCCCGAAAACCGGTGGGGTCATCATGG
>FSWJ01000767.1_pt1 | contig 43899 bp, 52 predicted proteins | sample 1637851 | NCBI WGS metagenome assembly FSWJ01 (sample SAMEA3914789, study PRJEB12502) | metagenome | biome: forest; material: soil | place: Canada | collected 2011-07-03 | depth 0.3 m | reverse complement strand
GCCGTGGTCGTGACACGACGGAGCACCAGCCGTACGCCGTCGGAGGTCGCGGCGTTCTGGTCGAGCCAGCTCTCCCATGCCGCGGCATCCGCGAACCGCAGTTCCGGCCGTTCGGCGTGGCTGATCATCCACCCATGCTAGAACGGAGGATATGGAACAGGTGCGGCTCGGATCCAGCGGACTACAGGTGTCGAACGTCATCCTCGGGTGCATGAGCTACGGCGATCCCGCCCGAGGGAATCACGAGTGGTCGCTGCCGGAGGAGGAGTCGAGGCCGTTCATCCGCCGCGCGCTCGAACTGGGCATCACCGCCTTCGACACGGCCAACGTCTACTCGGACGGATCGAGCGAGGAAATCGTGGGCCGCGCCCTCGGCGAGTTCGCGAGGCGCGAGGACGTGGTGATCGCGACGAAGGTGAACGGCCGAATGCGGCCCGGGGCGAACGGCGCCGGCCTCTCCCGCGTGCACATCATGGAGCAGATCGACGCCAGCCTCGCCCGGCTCGGGACCGACTATGTCGACCTGTACCAGATCCACCGCTGGGACCCCGGCGTGCCGATCGAGGAGACGATGGAGGCGCTGCACGACGTGGTGAAGGCGGGGAAGGCGCGGTACATCGGCGCCTCGTCGATGTGGACCTGGCAGTTCGCGCAGGCGCAGCACGCCGCCGACCTGGGCGGCTGGACCCGGTTCGTGTCGATGCAGGACCACTACAACCTGCTGAACCGCGAGGAGGAGCGGGAGATGCACCCGTACTGTTTCGACCAGGGCGTGGGCGTCATCCCGTGGAGCCCGCTCGCGCGCGGGAGGCTCACCCGCGACTGGGACACGTCGACCTCCCGCACGGAGACGGACGTCTTCGGCAGCACCCTGTACTCGCAGGCCGAGACCGCGGACCGGGCGGTGGCGGATGCCGTCGCCGCGATCGCTGCGGAGCGCTCGGTGCCGAGGGCGCAAATCGCCCTCGCCTGGCTGCTTTCGAAGCCCGCCGTCACCGCGCCGATCGTCGGCGCCACGAAGCTGTCACAGCTCGAGGATGCGGTTGCCGCGTCGGACCTGCAGCTGACCGGCGACGAGCTCGCCCGGCTCGAGGAGCGCTACGTGCCGCACGAGCCGGCGGGGTTCTAGTCTTACCGAACAGCGCCAGGCGGCGTCTTTCTAGGCAGCGACCCGCGGGTCCCGGCCGGTGATGGCGAGCAGCCGGAATTGCAGCGGCGCGTCGTCATCGAGCGGCACCGGCGGAGCATAGAGCCCGCTCGCAGCGAGGGTCTCCTTCTGCGGTTCGAAGACCGTCCAGACCGCCGCGACCAGCTCCTCATCGAGCCGCTCGTCCGCGCCGACGGCGCGCGCCAGGTCCCAGGAGTGGATGGCGACGTCGCTCACCTGCTCGCGCAGGTACTCGGAGACCGGCACCGTGTCGTACGAAAGGGTCACCATGGTGTCGGGGGAGGCATCCGACCATGCCGTCGTGGCGGCGAGGGAGTAGACGTGCCACTCCTTGGTGAGGTCGTCCCCGAGCGGCTCGATCGCGAGCTGTGCGGTGCCGATGGTGCCGCCGGCGAGCAGGTACGGAACCCACTGCTGCTCGATGATGACGTGCCGCACCAGGTCGCGCACGGTCCACTCGTCGTCGGGGGTCGGCGCCGCCCAGTCGGTCACCTGTGACAGCCGGGTGCCGAACTCGCGGTGGGCCTGTTTCTGCAGTGCGAGCCAGTCGTGCATGAACTCCTCATTCCATGGATGTGCAGCTCCCAACGTACGGCAGACCACCGCATTCCCGCGTTACCCGGGGAGACCTAGGCTGGAGGGGGGAAGGACCATCGCGATGACCACAACACCCGAACGCTCCCGCCAGGTCACCTGGGAAGACCCGATGATCGGCGCCGCGAAGGCGCTCGGCATGTCGGGTCTCGACTACATCAATGCTCTCATCGAGGGTTCCATCCCGCCCCCACCGATCGTCGGGCTGATGAGGATGCGCGCGGTCGCCGCGGAGGTCGGCACGGTCACCTTCACTTGCGAACCCGACGAATCGATGTACAACCCGATCGGCACCGTGCACGGCGGCCTGGTGTGCACGCTCCTCGACTCGGTGCTCGGATGCGCGACCCAGACCACGCTGCCGATCGGCCAGGCCTACACCTCGCTCGACATCACGGTGAGCTACCTCCGGCCGGTGACCTCCGGCAGCGGCACGCTCACCGCCGTCGGCCGGGTCACCAAGCCCGGCAACCGGGCCGCCTTCACCGAGGGCACCGTCCACGATGCGAGCGGCAAGCTCGTCGCCACCGCCACGAGCACCCTCCTGGTCTTCCCGGTCGGATAACCGACATGAGCGAGCGGGGCATGAGCGAGCACGGTCACGACCACGCCGGCACCGCCAACCGCGGCCGGCTCGCGGTCGCGATCGGCATCGTCTCCGTCGTGCTCGTCGTCGAGGTGGCGGGCGCGCTGCTGTCCGGGTCCATCGCCCTGTTCGCCGACGCCGGTCACATGCTCTCCGACCTCACGGGGCTCGTGGTGGCCCTGGTCGCCACCGTGCTGGCCGCGCGTCCCGCCACCGACCGGCAGACCTTCGGCCATCGCCGCAACGAGGTCTTCGCCGCGTTCATCAACGCCGCCATCCTGCTCGCGGTGGTCGTCTATGTCGCCGTCGAGGCGATCCAGCGCCTGGTCGCCCCACCGGGTGCCGTCGAGGCCCCGCTGATGCTCGGGGTGGCGATCGTCGGTGCGATCGCCAACACGGGCGCGCTGCTGGTGCTGCGCGCTGGCGCGAAGGACAGCATCAACATGCGCGGCGCATACCTCGAGGTGCTGGGCGACCTCATCGGGTCGTTTGCCGTCATCGTGGCGAGCATCGTCATCCTGGCGACCGGTTTCGTGCGGGCGGACGCGATCGCGTCGCTCGCGATCGCGGTGCTCATCCTGCCGCGGGCGGTGAGCCTCATGCGGGACGTGCTGCGCGTGCTCAGCCAGGCGGCCCCGCGGGGCACGGATGTCGCGGTCATCCGCGAGCACGTGCTCGCCACGGCGGGCGTCGTCTCGGTGCACGACGTGCACGTCTGGTCGATGAGTCCCGGGTCGAACGTGTTCTCGGCGCACGTGGTGGTGCAGCCCGAGATCTTCAGGCAGAACCGCACCGACGTGATGCTCGACTCGCTCTCCGAGTGCCTCAAGGACCACTTCGACGTCGAGCACTCGACCTTCCAGCTGGAGCCGGCGGAGCACGCCGAGCACGAGCCCGACGCGCACCGCTGACCGCTGACTCGTCCGCCCGAAGGTGGACGGAGGAGTTACTTCTGCAGGTCGACCTGGAGGTCGATCGTGATCGTGACCTCGTCGCCGAGGGTGAAGCCACCCGCCTCGAGCGCGGCGTTCCAGTTGACGCCGTACTCCTTGCGGTCGATCTTGGTGGTCGCCGTCGCGCCGGCCTTGGTACGCCCGTAGTCGTCGGTGATGACGCCGCCGAACTCGCCCTTCAGGGTGACCGACTGGGTGACACCGCGAAGCGTGAGGTCTCCGACCAGCGTGAAGTCGTCACCGTCGGCGGTGATCGAGGTCGACGTGAACGTCATGTGCGGGTGCTCCTCGACGAGGAAGAAGTCGCTCGAGCGAAGGTGGTTGTCGCGCGCCTCCTGGCCGGTGTCGACCGAGGAGACGTCGATCGTCGCCTCGATCTTCGTGTCGGGGATGCCGGCGCCGGTGGTGACCGTGACGTCCCAGTCTTTGAAGGTGCCCTTCACCTTGCTGATCTTCAGGTGCTTGACCGAGAAGCTGAGTTCCGAGTGGGCGGGGTCGAGTTTCCAGGTGCCCGCGACGAGGTCGGGGTGAGTTTCGGTTGTAGTAGTCATGCTTCGTGCAATTGCCGCGGCGATCCGGTTATTCCGGATTTAGGTGACATGTCACAAAAATTTTCTCACGACGGTCGGGATGACGGTGACACCGTCTTCGAAGGATCCACCTCCGGCAGCGCGCCGAGCACCGAGTCGATCTTCGCGAGCACCTCGGCCGGCAGCACCACACCGGCCGCCTTCACGTTCGAGGTGACCTGTTCCGGCCGGGAGGCGCCGATGATCGCGCCGGCGACATTCGGATTCTGCAGCACCCAGGCCACCGCCAGCTGGGCCAGGTCGAGGCCGGCCTCGGTGGCGATCGGCTTCAGGTTCTGCACGGCGGTGAGCACGTCATCCCGCATGAAGCGTTGGATGGTGTCCTGTCCGCCCTTCTCGTCGGTGGCACGCGAGCCGGCGGGCAGCGGTGCACCGGGAACGTACTTGCCGGTGAGCACGCCCTGCGCGATCGGGGACCAGACGATCTGGGAGACGCCCAGCTTGGCGCTGGTCGGCACGACATCCTTCTCGATCACCCGCCACAGCATCGAGTACTGCGGCTGGTTGGAGATGAGCTGGATGCCCAGCTCGGTCGCGAGCTTGTGCCCGGCCGCGATCTGGTCGGCCGTCCACTCCGAGACGCCGATGTAGAGCGCCTTACCCTGGCGCACGACATCCGCGAAGGCCTGCATGGTCTCCTCGAGCGGGGTCTCCACGTCGTAGCGGTGCGCCTGGTAGAGATCGACGTAGTCGGTCTTGAGCCGGTGCAGCGAGCCGTTGATCGACTCCATGATGTGCTTGCGGGAGAGCCCGGAGTCGTTAGGGCCCTTCGGACCGGTGGACCAGTAGACCTTGGTGAAGATCTCGAGGGATTCGCGACGCTGGCCCTTCAGCGCCTTGCCGAGCACCTTCTCGGCGACGGTGTTCGCGTAAGCGTCGGCGGTGTCGAAGCTGGTGATGCCCGATTCGAGCGCGGCGGCGACGCAGGCCTCGGCGGTGTCGTTCTCCACCTGGGAGCCGTGGGTCAGCCAGTTGCCGTAGATGAGCTCCGAGATCTTGAGTCCGCTGTTGCCGAGGTACCTGAATTCCATGCTCCAAGGCTACGCTCTGGGCATGGCGCGCTCATCACCACTCCCGCAGCGCAGCGTCGCGCTGCTTCGCGGCATCAACGTGGGCACCGCGAAGGCCGTCTCGATGGCCGACCTCGCGGCGGTGTTCGAGTCGCTCGGCGCGACCGCCGTGAAGACCGTGCTCCGCAGCGGCAACGTCGTCTTCGAAGGATCGCTCCGGCCGACGGCGATCGAGGAGGCCGTGTTCGAGGCTACCGGCGTGCGTTCGAGCGTCGTCGTCATCGACGCGGTGGCGTTCCGGACGATCGCGGATGCGGACCCCCTCACCGACGTCGCCACGAACGGTTCGAAGAGCTTCGTCACGTTCCTCTCCGAGCCGCACGGCCCACTCGAGCTGCCGTCCGCCGAGTCCCTGGCCCCGGAGCGGATCGCGGTCGCAGCACAGGCGATCTACCAGTGGTTCCCGGACGGAAGCCTGCAGACGAAGGTGCCGAAATCGTTCTGGAAGCAGTTCTCGGGACACGTCACGGCGCGCAACCGGAACACCGTCGAGAAGCTGCTCGCCCTGCTCGAACGCTAGCCGGGCGACCGCTCCCTCACAGGTTACGCGGAGGTTCGTCTGTGACCGTGGTCGAAGTACGACGACAGAAGTCGCCTTGCCGGTGCGAATATTCCGCCAGCTGAAAAGGCCCGTTCGTCCCTGTCCGTAGGCGCCCGATGCGCCGCAGCACATCCCCTAGCGTGTGCGCAGAAACCCGGAAGTCAGACCATTGCCAACACCCCGACCGCGCCTTTCTGCGCGCAAAAAATCTGTCGCGCCCGCTGAACCCGGGCACAAGCCCCATCTCCCCGCTCTCAACAATCGATCCGTGCGTAATCTCGGTCACGTCCAGAACGTGAGAACGCTGCGCCGTGGTGCGGCGCTGGTGAGCGTGGCCTTCGTCACCGTGCTCGGGGTCAGCGTCGCTGTGCCCGCCTACGCGCAGGCCGTTCTCCAGACCGGCCAGCCGGCGCTCCAGACGCTCGCCGTGTCGGCATCGGTGCCGACCGCGCTGGTGGCCCGCGACCCGTACGGGGTGACTGCCCCTCCCGCTCTTACCTGGCCCGTGCCCGAATCGACACCCATCGCCAGTCCATTCGGACCGCGGGTCGCGCCCTGCGACGGCTGCTCGAGCTTCCACGAGGGGGCCGATTTCGATGCGGGGTACGGTGCCGAGATCCACGCGATCGCGGCGGGCGTCGTGGTGGAGACCGACAGCGCCGGGTACGCGGCGCTCGGCACCCACGTGGCGATCCAGCACGTGATCGATGGGCAGGTCGTGGTGAGTGCCTACGGGCACATGATCGCCGGGTCGATGCCGCTGCACGTCGGGGACACCGTCTACGCGGGCGAGGTCGTCGGCCTGGTCGGCGACACCGGCGAGAGCACCGGCCCGCACCTGCACCTCGAGATCCGGCTGGGCGGCACCACGCCGACCGACCCGGTGGCCTGGCTGCACGCGCATCTCGGGTAGCCGGTTTCCCAGCCGGTGCGGCTAGCGTCGACACGTGGGCACATTCACCGAGGTCTGGCGGTCGCGGATGCTCTCCGCCTTCACCGGCACGAGCAGCGGCCGGCCGGACTGGGTGCAGCGGATCGAAGAGGGCGATGACGAGGGCTGGTTCGGCGCCGGCTCGGCCGCCTGGGCCGTTCATGGCGGCATGGCCACGCTGCCGTCGGGCATCCGCGCGCTCCTGATGCAGACCCTGCACCCGGGTGCGATGGCGGGGGTCCACGACTGGTCGCGCTACAGGGAGGACCCGCTGGGCCGCCTCTCCGGCACCATCCGGTGGCTCATCTCGGTGACCTTCTCCGCGCGTGCCATGGCGGTGGAGGAGTCGTCCCGCGTCGGGCACTTCCACGACCGGGTTCGTGGGACCTACCTGGATGCCGGGGGCGTCGAGCGGGCATACTCCGCCGGCGACCCCGAGCTGCTGTCCTGGGTGCACGTGGTGTTCACGGACGCGTTCCTCGGCAGCCAGCTGACGTGGGGCGGACCGATCCCCGGTGGGCCGGACCGCTACGTGAGCGAGTGGGCGAAGGCCGGCGAGCTGGTCGGTGTCACCGACCCGCCGCGCTCGTACGCGGAGCTGCGGAGACGACTGGCCGCATTCGGCCCGGTACTGAAGAGCGACGAACGCGTCGCCGAGGCGGTGCACTTCATCCGCTCGCCCGGGTTGCCGCGCGGCATGATGCCGTTCTACCGCATCCTGTTCGCCGGGGCTGTCGCGTCCATCCCGCTGGAGTACCGGCGCCGTCTCGGCCTGCGCCGGGCGTGGTGGCCGGCCATCACCGCGACCGGGCTGGTACTGAGGATCGTCGGGAGCATCCTCGGATCGGGGTCGACCAGCGAGGATGCCGCGCGCCGCCGCCTCGCCCGGCTGGGAATGGCTGGCGCGGGGGCACCGTTGCAGCACTGACCACCTCGAAAGGAGCGCGCATGCCCATCGTCGTCACCGGTGCAACCGGACAGCTCGGCCGCCTCACCATCGACAGCCTCATCGCCCGCGGAACCGCACCCGACCAGATCGTCGCGGCCGGACGCAACGCGGATCGGCTCGCCGAACTCGCACCGCTCGGCGTGAAGACCGTGCGCATCGACCTGGCCGATGGAACCGGACTCGACGAGGCCTTCGCGGGTGCCGACACGCTGCTGCTGGTGTCCGCGAACGTACCGGGCACCCGGGTGGCTCTGCACAGCGCGGCCATCGAGGCCGCCCAGCGGGCGCGTCTCGGGCGGATCGTGTACACCAGCGCCCCGCACGCCGACACGTCCGAGCTCGTGCTGGCGCCCGAGCACAAGGCGACGGAGCGGATCATCGCCGCCTCCGGCATCCCCTACAGTTTCCTGCGCAATGGCTGGTATACCGAGAACTACGCCGGCGACCTCGCGACCGCGCGCCGCACCGGCGTGATCGCCAAGAGCGCCGGCGACGGCCGGGTGGCGAGCGCCGCCCGGGCCGACTTCGCCGAGGCGGCAGCCGTCGCGCTCACCTCGGGCGCGAGCGGCAATGAGATCTACGAGCTGGGTGGCGACGTCGCGTGGACGTTCCACGACCTGGCGGCCGCGTTCGCCGACGCACTCGGCCGCGACGTGATCTACACGCCGCTCAGCCCGGAGGAGGAGCGTGCGCAACTGCTGTCGTTCGGTCTCGACGAGGGCACGGCAGGCTTCGTCGTGGCGCTGAACGGCAACATCCGCGACGCTGTACTCGCCGAGACCAGTGGCGACCTCGCCCGGCTGATCGGGCGCCCGACCACCCCGATGCCCGAGACGATCCGCGCGATGGCGGGCGCCTGAGCGCGGATGTCCTCGGCCGACGGTAGAGTCGGCCGCAGATGGGCAGACAGGACGGCACCACCCGCCAGGTGAGCGCGGCCTCGGTGGACTCGAGCACCGCGCCGATCCTGCACGTCGACCTCGATGCGTTCTTCGCCTCGGTCGAGCTGCTCGATCACCCGGAACTCGCAGAGGTCCCCGTCGTGGTGGCGGGCACATCGCTGCGCTCGGTCGTCACGGCGGCCAACTATCCCGCTCGCAAGTTCGGGGTGCGGTCCGCGATCCCGCTGTCTCAGGCGATGCGCCTCTGCCCGCACGCCATCGTGCTGGAGCCGCACTTCGAGAAATACCGGCACTACTCGTCGCAGGTCATGTCGATCTTCGACGACGTCACGCCCATTGTGGAGCGACTCGGCATCGACGAGGCCTTCCTCGACGTCGCCGGCGCGCGCGGGGTCTTCGGTCCGCCGGCGGAGGTCGCCGAACTGGTCCGCCACCGGGTGTTCGCCGAGACCGGCCTGCACTGCTCCGTCGGCGCCGCGTCGACCAAGTTCGTGGCGAAGCTGGCGTCCGGGCGAGCGAAGCCCGACGGCCTGCTGGTGGTGCCGGCCGCGGAGACGCTCGCGTTCCTGCATCCGCTGCCCATCGGCGCCCTCTGGGGGGTCGGGGCCGCCACGGAGGAGCTGCTCCGAAAGCGCGGGCTCGCGACGGTCGGCGACATCGCGCACACGCCGTTGGCGAGCCTGCAGCGCGCCGTCGGTGAGGCGTCGGGGCGCAAGCTCCACGATCTGGCGAACGGCATCGACCCGCGGCCGGTCACCACGCGCGCGGTCGAGAAGAGCATCGGGCACGAGGTGACCTTCGAGCACGACACGGCCGATCGAGAGTACCTCCGCCGCGAGCTGTTGCGGCAGGCGACCGCCGTGGGGGAGCGGATGCGGTCCGGCGGCTGGGTGGGACGCACCGTCGTGCTGAAGCTGCGCTACGCCGACTTCACCACCATCACCCGTTCCAGGACGATCGCGGAACCCACCGATCTGGGGCGCCGCATCTACGAGGAGGTGCGGGAGATTCACGAGGCGCTCGGGGAGCATCCGCCGGTGCGGCTCATCGGTGTGCGCATGGAGCAGCTCGCGCCGAGCGACGGCCAGCCGGTCGGCCTGTGGGACTCGGATGAGAGCTGGCGCGAGACGGAGGACACGATCGACGCGATCAGTGCCCGCTTCGGTCGCGGCGTGCTCGGTCCGGCCACCCTGCTGAAGGCATCGGCCCCGCGCGGCGACGCGTCGAACGCGCACCGGATCGACTACTAGCCGGACCGGTAGGTTTTCCCCATGGATGAGCAGGGCTGGGCCCGAACCCCGATCGAGCCGCAGAGCGTCAACGCGCCGCTGTCGGCGGCGGCGATCTTCCTCGTGGTGAGCATCGCGCCGGCCGAGGCGGCCGCGCTACATGTGCGCGAGGTGATCTCCGACATCGGCGGGCTGGTGCGCGCGGTCGGGTTCCGCGACCTGAGCGGCCACCTGTCCTGCAACGTCGGCATCGGCTCGGATGCCTGGGCGAGGTTCGCCCAGAAGGAGACCCCGGCGCAGCTGCGCCCGTTCTTCGAGATCGCGGGCCCGGTGCACACGGCCGTGTCGACCCCCGGAGACCTGCTGTTCCACATCCGGGCCGAACGCCCGGACATGTGCTTCGACCTGGAGCGGCTCATCCTGGAGAAGCTGGGCGACTCGGTGACCGTGGTCGATGAGACGCAGGGTTTCCGGTATTTCGACTCGCGCGACCTGCTCGGCTTCGTCGACGGCACCGAGAATCCGACCGGCGCCGGGATGCTCGACTCCTCGCTGGTCGGCGACGAGGACCCGACGTTCGCGGGCGGCAGCTACGTCGTGGTGCAGAAGTACCTCCACGACCTGTCGGCGTGGGGAACGCTCACCGTGGAGCAGCAGCAGGCGATCATCGGCCGCACCAAGGCCGACAACGTCGAGCTCGACCAGGACCCGGCGGAGCGGAAGTCGCACAAGTCGCTCAACACGATCACCGACGCGAACGGGGTCGAGCACGACATCCTGCGCGACAACATGCCGTTCGGGAGTCCCGGTGCGGGCGAATTCGGCACCTACTTCATCGGCTACGCCCGCGAGTTGTGGGTGATCACGCAGATGCTGCGCAACATGTTCATGGGGGATCCGTTCGGCGACTACGATCGCATCCTCGACTTCTCGAAGGCCGTCACCGGCACCACGTTCTTCGTCCCCTCGAACGACGTGCTCGAGGGTTTGGCCCCTTAGCGGCGGATGACCGCCGCCGCATGGCCGGGCAGGGTCACGTCGGCCGCGACCTGCACCCCGGGGTCGGTGCCGAGCAGCAGTGCGCCGCCGAACGGGAGCGTGACCGGTTGCTCCGAGAAGTTGGCGACCACGGTCGTGCCGCCGCGGTGCATCGCGAACCAGCGGGCGTCGTCGTCGAACTCGCAGGTCGTGTTCGGAAAACGGGGATCGGTGAGGTCGGGCACGGTGCGCCTCAGCGACGCGAGCGACCGGTAGAGCGCCAGCAGCCGGGCGTGCTCGCCGGAGGCCGACTCCGCCCAGTCGAGCTTCGAGTTCTCGAACGTCGCCGGATCCTGCGGGTCAGGCACGGTCGTCGGATCCCAGCCCATCTTCTCGAACTCGGCGATGCGCCCCTCGGCGGTCGCCTTTCCCAGCGCGGGCTCCGGATGCGCGGTGAAGAACTGCCAGGGGGTGGACGCGCCCCACTCCTCACCCATGAACAGCATCGGGGTGAACGGCCCGCACAGGGTCAGCACCGCGGCGATCGCCAGTTGGCCGAAATCGAGCCGCGCGGCGAGCCGGTCGCCCGCTGCCCGGTTCCCGACCTGGTCGTGGTTCTGGTCGGCCACCACGAGTCGCCAGGACGGCATGCTGTCGGTGTCGATCGGAACCCCGTGGTCACGTCCACGGAACGACGAGAAGGTGCCGTCGTGGAAGAAGCCGCGAGTGATCACCTTGGCGAGCGCATCCAGGTGCTCGAAGTCGGCGTAGTACCCGGTCGTCTCGCCGGTGAGCGCCACGTGCAGGGCGTGGTGGAAGTCGTCGCTCCACTGCGCGTGCAGTCCATACCCGCCGGCCTCCCGCGGTGTGACCAGCCCGGGGTCGTTGAGGTCCGACTCGGCGATGAGCGTCAGCGGGCGGCCGAGGAACGCGGACAGCGCATCCGTCTCCTCCGCCAGCTGCTGCAGGATGTGCTTCGGGGAGTCGTCGACCAGCGCGTGCACGGCATCCAGTCGCAGCGCGTCCACGTGGTAGTCGCGTAGCCACATCAGTGCATTGTCGACGATGAACGACCGCACCTGCTGCGAGTCGAGGTTGACCGAGTCGCCCCAGGTGTTCGACGAGCCGGCACCCAGGTAGGGGCCGAACCGGGGCAGGTAGTTGCCGCTCGGGCCGAGATGGTTGTAGACGACGTCCTGCACGACGGCGAGGCCGTGCGCGTGGCAGGCGTCGACGAACCGCTGGTACGCCGCCGGGCCGCCGTAGGTCTCGTCGACCGTGTACCAGAGCACCCCGTCGTAGCCCCAGTTGTGCTCGCCGTTGAAGCCGTTCACCGGCAGCAGCTCGACGAAGTCGACGCCGATCGACCGCAGGTGGTCGAGCCTGCTGACCGCGGCATCCAGCGTTCCCTCCGGGGTGAAGGTGCCGAGGTGAAGCTCGTAGACGATGCCGCCGGCGAGCTGGCGTCCCGTCCAGGAGTCGTCCGTCCAGGCGAAGCCGGAAGGATCGAAGGTGCGCGACAGCTCGTGAACGGACACCGGCTGCCGCCGCGAGCGCGGGTCGGGAAGCGGATGTTCGTCATCATCGAGGAGGTACCCGTAGTCGGTGCCGGTCAGGCCTTCGGGCGCGCTCCACCATCCGTCGCCGGTCGCGGTCATCGGATGCCGCACCCCGTCGAGCAGGAGCGTGACGCGAGCGGGCACCGGCGCCCACACCTCGAAACTCACGGCCGCAACACAGAGGTAGGCACCAGCAGTGCGACGGGGTAGCGCGCGAACACCTCGGCGAGCGGCAGGGCGCCGCCGTCATGGTCCCGGTCGGCGATCACGTCGGTGACCGGCTTCCCGGCCAGCGCGACGGTGCTGTCGCCCCAGCCGGTGCGGGCCAGGCCCACCGGCAGCCGGGTGGCGAGCGTGACGACGTCTCCGCTGTCGAAGCCGACCAGGTGTCTGCGGGACGGGCCGAACGCCTCCACCGGTGCGTAGCGGCTGAACAGGTCGGGATGGTCGCGCCGCAGCCGGAGCGCGCGGGTGGTGACGAGGAGTTTCGCCGCGCCCGTCTCGTCGACCCGCGGATGGCTGCCGCCGTCGATGGCGGAGAGGTACAGGCGGCGGATGTCGAAGTCGACCTCGCGCCGGTTGTCGGGGTCGACCAGTGACGTCTCCCACAGCTCGCTGCCCTGGTAGACGTCGGGCACACCCGGCGCGGTCAGCTGGATGAGCTTCGCGCTCAGCGAGTTCGACCAGCCCGGCTGCTCGACCAGGTCCAGGACCGAGCGAATGACGCCGGCCACCCGCTCGTCGTCGAATGCGGCGTCGACGAGCGCGTGCATCCGGCCCTCGAAGCTCTCGCGCGGTTCGCTCCATCCGGTCGAGTCGCCCGCCTCGCGCGCCGCCTTCTCGGCGTAGGCGTGGAGGCGCTCGCGGCTGGCCGGCCAGGCGCCGATGATCGCCTCCCAGAGCAGTGCTTCGAGCGGTCCGTCGCCGAGCGGCACGAGAGCGCGAAGCTGCTCGAGCGCGGCCTCCCACTCCTCGGGGATCTCGGACAGCACCGTGATGCGCGCCCGCACGTCCTCGCCGCGTTTCGTGTCGTGGGTCGACAGGGTGGTGAGCGACGCCGGGAAGGCGGCCTGGCGCAGCTGCTGGCGCCGGTGGAACTCGTCGATGCCGATCGAGAACTCGCTCGGGTCGGCGCCCACCTCGGTGAGCGAGCCGAGCCGGGTGTAGCGGTAGAACGCCGTGTCCTCCACGCCCTTCGCCATCACCATGCCGGAGGTCTGCTGGAACCGCACGGCCACCGGATGCGCCGGATCGGCGAGCAGCGGAACCACCCGGTCGATCATCCCGGTCAGGTCGGGCCGCGCCCGTTTCGCGTGCGTCGCCGCCAGATGGAGATGCTCCTCGCCGATGGGCAGGTACGACCGGTACACCGGGAAGCAGGCGAGCAGCTCGGCGAGCGCGTCCGCGCTGTCGGGGATGCCCGATTCGCGTTCCAGGCGCACCACCTCGGAGCGGAGGATGCCGTCGGCGATCGCCCGCTTCGTGTCGTGAATGAGGTCGGCCCAGGCGATGTCCCGTCCGCGCAGGCGGCGGTCGAGGGCGTCCAGGCGCGCCCGGCCGGCCGGGTCCACCAGTACCCGGTCGACATCCGCGAGGGCGTCATAGCCGGTGGTGCCCGCGGTCGCCCAGGAGACGGGCAGCTGCTCGTCGCCCTCGAGGATCTTCTCCACCAGCACGTACGTGCCGCCGGTCGCCCCGGCCAGGGCGTCGAGGTAGCCGCCGGGATCGGCGAGACCGTCGGGGTGGTCGACGCGCAGCCCGTCGGCGAGGCCCTCGCCGATCCAGCGGAGGATCTCGCGGTGCGACCGCTCGAACACCCACGGGACCTCGACGCGGATGCCGGCCAGGGACGAGACGGCGAAGAACCTGCGGTAGTTGAGTTCGGCATCCTCGCGCCGCCAGTCCATGAGCTCGTAGTGCTGGCGCGCGTGCACCTCCTGGGCTGTGCCGCCCTCCGTGCCGGGAGCGACCGGATAGCGGTGGTCGAAGTAGCGCAGCTCGTCGCCGACCACCTGCAGGTCATCGAGCGCCCCGGTCCCTGAGCCTGTCGAAGGCCCCAGAACGGGAATGCGCACCTTCCCGCCGCCGAACTCCCAGTCGACGTCGAACGCCTCCGCGTACTCCGACTCGCGCCCGTTCTTCAGCAGGTCCCACCACCAGGAGTTCACGATCGGGGTCGCGACTCCCATGTGGTTGGGCACGATGTCGATGAGCACGCCGCGGCCGAGCCGGTGCGCGGCGGCCGAGAGGGCATCCAGTCCCGCCGCGCCGCCGCGCACGGGGTCCACCAGCGAGTGGTCGACCACGTCGTAGCCGTGGTCGGAGCCGGGTTCCGCCTTCAGAAGCGGGGACAGGTAGATCCAGTCGGCTCCGAGATCGTGCAGGTAGTCGGTGATGACGGCGGCGGCGCCGAGATCGAACCCCTCCCTGATCTGCAGCCGGTAGGTCGAGATGGGGACCCGCATCAGGCCGTACCCGTGGCCGCCGTCGACGGCGTGAGGGAGGCCGCGATGCTGTGATCGACCTCCGTCTCGCTCTCCACGTGCTGGCGCAGCACCATGATGGACTTCGACTCCACCGGGATGACGTCGCCGGCGGTGAGCGGATCGGAATCCGCCTTGTCTCCGGCGGTGTCGACCACCACGGCCCAGCGGTCGGAGAACTCGGCCGGCGGCAGCGTGAAATCGACCGCATCATCGTGGGCGTTGAAGAAGATCGCGAAGTTGCGGTCCGACACCCGCTGGCCGCGCACATCCCTGCCCTGGATGCCGTTGCCGTTCAGAAAGACGCCGATCGACCTGCCGAAACCGGTGTCCCAGTTCTGCTCGTCCATCTCGCTGCCGTCGGGCTTCAGCCAGACGATGTCGGCGAGCGGTTCGCCCTTGCCGCGCTTGACCGGACGGCCGTCGAAGAAGCGCCTCCGCCGGAACGTCGGATGGTCCTTCCGCAGCTTCGTGAGCGCCCCGACGAAGTCGATGAGCGCCGTGTCGGCGGTGTCCCAGTGCACCCAGGAGATCCCGGAATCCTGCGCGTAGCTGTTGTTGTTGCCCTGCTGGGTGCGGCCCAGCTCGTCACCGTGCAGGATCATCGGCACGCCCTGGCTCAGCAGGAGGGTGGTGAGGAAGTTCCGCTGCTGCTTCGACCGCAGGGCGAGGATGCCGGCATCCGTCGTCGGTCCCTCGGCTCCGCAGTTCCAGGAGCGGTTGTCGTCGGTGCCGTCCTTGTTGCCTTCGCCGTTCGCCTCGTTGTGTTTCCCGTTGTAGGAGACGAGGTCCTCGAGGGTGAAGCCGTCGTGGGCGGTCACGAAGTTGATCGACGCCACCGGGCGGCGGCCGTCATCCTCGTAGAGGTCCGCGGATCCGGTGATGCGCGAGGCGAACTCGCCGAGCGTCGACGGCTCGCCGCGCCAGAAGTCGCGCACGGTGTCGCGGTACTGGCCGTTCCACTCCGTCCACTGGGGCGGGAACCCGCCGACCTGGTAGCCGCCGGGCCCGACGTCCCAGGGTTCTGCGATGAGCTTCACCTGGGAGATCACGGGGTCCTGCTGCACGAGCTCGAAGAAGGCGGACAGTTTGTCGACGTCGTAGAATTCCCGGGCGAGCGTGGACGCGAGGTCGAAACGGAACCCGTCGACGTGCATCTCCAGCACCCAGTAGCGCAGGCTGTCCATGATCAGCTGCAGCGAGTGCGGGTTGCGCACGTTGAGCGAGTTGCCGGTGCCGGTGTAGTCCATGTAGAACTGCGGGTCGTCATCCACCAGGCGGTAGTAGGCCTGGTTGTCGATGCCGCGGAACGACAGTGTCGGCCCCAGCTGGTTGCCCTCGGCGGTGTGGTTGTAGACCACGTCGAGGATCACCTCGATGCCCGCGTCGTGCATCGCGCGCACCATCCCCTTGAACTCCTGCACCTGCTGGCCGAGGTCGCCCGTGGAGGAGTAGCCGTTGTGCGGGGAGAAGAAGCCGATCGTGTTGTAACCCCAGTAGTTGTGCAGGCCTTTCTCGAGCAGGGTGGAGTCCTGCACGAACTGGTGCACGGGCATCAGCTCGATCGCGGTCGCGCCGATCTTGCCGAGATGCTCGATGATCGCCGGGTGCGCGAGGCCGGCGTAGGTGCCGCGCTGGCCCTGCGGGATGTCGGGGTGCAGTTCCGTGAGGCCCTTCACGTGGGCCTCGTAGATGACCGTCTCGTTGTAGGGGACGCGCGGATGCCGGTCCCCGGCCCAGTCGAAGAACGGGTTGATGACCACGCCGAGCATGCTGTGCGCGGCGGAGTCGGAGTCGTTCTCGCTCAGCGGGTCGCCGAAGCTGTAGGCGAACAGCGACGGGTCCCAGTCGATGTCGCCGCAGGTCGCCTTGGCGTAGGGATCGAGCAGCAGCTTGGCGGGATTGGCCCGCTGCCCGGTCTTCGGGTCGTAGGGTGCTGTCACCCGGTAGCCGTAGCGCTGGCCCGGGTGCACGAGGGGCAGGTAGGCATGCCACACGTAGGCGTCCACCTCGACCAGTTCGACCCGCGTCTCCACGCGATCGTCGTCGAACAGGCAGAGTTCGACCTTCTGTGCGATCTCGCTGAAGAGCGCGAAATTCGTTCCGCTGCCATCGAAGGTCGCTCCGAGCGGGTACGCCGATCCAGGCCAGGTCTCCATGATTGTCAACGTACACTGGGAGCACATACACAGCACGGGAGTCCGGTGAGCCGGGTTGAGAGGGAGCTTCTCCAAGCTTCGACCGTTGAACCTGATCTGGATCATGCCAGCGCAGGGAGAGGAGCACTATCGTGCCTGTTCGTTCTCGTATCAATCCCCGTTGGCGGGTTGTCGACATCATCGTCGCCGCCATCATCGGGGTCGCCTTCGGCGTCGTGTTCTTCGGCTGGGATCTCGTCTACGGGGTCGTCACCAAACCTTTCGAGTTCCTGCTGCCCGGCTCTGGCGCGCTCCTGTACGCGATCTGGCTGATCCCCGCGGTTCTCGCGGGCATCGTCGTCCGCAAGCCGGGCGCCGCCCTGTTCGCGGAACTCGTGGCGGCGATCGTCGAGGCGCTGCTCGGTTCCCAGTTCGGCGGGTTCCAGACCATCCTGTCGGGGCTCGTTCAGGGCGTCGGCGCGGAGATCGTGTTCCTCGTGGTGCTGTACTCGATCTGGCGGTTGTGGGTGGCGATGCTCGCCGGGGCGGCATCCGGCATCGGCATGGCGATCAACGACTTCATCAACTACTACGCCGGGTCGACGTTCGCGTTCAAGGCGGTCTACCTCGCCTGCGCGATCGTGTCCGGCGCGGTCATCGCCGGCCTCGGGTCGTGGTACCTGGCGAAGGCGCTGGCGCGCACCGGCGCCCTCACCCGATTCGCGGCGGGCAGAACGGCCTGACCGTGCCTGCCGTGCCCGGGTCGGCGGTCGTCGCGCGCGGCTGGGGCTGGCGTCCCGCCGGCCGCACCGCGTGGGCGGTGCGCGGGCTCGACCTGGTCATCGAGCCGGGGGAGCGCGTGCTGCTGCTCGGGGCATCCGGAGCCGGCAAGTCCACGCTGCTCCAGGGTCTCGCCGGCGTGCTCGGCGACGAGAACGACGGCGAGGTGGAGGGGACGCTCGCCGCCGCCTCGTCCGGCCTGGTGCTGCAGGACCCCGACTCGCAGGTGATTCTCGCGCGGGTGGGGGATGACGTGGCCTTCGGCTGCGAGAACCTGGGCATGCCGCGCGACGAGATCTGGCGGCGCGTCGGCGTGGCCCTCGACGCGGTCGGTCTCGACCTGCCGCTCGATCATCCGACCTCGCGTCTCTCCGGCGGGCAGAAGCAGCGGCTGGCGCTCGCCGGGGTGCTCGCCATGCGCCCCGAGCTGCTGCTGCTCGACGAACCGACCGCGAACCTCGACCCCGACGGCGTGCGCGAGGTGCGGGATGCCGTCGCGCGCGTGCTCGACCACGGCCACCGCACCCTCGTGGTGGTCGAGCACCGGGTGGACGTGTGGTGGCCGGTCGTCGACCGTGTGGTTGTACTGGAGCCGGGTGGCGGCGTGCTGGCCGATGGCGCGCCCGGGGACGTGCTGGCGCGCGAAGGCTCCCGGCTGGCGGCATCCGGAATCTGGGTGCCCGGCTTCGAGCCGGCGATGCCGTCACGCAGTCATCGGCTCGGTGACGAACTGCTGCGGGCGGATGCGCTGGCCATCGGCCGCGCGGACCCCCTGGCGGGCGACCTCGACGTCTCGATCCGGGCGGGCGGGTGTCTCGGCGTGACCGGCCCGAACGGCTCGGGCAAGTCCACGCTCGCCCTCACCCTCGGCGGGCTCATCCGGCCGCTCGGCGGCACCCTCAGCCCGGACCCGCTGCGCTGGACGTCTCGGGAGCTGGTCGCCCGCATCGGCTCGGTCTTCCAGGACCCCGAGCACCAGTTCGTGGCCCCGACCGTGCTCGCCGAACTGCGGGTGGGGGCGAAGGCCATCGGGTTGGGGGAGCGGGAGACCGCCGACCGGGTCGACGCCCTGCTGGCGAGGCTGCGGCTCGGAATGCTGGCCGAGGCGAACCCGTTCACGCTCTCCGGCGGCGAGAAGCGGCGCCTGTCGGTGGCGACCGCCCTGGTCACCCGGCCCCCGCTGCTCATCCTGGACGAGCCCACCTTCGGGCAGGACGCGCGCACCTGGGCCGAACTCGTCGCGTTCCTCGCCGAACTGCTCGACGAGGGCGGGGCGATCGTCGCCGTGACCCACGACGCGGCGCTGGTCGGCGCGCTGGCCGACAGCGAGCTTCGGATGTCCGCGACGGTGGCCACGCGGTGAAAGAGCACGGCATTCTTTCCGTGAACCCGGTGTCGAAGCTCGCCGCGAGCGTCGTCATCGCGGTCGCGCTGCTGCTCAGCCTCGACTGGGTCTCGGCGGCGGTCGCTCTCGCGCTGGAGCTCGTGCTGCTCCCGTTCGCGGGACTCGGCCCGCGCCGACTGATGCGACGAGTGCTGCCGATCCTCTCCGCGGCCGTGCTCACCGGACTCCTCATCGTCCTCTACGGCAAACCGTCCGGTCGGTCGTACCTGCACGTGCTGTTCATCGACGTCACCGACGGTTCGATCGGTCTCGCTATCGCTACGACGGTCCGGGTGCTCGCGGTGGCATTGCCGGCGGTCGTGCTGTTCGCCACCGTGGACCCCACCGACCTCGCCGACGGGCTTGGCCAGGTGCTGCACCTGCCGTCCCGTTTCGTGCTCGGTGCGCTCGGTGCCCTGCGGCTCTCCGGGCTCTTCGTGGAGGACTGGCGTTCGCTGGAACTGGCCCGGCGCGCGCGGGGCATCGCCGACCGCGGACGGTTACGGCGTTTCGCCGGCCAGGCCTTCGCGCTGCTCGTGCTCTCGATCCGGCGGGGGAGCAAGCTCGCGACGGCGATGGAGGCTCGCGGGTTCGGGTCATCGCCGGAGCGCACCTGGGCGAGGCCCTCACGTTTCGGTGTTCGGGAATGGGTGGTGATCGCGACTGCCCTGATCGTCGCGTGCGCCGCCGTCGGGGTTGCGATGGCGACCGGGAACTGGAACTTCCTTGCGTCCCGCTGAGGCGATCAGCGCTGAGTCAATAAGCGCCGAGGCGATGCGCGGCATCCGGTCGGTTCCTCGCCCGATCGTGCTCATCGACGGGCGGTCCGGGTCGGGCAAGACGACGCTCGCCGCGTGGCTCGCGCCCGAACTGGGTGCCGAATTGGTGCGCCTCGACGACCTCTACCCCGGCTGGGACGGACTCCGGCGCGGAAGCGACCAGGTGCACGAGCACCTCATCCCGGGATCACGATGGCAGGCGTGGGACTGGGCGCGCGGCGCGGCCGGCGACTGGCGCGAGGTCGCGGCATCCGCTCCGCTGGTCATCGAGGGCGCGGGAGCGCTCAGCCGGGCCAACCGCGCGCTCGCGACCTACGGCATCTGGGTCGAGCTGGACGCCGCCACCCGCCGGCAGCGCGCGCTGGCGCGCGACGGCGAGACCTACGCACCCCACTGGGACCGCTGGGCGGCGCAGGAGGACGAGTTCGCGGCGGAGGAGCATCCGCGCGACCTCGCCGATCTCGTGGTTCTCGAGCCCTAGGAGTGCGTCCACTTCTGGGTCGCGTACGACCCGGTCACCGTGCTGTGCGTGGTCATCGTGTTGCCGTGGCAGGTGATCACCAGATCGGTCCCCAGCTCGTCGGACGGCAGCTGGATCGGCACGCTCGCCGAGGTACCGTTGATGTCGATCGAGTTGGTGACGGTGTACCCGCTCGCGTCCCAGCCGGTCGCATGCGCCGTCGAACCGGTGAGCGCCAGGGTGCCGCCCGCCGGGCCGCTGTGCGTCTGCTTGATCGTCATGGTCAGGCCGCCGTCCATGGCCGCGGTGATGGTGAACGCGAAGTTCGTGTCGGAGGTGACGTGGTCGTTCGCCGGCCAGGTGAGGGTCTGCGTGCCCTCGCCGGTCGCATTCGTGAAGTGCGCGGATGCCGCGCCCGAGGACTGCAGCTTGGTGAGCAGCTGCGAGGCGAGGTCCTGGATGTCGAGGTTCCAGGTGTGACCGTGCACGCAGTCCGAGAGGGTGGGCGTGCCCGTGCCCGTGCCCGTTCCGCCACCCCCTCCGCCGCCGCCCGAACAGGCGGCGAGGGCGGTGATGAGCAGAGCAGGGACGATGAGGAGGGCGATGCTGCGTGACCTGTTCATGCGCCAAACTTGGCACTAGCTGTGCGCCAGCGCAATAGGCCACTACCCCCACGCCCCGGTCAGGCCCAGCCGAGATCGTGCAGCTCCTCGTCGCCGATACCGTTGTAGTGCGCGATCTCGTGCACGAGCGTCACATGCACCTGCCGGCGAAGGTCGTCCAGGTTCCTCGACACCGAGAGCAGGGGTTCGCGGTAGAGCACGATACGGTCGGGCAGCTCGCCGAAGCCGTAGTTGCCGCGCCGGGTGATATCGACTCCGTCGTATTCCCCGAGCAGTCGCAGCGACCCGTCCGCCGGGCGGTCCAGGGTGACGAAGGCGACGTTCACGAGGTTGTCGATCATGTCGTCGGGCAGCAGGTCCAGCTCCTCGGTCACCAGTTGCTCGAACGCCGCGGCGTCGAGCTCCGACGACCTCACCGGCGCCCACTCATTTGAGCACCCGCACGAGCGACTCCTGCACGAAGCCGAGCCACTGGTAGGCATCGACGAGCGGCTCGCCCAGGGGCAGCGGGGCATCATCGGTCTCGATGCCGAGTCGGGCGGCGACACTGAGACGGATGTCGGTGAGGCTGCGAATCCAGGCCTGCGCCTCCGTCGCCCCGACCACCACTTTCGAGGGAGTCCGCCCGGCGGCGGCCTCCGCCACCGCGGCGGCGATCACCCGCGCGTTGGCGGCCTTCCGGCCGGCCAGGTCGTCCGCGGTGAACCGGCGGAACTCCGCCGCCGCCTCCTCGTCGTCGCGGTACGCGTCCGGCAGCAGCCGGCTCACCGCCGCGTCGTTCGTGTAGTCGGCGTGCGCGGTCATCAGCTCGGCGACCTGCAGGCAGAGCTGCCGCAGAAGTTGCGCCTCATTCGGCGTGAACGTTGCGACGTAGGTCGTTCCCTTGCGGGTGAAGGGCTTCATTCGCCGGCCTTCTGCAGGGTGGCCCACAGGCCGAAGTCGTGCATCGCCTCGACATGGCGCTCCATCTCCTCGCGACTGCCGGTGGCGACGACCGCGCGTCCCTCGGTGTGCACCAGCAGCATCCGCCGCTCCGCCTCCGCCTTCGAGAAACCGAAGTAGCTGCGGAACACGTAGGCGACGTACGACATGAGGTTCACCGGGTCGTTCCAGACGATCGTCACCCACGGCTCGCCGAGCTGAAGCTGTTCGTCCAGCTGGACCTCGAGGTCTTCGAGAATGTCGGGCATGCATCTCCCTGGGGTGGACGACGGGGCTCGAACCCGCGACATCCGGCTCCACAAGCCAGCGCTCTACCAACTGAGCTACGCCCACCATGCGCGCTGGACCTGCCAGCACAACCCGTCGATCTTATTACAGATGGGACAGGCCGATCACATTCTGGAAAGAAAGGTTTCGATCACGTCGGCCGAGATCTTCTGCACCTCGTCGGAGGTGGGTCCTGGCTCGGGCACGAAGGCCGCGCGACGGTAGTACTCGAGCTCGCGAATGGACTCCAGGATGTCCGCGAGGGCCCGGTGTCCGCCGTCCTTCGCCGGGGCGTTGAAGTAGATGCGCGGAAACCAGCGCCGCGACAGCTCCTTGATCGACGAGACGTCGATGCTCCGGTAGTGAAGGTGGCGATCGACCTTCGGCATGTACCTGGCCAGGAAGGTGCGGTCGGTGCCGATCGTGTTGCCGGCGAGCGGCGCCTGCTGCTCCGCCGGCACGAACTTCAGGATGTACTCGTGAACCGCGTACTCGGCGTCGGCGAGACTGACACCGTCCGGGATCGCTTCGAGCAGCCCCGAACTGCTGTGCATCTCGCGCACGAAGTCGTTCATGTTGGCCATGGCCGCATCATCGGGCTTGATCACGATCTCGAAGCCGGGGTCGACCAGGTTGAGATCGAAGTCGGTGATGACGACGGCCACCTCGACCAGCTCGTCGATCTCGACATCCAGTCCGGTCATCTCGCAGTCGATCCAGACCAGGCGGTCACTTGAGGCAGGCACGGTCCAACTCTACCCACGGCCGCCGCTGCCTAAGCTGAGGGGGTGCACATCGTCGCGGGCATCCTGCTCATCGTCTCCGGGGCCTTCGCCTTCGCGGTCTGGCCCACCTTCTACCGCAGGGTGGCGAACGACGGGAGGGCCCGGGATGCCGCGGGCGCGCCGACGAGGTTCCTCACCGTCCACCGGGTGATCGTCGGCATCGCGTACGCCCTGGGCGGCCTGTCGATCCTCGCCGGGATCGCGTCCCTCATCCTGCCGTGGTACTAATGGGCCATGACTGATTCACAGCCGGCCATCGCCCACGGCGACGAATACATCGCGATCTACTCGGGCGGACCCAACGACGGGCAGATCGACACCCGAATCGCCACCGAGAGCGCGTTCGACGACGAGATCACGGTGATCACGGCGGTCGACGGCAAGGAGACGCTGACCGACTACACGAAGCAGTCCTTCGTGGAGGTCGGCGGCCAGTACCACGTCACCTACGTCTACGACCCGAAAGACAGCGAGCCGGTCGACGACCCCGAGGACCGCGGCGACCGCCAGTAGGGAATCGCTCGGCCTTTCTCGCGGTTGACCTCGAGATGAAGCTTCTCTTCTTCTCCTCCGCATTCTGCGAGCCCTGCATGCTGACGCGCGCCGTGCTCGACCAGGCGTCGAAGCTGGTGCCCGCTTTGACGATCGCCGAACTGGATGCGGTGCGCAACGAGACTGAGGCGGAGCGAGCCGGCATCGTTTCGACCCCGACGGTGATCGTGCTGGACAAGGACGACACCGAGGTTTTCCGCGCGGAGGGCGTGCCGACCCTCAACCAGGTACTGGTCGCTCTCGCCAAGGCGGTCTGACGCGGCCCTTTGCTATCGTTGAGGCGCCCGCCTCCGTAGCTCAGGGGATAGAGCAGGAGCCTTCTAATCTCTTGGTCGCAGGTTCGAATCCTGCCGGGGGCACAGTGGAGAGCCGCAATCCGGGCCGTTTCGGCCGATCGGGGCCGTCGCGCTGCCCCGTCGAGCGGGACCGGCGCGAAATCGCCGCGGCGAGCGAGGGACGGAGGGCCGGGCGCAACCCGAATGCCCCGACCCTCCCTCGGGGAACGTTCCTCGTACCCGCACAGTGGTTACACGCGCGGCGCTGCGAGTGTGACGTTCCTCACCCACGCTAGGCCTGTGCTTTGTACCCCTGTAAGGGCACGAGTACCCCCATAACGAGGGTCACGCGAGCCGGCCGACTATGCCTTCGAGTTGCTGGCGGAGAAGATCGAGTCGTCGAATTCCGGGGCCGGAGACTGCTGGCCGAAGGAATCCAGGGAACTCGTGTCCTCCTGCTGGGCGGCCCACGCGCGCTGCTGGGCGATCAGGTCCTGGTCGGCGAGCGACGAGTCGTACGCCCACGCGTCGAGATCGTTCTTGAACAGCCTCTTCGCCCGGGCGGGATGCGCCTGCCATTCGATGAGGCGCTCGCGAAACGTGAACAGGGTCTGCTCCGCCTGGAAGCTGAACGAGACGGCACTCTTCTGCATGTCGGCGATCTCGTGGGCGGCCCAGTCCGCCGCGAGCGCGCTGCCGGCGACCGGCAGCAGCCGCAGGCGGATGTCCGCCTCGCTGACCAAGTGCTCGAAGTGGGCCTGCTCCGCGGCGGGCACGGTGTTCCACACCGACGCCTTGCGCGCGGCGCTGACGAGCGCGGTGACGGCGGAGGCCCTGGCCTGGCGATCGCTCAGCGCGACGATGCGTTTCGAGGATCCGCGCCCGATGCTCGCGGCGATGATGCCGGCGAGCACGATGGCGACGAAGGGGATGATCGCGCCGGAGATCACACGCCATCCCGCGTCGGAGTAGAACCATGCGACGAAGTCGTTCCAGATGTGCTGCATGCCGAGACGATAACCCCGGGCATCATCTCGTCGCGGAACCCGTTGCGCGAGTCTCTCAAACTCTCAGGTTCTTCATTAACGTTAATTGGAGCGGAAACACTCCATCGCGTCGTCGACGCTCCAGAACTCACCCATCACCACGAATCGCCGCTGCCGCGCGAAGAACTGCTTCGCCCGGTACCGGAACCCCTCGCGAACACGGAATCGCTCGACGTACCCCAAAACCTCACCGTCGGGACGGGTGACCCGCCACAACTCGTCGTGCAGCTGGGTCAGCCGGATACCGAAGCGGGTGAGCATCACGTCGTCGGCGAAAGCCAGTGTTGTCATGGTTCGAAGATATGTTCGACCACCGACATTCTGCTTGGCGCCGGAAACTCGGGCTTAGAGTCGGGGCATGCATACTTTCGTTCTGGCCGGCGGCTGCTTCTGGTGCCTCGACGCTGTATATCGCACGCTCAGGGGGGTCACCGGGGTCGTCTCCGGGTACACCGGCGGCGTGACCAGGAACCCCGACTACGACTCGGTCTGTACCGGGATGACCGGCCACGCCGAGGCCGTCGCCGTCAGCTTCGATGAGACGGTCATCCCCGATGAGGTGATCCTCGACGTGTTCTTCAGCCTGCACGACCCGCGCCAGCTCAACCGCCAGGGCAATGACGTCGGCACCCAGTACCGGTCCGCGATGTTCTATGTCGACGATGCGCAGAAGGCGGCCTTCGAGAAGGCCAGGGACCGGGCATCCGAATACTGGGAGGGAGGGATCGTCACCACGATCGAGCCGCTCGGCGCCTGGTACCCGGCCGAGGAGTACCACCAGGACTTCTTCGCCAAGAACCCCGGCCAGGGCTACTGCATGGCGGTCGCGCTGCCGAAGGTCAACAAGATCCGCACGTCCTTCGCGGAGTACGTGCTCGCCGGCTGAGCAGGGCCCGGTCCGAATCAGCGTCAGTGCACGATGGCGCCGAGCGCGCCGAGCTGTTCGACGCGCGACTCGCTGGTCGGTGCGAGGGCCGTGACCGAGATCGTCGTGACACCCGAGTCCAGCAGCGCCTTCACCCGCGCACGCACGTGCGACTCGGTGCCGATGAGCGAGGTATTGAGCACGAGTTCGTCGGGCAGTGCCGCAGCCGCCTCCTCCTTGCGTCCGCTGAGGTACAGCTCCTGCACCGTGGCGGCCTCATCCTGGAACCCGTAGGCGAGCGCGAGGTCGTTGTAGAAATTCGCTCCAACGGCGCCCATGCCGCCGACGTACAGCGCGACCTGGTTCCGATAGGCTGCGAGCGCCTGGTCCACGTTGTCGCCGATGTAGAGCGGCTGCTGCGCCACGACATCCAGCGACCCGAGTTCGGGGTCGCGCTTTGCGAAGCCCTCCTCGAGGGCGGCGCCCCAGGCGGCCTTCGCGCCCTCCGCGTAGTAGAACAGGGGCACCCAGCCGTTGGCGATCTCGGCGGCCTGCGCCACCGCGGTCGGGGTGAGCGCGGCGATCGAGATCGGGATGGCGGACCGTACCGGGTGGTTGATGAGCTTCAGCGCCTTGCCGAGGCCCCGGCCCTTGTCTTTCGGCAGCGGCAGGTCGTAGTACTTGCCGTGGTGCTCGACCACGTCGCGCCGCCACACCGAGCGGCAGATCTCGACGTTCTCGCGGATGCGACCGAGCGGCGCGGTGAACGGGATGCCATGGAATCCCTCGATCACCTGGCCGCCGGAGGACCCGATGCCGAGTTCGAACCGGCCGCCGGACACATCGTCGAGACCGGCCGCCGTCATGGCGAGAAGGGTGGGCGTGCGCGTGTAGATGGGCAGGATGCTCGAGGCCAGTGTCATCCTGCTGGTGACGGCGGCCAGATAGCCGAGCCTCGATACGGCATCGAACGAGTACGCCTCGGCGACCCCGACCAGGTCCACCCCCACCCGCTCGTATTCGACGATCTCTTTCGCCGCAGAGGCGAACTGCTGTTCGTAGCTGAGGGTCACCCCCAGACGGACCTGAGAATCCGGTCGGGCGTGAACATCGTTGTCGGCCATGGTCCCAGCCTACCGAGCGAGCGTATGCTGGCTCCCGCCTGACGAAGGCGGAAGAAAGGACGCTCAATGACGAGCACAGTTGTAGAGAAGACATGGGTCGCCTACGGGCCGGCCGGCGTTGTCGGTTCGGTTCATCGACTGGATGACGGCGGGTACACCTTCCGCCTGCTGTCCGATGAGTCCCCGCGTGGCGACTACCCGAGCCTGGAGGTGGCGAAACGGGCGCTCCATGCGAGTCTCGTTCGCGGCGCGGAGTGGCCGGAGTTCCTCGAGCACTGATCCCCACCATCCGACGAAATCCGGCCGTCTCCCCAATCGGGAGGCGGCCGGTGTCGTTCTGGCGACCATGCCGCGACACTCGTCGCATGACAGACATGATCACTCTCACCGGCCTCGTGGCCACCCAGCCGAAGCACCTCGTCACGAGCGAGGGCCTCTCGATCACCTCGTTCCGGCTCGCGTCGACCCAGCGGCGGTTCGATCGCTCCCAGGAGCGCTGGATCGATGGCGACACCAATTGGTACACGATCACGACGTTCCGGCAGCTGGCGATCAACGTGGTCGGGTCGGTGCACAAGGGCGATCGTGTGATCGCCACCGGCCGGCTGCGCATCCGCGACTGGACCACGGGTGAGAAGGCGGGCACCAATATCGAGGTCGACGCGGATGCGGTGGGCCCCGACCTCCTGTGGGGCACGGCCGTGTTCACCCGCAGCATCTCGACCGCTGTTGTGGAGAGCGCGGTCGCCGGGACCGCACCGGATCCGGTTGCGCCCTTGGCCGACGATGACGAGACATCTGACGAGGAGGCGACGGAGGAGTCCCTCGACTCACTCACGGTGCCGTTCTGAGCCGTGGCCCGGGCTGGCGTCGTAGACTCGTCCGCGATCACACACAATAGGGGGATCGCGCGATGGAGAGCTACCACAGGGCGGCGCTGGTCGCCGCGGCGCTCGCCGCGTCGCTGGCCCTGGCCGGCTGCGCCCAGGGCGCGCCCCCGGCACCCACGACAACGAAGACGAGTGCTGCCACGCACAGCGCCACCCCCACGCCGACCGCGACAGCAGATCCCGTGTTCCACCCGAAGGGCACGGCGGATGACAACAAGGCCTACTTCGACCTGGTGAACACCCGGTTCTTCGCGGCGAACACGTCCGCTCTCGGGAGGCCGATCATCGACAACCTGGTGGCCGCCGGCTTCACCAAGTCGAACATGCAGGTGACGCCCGACAAGACCTCGATCGGCGGCGGCGCCGACTCCATCCTGTTCGCCGTGAAGATCGGCGACGAGTGTCTCCTCGGCCAGCACGGTGGTTCCGGCTACAGCAGCGCGGTCGTCCCGGCGCTGACCACCGGCGGCCCGTGCCTGATCGGGCTGACCCGGGCGATCGACTGGTAGCCGGACGGCTTTCGGTAACCCGCCAGTTACGGTAACGTACGGGTTACCAACCAGAGAGGTCCCTCATGCTCGCGTTCGAGTCGACATCCACCATTTCCGCCACGCCCGACGCCGTGTGGGCGGTGCTCGTCGACGCGCCGGCGTGGCCGACCTGGGACTCCGGCGTGGCGAACGTCGACGGCACGGTCGCCCCCGGCACGACGCTCAAGATCCAGTCCAAGGTCGCGCCGGGCCGCACCTTCCCGGTGAAGGTGACCACGTTCACCGCACCGACCAGTCTCGTCTTCACCGGCGGCATGCCCTTCGGCCTGTTTCGGGGCGTGCGCACCTACACGCTCACCCCGGAGGGCAGTAGTACCGTCTTCACCATGCGCGAGGAATACAGCGGTCCGCTGTCCGGCCCGATCGGCAAGTCGATTCCCGACCTCACCCCGTCGTTCGTGCAGTTCGCCAACGGGCTGAAGGCGCGGGTCGAGGCGGGCAGGTAGTCGTGGCAGCGGCAGATCCGACCGGGGACCCGTTCGAGGCCCTCGGTGACCCGACCCGGCGCGAGATCCTCACCATCCTGGGGGAGGGCGAACGATCGGTGCAGCAGATCGCGGAGAAACTCCCGGTCAGCCGCCCCGCGGTGTCCCGGCATCTCAGGCTCCTGAGCGACGCCGGACTGGTGTCGAGCGAGCGTCGCGGCACGCGGCAGGTGTACCAGTTGCAGGAGGATGGAGTGCAGGCCGTTCGCGAGTACCTGGAGCGGGTGTGGGGAGACGTCGGAGCGAGGTTCCGGCTGCTCGCCGAAAATACGACCCCGCCCAAGGAGTGACGTGGAACCGATCCGGCTGACCCTGGACCTGGCCTGCAGTGCCGAGCATGCTTTCACGGTGTGGACCTCGAAGATCGACGCGTGGTGGCCGGCAGACCACACGGTGAGCGGTGACCCGCAGTCCGTGGTGCTCGAGCGGTTCGTCGGAGGCAGGATCTACGAGACGACCGGCGACGGATCCGAGCATGACTGGGGCGAGATCGTCGCCTGGGAGCCGCCGCGGCGGTTCGCCTACCTCTGGCACCTGCGCAGCCGGCGCGAGGACGCGACCGATGTCGACATCCGCTTCCTCGAGGTCGACGACAGCAGCAGCCGGGTCGACATCGTGCACTCCGGGTGGGAGCGGCTCGGCGCCGGGGCGCAGATCGGGCGGGACCGCAACAACGGCGGCTGGACGACCCTCCTGCCGCATTTCGTCGAGGCCGCGCTCGCCTAAACTCGGGTGCATGGCCGAATTCATTTACACGATGGTCCGCGCTCGAAAAGCGGTCGGCGACAAGCTCATCCTCGATGACGTGACGATGTCGTTCTTCCCCGGAGCCAAGATCGGCGTGGTCGGTCCGAACGGCGCGGGCAAGTCGACGATCCTCAAGATCATGGCAGGACTCGATACCCCCTCCAACGGCGAGGCGCGGCTCAGCCCCGGATTCAGCGTCGGCATCCTCATGCAGGAGCCGGAACTCGACGAGACCAAGACCGTGCTGGAGAACGTGCAGGAGGGTGTCGGCCCGATCAAGGCGAAGGTCGATCGCTTCAACGAGGTGTCGCTCGCCATGGCCGACCCCGACGCCGACTTCGATGCGCTGATGGCCGAGATGGGAACGCTGCAGGAGGAGATCGACGCGGCGGACGCGTGGGACCTCGACTCCCAGTTGGAGCAGGCGATGGACGCTCTGCGCACCCCTCCGGGGGACTCGATGGTCGCGAACCTGTCCGGCGGTGAGAAGCGCCGTGTCGCGCTCACCAAGCTGCTGCTGCAGAAGCCCGACCTGCTGCTGCTCGACGAGCCCACCAACCACCTCGACGCCGAGAGTGTGCTCTGGCTCGAACAGCACCTGGCCCAGTACCACGGCGCCGTGCTCGCCGTCACCCACGACCGGTACTTCCTCGACCATGTCGCCGAGTGGATCGCCGAGGTCGACCGCGGTCACCTGTACCCATACGAGGGCAACTACTCCACCTACCTGGAGAAGAAGCAGGAGCGCCTCAGCATCCAGGGCAAGAAGGATGCGAAGCTCTCCAAGCGCCTCGCCTCCGAACTGGAGTGGGTGCGGAGCAATGCGAAGGGCCGCCAGGTCAAATCGAAGGCCCGCCTCGCACGCTACGAGGAGATGGTCAATGAGGCGGAGAAGACCAGGAAGCTCGACTTCGAGGAGCTCGTCATCCCGGTCGGGCCGCGCCTCGGCGCCCAGGTGATCGACGCGAAGAACCTGCAGAAGGGGTTCGACGGGCGTATCCTCATCGACGGCCTCAGCTTCACACTGCCACGCAACGGCATCGTCGGTGTCATCGGACCCAACGGGGTTGGCAAGACCACACTGTTCAAGACGATCACCGGACTCGAGCCGCTCGATTCGGGCGACCTGAGGATCGGCGAGACCGTCGACATCTCCTACGTCGACCAGGACCGCGGCGGGATCGACCCGAACAAGACCCTGTGGGAGGTCGTCTCGGACGGCCAGGACTTCATCCAGGTCGGCAAGACCGAGATTCCGAGCCGTGGGTATGTCAGCCAGTTCGGTTTCAAGGGACCCGACCAGCAGAAGAAGGCCGGCGTGCTCTCCGGCGGTGAGCGCAACCGCCTCAACCTGGCGCTGACGCTGAAGCAGGGCGGCAACCTGCTCCTGCTCGACGAGCCGACCAACGACCTGGATGTCGAGACGCTCGGCTCCCTCGAGAACGCGCTGCTCGAATTCCCCGGCTGTGCCGTGGTGATCACCCACGATCGGTGGTTCCTCGACCGGATCGCCACCCACATCCTCGCCTACGAGGGCACGGAGGAGAACCCGTCCAGGTGGTACTGGTTCGAGGGAAACTTCCAGTCCTACGAGGAGAACAAGATCGAGCGCCTCGGACCGGATGCCGCGAAGCCGAACCGCTCGGCGTACCGCAAGCTCACCAGAGACTAGCGATGCGGGTGCACATCCCCGTCCAGCTGCGCTGGTCGGACCTCGACGCCTACGGGCACGTGAACAACGTGCAGGTGCTGCGGCTGCTCGAGGAGGTGCGTGTCGTCGCCTTCTGGCGGGCCGACGACGAGGAGGAGCGCGCGGGGATGCCGACGACGGCGGTCATCGACGCCCGCCTCGGCTCGTCCACGCTCAGCATCATCGCCCGCACCGAGATCGAGTACCTGAAGACGATCGACTACCGCCGCCGCCCGCTCGACGTCCAGGTCTGGGTGGGCAGGCTCGGCGGTGCCGACCTCGACGTGTGCTACGAGATCTGGTCACCGGCGGGCGTGGAGCCGGCGGAGCTGTACGCCCGGGCCGCCACGACGGTGGCGATGGTCGACGCGGAGACGATGCTCCCGCGCCGGCTGCGGCCGGAGGAGCGCGAGGCATGGAAGCCCTACCTCGAAGAGCCGGCGCACTTCAAGCGGCGCGGTTGAGCGGGTCGAGCGGGTCTCCGGCATCCGCACCCCGAACGCAACGGTGTCGTCGCTTGGCGCCGATGCCACACTGAACACCCGGCGTCCGACGACATCAGTGTCGCGGTTCAGTTCTGAACTTATTGCGCGAAACTGTCGTGTTGATGTTGAGGAGGTGAAGAGTGCCGAGAGCGGACGAGCAGAGTGAGCAGGCGCAGCTGCTGCGCGCGCTGCACGATGAGCACGCGCCCGCGCTGTGGCGCTACGTCGTGTGGCTGACCGGCGATCGCCAGCTCGCCGAGGACGTGGTGCAGGAGACGCTGGTGCGCGCCTGGCGCCACCCGCAGGTGCTCGACCAGTCCGAGAGTTCCGCGAAGGCCTGGCTGTTCACCGTGGCGCGCAACCTGGTCATCGACAACAAGCGCAGCGCATACTCGCGGCACGAGATCGCGACCGACATGCTCCCCGAACATCCCGTCGAAGATCGCACGGACGCGATGCTGGATGCCTGGCTCGTCTCCGACGCGCTCACCTCGCTCTCCGCCGACCACCGCCTGGTGGTCGTGCACGCGTACTACCGCGGCCAGTCGATCGCCGAGATCGCCGCCGAACTCCAGGTGCCCGCCGGCACGGTGAAGTCCCGGCTGCACTACGCGCTGCGGGCGCTGAGACTCGCACTCCAGGAAAGGGGGATGACGGAATGAGCGACGACTATTCCGAGTGGGACGCGGCCTACGTGCTCGGCTCCCTCTCCGCGGCCGACCGTAGGGACTTCGAGCGGCACCTGTCCGGGTGCGACGCGTGCTCAGCCGCTGTGGCCCAGCTGGCCGGGATGCCCGGCCTGCTGTCGAAGCTGTCGGCGTCCGAGGCGATGGCCCTGCTCGACACCCCGCAGCCGATCCCGATGCCCCAGACGCTCCTTCCGCGGCTGGTCCGCTCGGCGCGCCGCCGCCAGCTGCGGGTGCGCGGCCTGGTCGCCGGGGGTATCGTCGCGGCCGCTGCCGCGGCGGCGGCCATCGTGCTCATGGTCCCGCTGCTGTTCTCCGCCGTGCCGGCCGTGCCCCCGAACGACCGGGTGGTATCACTCAGCAAGGTCGTGCCGAACCCGCTGACCGCCAGCATCCGGCTCACCCCCGAGGGCTGGGGAACCCGCATCGACATGGACTGCAGCTACGGCGAGCCGGCGACCACGGTGCCCTACCGGACGGGCGACACCACGCCGGCGGCTCGCGGGTACGCGCTGTTCGTCACCGACGAGTCGGGCAACACGACCGAGATCGCTACCTGGTCGGCCGCTCCCGGCAGCCGCGTCGAACCGTCGGCGTCGACGAGCCTGCCGATCAGCCAGATCGCGTCGCTCGACGTCAGGTCGACCGATGGCACGGTGCTGCTGAGGGGCTCGGTCTAGGCGTCCGGTCTGCGCGCTCGGTCTAGGCGTTCGGCCCGGAGGAGGGCACACGCACCATGCCCTCCTGGGCGGCGCTCGCCAGCAGCGTGCCGTCCCTGCTGAAGATGCGGCCGTAGGCCAGGCCGCGCCCCCCCGCGGTGTTCGGGGACTCGTGGGCGTACAGCATCCACTGGTCCACCCGGGCCGGGCGGTGGAACCACATCGCGTGATCGAGGCTGGCCATCCTGAGTCCCGGTGTGGCCACGGAGATGCCGTGGCGGCGCAGCACGGGGTGCAGCAGGTTGTAGTCGCTCGCGTAGGCGAGCAGGGCCGAATGGAGTTGCGGGTCGGGGCCGACCGGTCCGATCGCCCGCATCCAGACGGCCTGGCTGGCTACCCGCTCACCCTCGATGGCGAGGTAGACCGGCACCTGCAACGGCTTGAACTCGAAGGCCTGCATCAGCGTCCAGGCCACCATGGGGTGCTCGGCACCCTCCGCGACGCTCTCCCTGAGCGTCGGCAGGTTCTCGGGGGCCGGAATGCCGGCCGGCATCTCCACCCGGTGGTCGAGCCCCTCCTCCTCCGCCTGGAACGAGGCGATCATCGAGAAGATCGGCCGCCCCGCCTGGTAGGCCTGGATGCGCCGGGTCGAGAACGACCGCCCGTCATGGATGCGGTCGACCGCGAACGTGATCGGGAGTTCGATGTCGCCGGGGCGCAGGAAGTACCCGTGCAGGGAGTGGATCGGCCTGTCGTCGATGGTGCGCTGGGCGGCGACCACCGACTGCCCGAGCACCTGGCCGCCGAACACGCGGCGGTTCGGGATCCACCCGCTGCGGCCGACGAAGATGTCCTCGCTGGTGCGTGCCGAGGTATTGTCCAGATCGAGGATCCCGATCGCCTGCGACAGCGGATCGCTCACGAGGGCTGTGTGCCGTCCGGCACGCGGATGGTGCCCTCCTGCGCGACGCTCGCGATGAGGGTGCCGTCCCGGGCGAAGAACCGGCCGAACGACAGGCCGCGCCCGCCGGTCGCGTTCGGGGACTCGATGTCGTACAGCATCCATTCGTCCACCCGTGACGGGCGGTGGAACCACATCGCGTGGTCGAGGCTGGCGATCTTGAGCCCGGGTTGCTGCCAGGCGATGCCGTGCCGTCGGAGAATCGGCTCGAGGATGCCGTAGTCGCTCAGGTAGGCGAGCACACCCCGGTGGAGTGCGGGATCGTCGGGCATGGCGCCGGCGGTCCTGATCCACATCTGCTGGGCCGGCTCGCGGTTGTCGCCGACGGAGGTGGCGATCGACGAATCGATGTATCGCACCTCCCACGGCGTGCCCGTCCGGCCGACGCCCGGCAGCGTGCCCGGGTCGGGGAGCGACTCGGGATCCGGCAGGCCGGCGGGCATCTCCGCCTGGTGCTCGATCCCGTCGTCCTCGGTCTGGAACGACGCGATCATGGAGAAGATCGGCAGGCCGTCCTGGTACGCCTGCGACCGCCGGGTGGCGAAGGACCGCCCGTCGTGGATGCGGTCGACGGAGAAGGTGATCGGCTTCGTGGTGTCGCCGGGGCGCAGGAAGTAGCCGTGCATCGAGTGGATGACGCGGCCCTCGATGGTGCGTTGTGCCGCGATCACCGCCTGGCCGAGCACCTGCCCGCCGAAGATGCGGCCAGTGGGCATGGGGTGACTCGTCGCGGTGAAGATGTCCTCGCTGGTGCGGGCGTGAGTGTCGGTGATGTCCAGTGTGTGGAGAAGGACGTCGAGCGGCTCGGCCATGGTGTTCCCCTCATCGCGTGCTCCTATAGTTTAGAGAGCAGATGAGCCAGACATTCTCCCTCGTTGACTCCCTCTCCCTCGGCGACCTCCAGGTGTACCTCAGTCGTGCCGGGCGCATAGAGGACGGTTCGGTGCGCCTGATCTCGGGCTCGGGCGTGCTGGCGGTCTACGTGGCCGTCATCTACCCGTCGGGCCTGCTGGACGAGAGCCCGACCATCCTGGGCCTCCGCACCTTCGCGCTCACCGGTCGCGACGACTTCGATGCCGTCGTACCGGTGCGTTCGCTGCTGGAAAGGCTGTCCCGGCTCCAGTCGGAGGTGGTCGACCCGACCGCCCCCGTCACCGTGAGCCTGCCCATGCAGGTGAATACGGTCACCTGGGCCGCCATCTCCCCACCGAAGGGCGGCTGGAACCGGATCGGGGATTTCCCATCGGAGACGCTCGACGCGGTCGCCCGTACAGGCATCGATGAGGTCGCCGCCGCCGTGCCAGGCGGCACCGGGGAGCAGATCGTTCGCAGGGTGCGCACCGAGGTGTGGGGTCGCCCCATCGATGGCCTCGAGTATGTGCCGGCCGGCGCCGGCTTCGCGGCGGTGAGCCTCGGCTTCCTCGGTGACCTCGCCAGCGGCCAGGAGCAGGTGCGCATCTACGAGACCGGCCCGTGGACTCGGCTCACCACGCAGCGCGGCCATGTGCTGGTGAAGCGCCGAGCCTGGTCGCTGCAACGCTGATGGGCAACGACGGGGTTCGGATAACGGATGACCAGGTCGTCAGCAAGCACTGGCACGTGCTGCGCCGCATCACCTTCGACCTGCGTCGGCCCGACGGCAGCTGGACCACCCAGCAGCGGGAGATCTACGACCGCGGCAACGGCGCCACGATCCTGCTCTACGACGCAGAGCGCCGCACGGTGCTGCTGGCCCGGCAGTTCCGACTGCCCACCTACGTCAACGGCAACCCCGACGGCATGCTGGTCGAGACCGCGGCCGGCCTGCTCGACGAGGACGACCCGGAGACGGCGATTCGCCGGGAGGCCGCCGAGGAGCTGGGTGTCACGGTCGGCGAGTTGGAGCACGTCTTCGACGCCTGGATGAGCCCGGGTTCGGTGACCGAGCGGGTGCACTTCTTCGCGGCGCCCTACACGGCGGAGAACCGCACCCACGCCGGGGGCGGGCTCGCCGACGAGGGCGAGGACATCGACATCCTGGAACTCGACTTCGATGAGGCGCTCGCCCGGATCGCCGACGGCCGCATCGCGGACGGCAAGACCATCATGCTGCTGCAATGGGCCGCGCTGCGCGGTCCATTCAGTTCGGGCGGCCCGTTCGGTCTGGGCGGCCCGCTCAGTTCCGCTGCAGCTCGACGATCGGAATGACCCGGGTGGTCTTCTTCTCGTACTCTGCGAAGCCGGGCTTGTCGGCGGCGAACTCGGCGTAGAGCACGTCGCGCTCGGCGCGCGGCACCTCGACCGCGGTGGCCTCGAAGGTCTCAATGCCGTCGCCGGTGGCCAGTTCGACCCCGACCGCCGGGTTCTTCTTCATGTTGTGGAACCAGGCCGGGTGGGTGTCGGCGCCGCCCTTCGACGCGATGACATAGACCTTGCCGTCCTTCTGGAACGACATCACGGGGGAGACCCGCTTCTCACCGGTTCTCGCACCGGTGGTGGTCATCAGCACGAGGTTGGCACCGGCGAAATAGCCGCCCACCTTGCCGTCGTTGTTGCGGAACTCGTTGACGATGTCGGTGTTGTGGTCGGCCATAGGCCCCATGATAAGCGCTGTCGATGGCCGGGAACTCACGACCGCGCCGCTGCGCGCCCCGCCACTCGTCCGGAGAACAGGCACCCGCCGAGGAAGGTGCCCTCGAGGGAGCGGTAGCCGTGCACCCCGCCACCGCCGAAGCCGCTGGCCTCACCGGCCGCATACAGCCCGGGAATCGGCGCGCCGTCGCGCCCGAGCACCCGGCCGTCGAGGTCGGTCTCGATTCCGCCGAGCGTCTTGCGGGTGACGACGTGCAGCTTCACCGCGATGAGCGGCCCCGCCTTCGGGTCGAGCAGCTTGTGCGGTTTCGCGACCCGGATGAGCTTGTCACCCCGGTAGTGCCTGGCCTGGCGGATGTCGTTCACCTGCGAATCCTTCGAGAACGGGTTGTCGAGCTCCCGGTCCCGCGCCTCGATCTCCTGGCGCACTCTCGCGAGGTCGATCGTCACCTCGGGGGAGAGCTGCTGCATGCCGGCGAGCAGCTCATCGAGCGTGTTCGCAACCACGAAGTCGGCGCCGCGCTCCTTGAACGCCTCGACCGGGCCGGGCGCGCCCGGGCCGATCCGCTTCGCCAGCAGCCGGTAGTCCTTGTTGGTGAGGTCGGGGTTCTGCTCGCTGCCCGAGAGGGCGAACTCCTTCTCGATGATCTTCTGCGTGAGCACGAACCAGCTGTGGTCGTGGCCGGTGCCGCGCAGGTACTCGAGGGTGCCGAGGGTGTCGAAGCCGGGGAACAGTGGTACGGGCAGGCGTTTTCCGGTCGCGTCCAGCCAGAGAGACGACGGTCCGGGCAGGATGCGGATGCCATGCCTGTCCCACACCGGGCTGTGGTTCTGGATGCCCTCCACGTAGTGCCACATGCGGTCGGTGTTGATGAGGCGGGCGCCCGCCTTCTCGGTGATCGCGAGCATCCGTCCGTCGACGTGCGCCGGCACCCCGGCCAGCATCGTCGCCGGGGCGCTGCCGTGCCGTTTCGGCCAGTTCTTGCGTACCAGGTCGTGGTTGCCCCCGATGCCGCCGCTGGTCACGATGGTGGCGCCGGCGCGCACCTCGAAGTCGCCCGCCGCGGTGCGGTTGCTCGGGGCGCCCCGCTCGGCGTCGTCGGGGGCGAGGACGGCCCCGCGTGCGCCGACAACGGCACCATTCTCGACCACGAGTTTATCAACCCGGTGCCGGAACGAGAGGGTGACGAGGCCGGACTCGACCCCGGCGCGCACCCGGCGGATGAACGGCGCGAGCACTCCGGGCCCGGTGCCCCAGGTGATGTGGAAGCGCGGCACCGAATTACCGTGCTCCATGGCGGTGTACCCGCCGCGTTCAGCCCAGCCGACGATGGGGAAGAACTTCACGCCCTGCTGTCGCAGCCAGGCTCGCTTCTCGCCGGCCGCGAAGTCGAGGTACGCCTCTGCCCACAGTCGTGGCCAGTGATCCTCCTCACGGTTGAAGCCGGCGGACCCGAACCAGTCCTGGCGCGCCAGGTCGAGCGAGTCCTTCACACCCATCCGCCGCTGCTCGGCCGAGTCGATGAGGAAGAGTCCGCCGAACGACCACCAGGCCTGTCCGCCGAAGCTCGCCTCCGGCTCCTGTTCGAGGATCGTCACGCGCTTGCCGGCGTCGACCAGTTCGGCCGCGGCGACGAGGCCGGCAAGGCCCGCCCCGATCACGATCGCGTCAGTCGTGCTCGTGCTCGTCGTCTTCGTGCTCGCTGTCGGCATCGGGTGGCTCCTTCGTCACGCGGGATCTGTCCGTCCAACGCTAGCCGTTCGCCCGCTGTAGTTCTCGCGCCTGCAGTTCGCGCACGAGTGGTTGTTTGCTGGGCATGGGGATGGGGGTTTGGGTTGGGTTGATGTTGGGTGGTGTGGTTAGCCAGTAGTTGCCGTGGTGGTGGGTGATGGTCCAGTGGTTGTTGTGGATCAGGAGGTGGTGGAGTCGGCAGAGGAGGATTCCGTCGTCGATGTTGGTTTCGCCTTGGTCGCGGTCCCAGTAGGTGATGTGGTGGGCTTCGGTCCAGGAGATGGGTCGGTCGCAGTTGTGGAAGCGGCATCCGCCGTCGCGGGCGGCGAGGGCGATGCGTTGTTTGGCGGTGTAGAGGCGTTGGTCGCGTCCGACGTTGAGGGATTGTCCGTCGTCGTCGAAGGCGATGCCGATGACGCCGGACGCGCAGAGGTGTCGTTCGACGGTGCTCCAGGAGATGGGGAAGTCGTTGTTGTCTTCGATGAGCCCGTGGCCGGCCTGACGCATGATGGTTTCCGCGGCGACGTGCACTCGCACGGCGGGCCGGTGGAGTCCGAGGATCGTGTTCTCGTCCACCTCGGACGCGATGCGGAGCAGTGCCGCGAAGATGTCGGCGGCTTTCTGCCCGCGAGTGCGGGGCTCCTCCGGTGCCGCGTCGTCGATGACTCCGGTGCTGGTATCGACGAACTTCGGTCCGAAGGACTTCGGGCTGGTCGCTTGTTGGTAGATGGCGATGACCAGGGCGCCGTCCTCGTCGGAGAGGGCGAAGCTGCCGCGCACGACCCCGTCGTCGTGGCGGCGGGCGGTGAAGTAGCGCTGCTCGCGGCGTTGTTTCTCGTCCCGGGCGATCGATTCGGCATCCAGTCGTTCTCGGGCGGCACGGGCCCGGCGGGCCAGCTCGTCCGCGTCCACCGTGTCGGCGTCGGCGAGGAGGTTCTCCACCACGGCGGCGACGGATTCTTCGGGCGCGGTCGAGGGACCCAAGCCGATGCGGATCGCGTTCTGGGCGTCGACCGACACCCCACTGGATCCGACCGCGTGCTGCCAGGGTGTCTCAGAGGTAGCCATCTCCCCGACCCGTACGAGCTTCGTCGCCTCGGCCTTCGTCGAACCGGTCACCGACTGGATGAACGACTCCGCGTTGACGAACCCGTTCTTGCGGGCCAATCCCGAGAACCCGAGTTCAGGAGCCGACTCACGGGCAACAGTTGCCGCACAATGCGCTTTTATGTCATCGAACGCCCGCTGGTGCGCGGCGATCACGCGCAGTGCGCCGGTCAGTGCAGTGCCTCGCAGAGCACTCACATCACCCAACGCAGCAACCGCTGCGGCGGTGACGGTGAAGTTCGAGGACATGCGTCAATTCTCGCACATTCGAACACAGGTTCGAATATAAATGGCACCGTGTGGAGAAAGTTAACCCTCGAGGATTACGTCGGTGAGGTCTCGACAAGCTCGACCCGCTCACTCCTCGAACGTGTTGACCATGGCGTGGGCCGCCCGCTCGAGGTAATCCCAGAGCGTCTGGTCGTCGAGGGGTGAGAGGTGCAGGCCGTCCACCGCGGCACGCATGTGGAGCAGCCAGCGATCACGGGCATCCGGGTTCACCTTGAACGGCAGGTGACGCATGCGCAGCCGCGGGTGCCCGCGCTGCTCGGAGTAGGTGCCAGGGCCGCCCCAGTACTGTTCCAGGAATCCGGTGAGCCTCTGGATGGCGCCCTCCAGATCTTCGTCCGGGTACATCGGGCGCAGCACCGGGTCGGCCGCGACGCCCGCGTAGAACTCGCGCACGAGCTTCTCGAAGGTCGGCCGCCCGCCGATGTCGTCGTAGAACGTCACTTGCGCTTCGCAGCGGGCGAGGGGGCCGCCTTCAGCGGCGGGTCTTCGAACGGCGCCATCACGATGTTGTTGAGTGCCGGCAGTTTGACACCCATGGCATCCAGCGCCGCCTTGAGCCGGGCGCGCAGGTCGCGCGCGACGTCGTCTCTCATGCCGGGGCGGGTCTTGACCACCAGGCGGATGACCGTGGAGTCGCCCGAGATCGACTCGACGCCCCAGATCTGCGGGGCCTCGAGAATGATGGCCGACCACGCCGGGTCGGCGGCCATCTCGGTCGCTGTGGCGAGCATCCGTTCCTGAACAGCCGTCACGTCGGCCGTCACCGGCACTGCCAGGTCGAGGATCACCCGCGACCAGCCGAGCGACTGGTTGCCGATGCGCGAGATGTCGCCGTTGTGCACGAACCACACCGTGCCGGTGACGTCACGGATCTGGGTGGTGCGGATGCCGACCGCCTCGACCACGCCGGTGGCGGGCCCGAGGTCCACCACGTCGCCGACCCCCAGCTGGTCGTCGGCGACCATGGACAGGCCGTTGAGCACGTCTTTCACGATCCCCTGCGCGCCGAAACCGAGTCCGGCGCCGAGGGCGGCGGTGATGAGCGAGAACGCGCCGGTGATGGCCGGGGCGACGGCGGTGATCACCAGCAGCACGGTGACGATCACGATCACCGCGTTGAGCACGTTCGTGAAGACGCTGCCCAGCGTGCGGGTGCGCTGCACGATGCGCACCGAGGTGATCGGTGAGATCGGGTGCTGCCCGTTTGCCTGGTGGCGTTTCGTCACTCCGGTGACGATGCGCTTCACCACCCGGTCGATGACGAAGCCGAGCACCAGCCGCAGCGCCAGCGCGATCACGATGTACGCAAGCACTTCGAAGGGGACCCGGTAGGTCACCGAGAAGTCATGGAGCGCGGCCCAGAACTGTGTCCAATTCATCTGGCCCAGTCTAGGAGCGACCGAACTCTCGAGGCGCTACGCGTCCCGCCGGGAGACGAGCGTGGCAGCGACCCCGAACAGCACGACGATCCAGGCGGCCAGAACCAGGAATCCCTCCACCGGCGTGAGCACGATCAGATTGGTGGCGGCGGCCGCCGTGCTGGGGTAGGAGTGCATCACCGCGCCGGCGCTGCTCGGCAGGAACGTTCCGAGGTTCTGCACCCAGTCGATCTTGGTCAGTCCGGCGAAGATCTCCACGATCGTCGGCACGACGAGGATGAGACCGAGCGAGGTCGCGATGCCGCCGGCGCTGTTGCGGAGGAGCGTGCCGATCGAGAACGACAGCAGTCCGATGAGCACGATATAGCCCGCCCCGCCGATCATCGACCACCAGGCCTGCCCGTCGCCGAGGTCGGGGGCGAATCCGCGTGCCGAGAGCAGGGGCGCGGTCAGCAACGCGGTCGCGATGATCGAGACCAGGGAGACCACGAAGGTCACCACTCCGAACACCAGGGCCTTGGCCACGATGGCGGGCAGCCGGGTGGGCACGGCCGCGAAGGTGGACCGGATCATGCCGGTGCCGTATTCGCCGGTGATAATCAGTGCACCGAGCACCGCGCTGACCAGCTGGGCGAACCCGATACCGATCGTCGCGACCTGCACCCAGAGTTGCTGCGGCTGCACGGGCACCGCAGCCTGCGGCCCCCTCCCGGCGCCCGCGGTGCTTCCGGCGAGACCGGCGATGAGAAAGCCGAGTCCGATGGTGAGCACGATCACGATCAGGTAGCACCACAGCGTGGAGCGCAGGCTGACCAGTTTGATCCACTCGGAGCGGATGATGCCGCCGAACGAGACGCCGTGCTGCGGGGTGGTCGTGGGGGCGGTCACTGTGCTGCTCTCGGTCACTGTGCTGCTCTCGGTCACTGGGCTGCTCCTAGGCCTGCATGGTATTCGACATCGTCTTTGGTGAGGGCGAGGTAGGCATCCTCGAGAAGTCCGACGGCCGGCGTGAGTTCGTGCAGCACGACGCCGGCGCCGGCGGCGAGTTCGCCGATCTCCGGTGCCGTGAGGCCGGTCACCGACAGCAGCGCGGGATCGGTGGTCGTCACGGTGGCCTTCTTGTCATGGAGCAGCCTGGTCAGCTTCGCCGCATCCGGTGTGCGCACGACGACCGAGGTGCCCGCCGCGCTGGAGACGATCTCGCCGACCGAAGCGTTCGCGATGATGCGGCCACGGCCGAGCACGATGATCTGGTCGGCGGTCAGGGCCATCTCGCTCATCAGGTGGGAGGAGAGGAATACCGTGCGGCCCTCTTTGGCGTAGCGGCGGGTGAGGGTGCGAACCCAGATCACACCCTCCGGGTCGAGGCCGTTGACCGGCTCGTCGAGAATCAGGATGCCCGGGTCGCCGAGCAGGGCGGCCGCGATTCCGAGTCGCTGCCCCATCCCGAGTGAGAAGCTGCCGACCCGCTTGCTCGCCACCGAATCGAGCCCGGTCAGGCCGATCACCTCGTCGACCCGCGAACGTGGGATGCGATGGGTCGCGGCAAGAGCGCGGAGATGGTTGACGGCGCTCCGGCCGGTGTGCATGGCCTTCGCATCGAGGAGCACGCCCACCTCGTGCAGCGGAGAGCGAAGGTCGGCATAGCGCTGGCCGTTGATCGTCACCGAACCTTCGGTAGGCCGGTCGAGACCGACGATGAGACGCATCGTGGTGGACTTGCCGGCGCCGTTCGGGCCGAGGAAGCCGGTGACCACCCCCGGCTGCACCGTGAAGTCGACATTGTCGACCGCTGTCTTCTCGCCGTAGCGCTTGGTCAGTCCGATTGCTTCGATCACAGGTTAGAGCCTAGACACGGATGGCCGGCCGGGAGTCATCCCTGCGGAGTAGTTATGCGTCTTTGGACTGCACGTCGAGGGCGCGCTCGACGCTGGCGAGGCTCTCGATCACCATCCGCCGAAGGGCCGGGGCGCCGGGGTTGGCGGCGAGCCAGCCCTTCGTCGCGTCGACCAGTTCTCGCGAGGCCAGCGGCGTCGGGTAGAGGCCTTCGACGATGTACTCGGCGATCTTGTATGTGCGGTTCTTCCAGATGTCGTTGAGCGCGGCGAAGTACGGCTCGATGAGCCCGGCCAGCGATGACGGGTCGTTCGTGTGCAGGTAGCCCAGCGTGGTCTGGCGCACGATCGAGTTCGGCAGGTCGTCGTTGGCGACGATCGAATCGAATGCTGCGCGTTTCGCCTCGGGCGTGGTGATGGTGGCGCGGGCGCGTGCGGCGGCCTGCTGCCCGTTCGACGTGTTGTCCTTCTCCAGGGCCTCGTCGATCTCGCTGTTGCCGGCGGCACCGGCGAGTACGAGTCCCTCCAGGAGCTCCCAGCGGAGGTCGGTGTCGATCTCGAGTCCGGCCAGCGGCGCGCTGCCCTCCATGAGACCCTTCAGCGCCGCGACATGCTCGGGCGTCGATGCGATGTTGGCGAAGAACTTCACGAACTGGAACTGGGCATCCGTGCCGGCCTCGGCACCCCGCGCGAGCTCCCACAGGGCGTCGCCCACGGCGAGGATCGTCTCCGCGCGCTTCGCCGGCGCCACGTACAGTCGCGCGACGGTGCCGAGCTGGCTGAGGGTGGTCCGGATGGTGGTCGACTCCGTCTCCGTGGCGATGTTGCCGAGCACGAGACGCACATAATCGCTGGCGGGGGATTCGCCATCGCGAGTGGCATCCCAGGCCGCGCCCCAGACGATCGAGCGGGCGAGTGGGTTCTCGATGTCTTTCAGGTGCTCTAGGGCGACGGCGAGGGAGTCCGCGTCCAGCCGGATCTTGGTGTAGGCGAGGTCATCGTCGTTGAGCAGCACGAGCGCCGGCTTCTTCTGGCCGACGAGAGCTGCGACATCCGTCGACTCGCCGTCCACGTCCAGCTCTTCGCGACGGGTGCGCACGAGCGTGCCGCCCTCGAGCTCATAGAAGCCGATCGCAAGGCGGTGCGGCCGGATGGTGGGGTAGTCGGCGACCGCGCTCTGCTCGATCGTGAACGAGGTGATCACGCCATCCGCGTCCGTCTCGATGAAGGGCTTCAGCGTGTTCACACCGGCCGTCTCGAGCCACTTCTTCGACCAG
>FSWJ01000429.1_pt1 | contig 45544 bp, 37 predicted proteins | sample 1637851 | NCBI WGS metagenome assembly FSWJ01 (sample SAMEA3914789, study PRJEB12502) | metagenome | biome: forest; material: soil | place: Canada | collected 2011-07-03 | depth 0.3 m | reverse complement strand
GTCGAGGATCGGTCGGAACTGCACGGGTGATCCATCATCCGACACGATCACTGTGTTCGACATCGTCAGCAGGGTTCGAACCCGATCGACGAGTTCGTCGGGAGGCCTGAATGACGCGACGATTATCGCGACAGCGTTATTCACCGTGCACCATCCTCTCCGACCGAAGGCACCGTAGCGCCGGTCCGAGCAGTGCGCCGCACAGTATCGCCTCGCTTGCAGCCATCCCTAACGGGATAAGGGTGGTGTGCGCGGTGATCCCGGCGACCAGCATCGCCGCCAGACCGATTATCGCCGAGATGGTGGTCCAGCGGAGGATGAGCGACTGGCGGGCTGCGGGGATGAGCAGGTTCCGAATGAGGGGCGTGCTCGCCGAGAGGAAGAAGAACGCGACGCCGTAGTAGAAGCACAGCGTCGTCGTCGCCTGTGCCTTGCCCGCGAACAGGATGGAGCTCGCCAGCGGGCCGAGCATCGTGATGATCACGAGGCCGGCGAGACCGAGCACTGCGTGCGCGGCGATCGCGGCGAGATGCCTGCGGTGCCTGGATTCGGCACCCGTCTCGATGGTCCAGCTCTGGAAAGCGTTGCCGAGGGCGATGACGCTGAAGATGCCGAAACGGTAGAGCGTGTCAGCCGTGGCGAGGCTTCCCGACGCGAGCGGGGTGGAGGTCGCAGTTGCGATGGGTGCGGGCGTTGATGCATACGCGCTCCCGGTGAGATTGATTCCCGCCGTGCGCGCCTGTGTGCCGAGGTCGCGAAGCGTCTCGCGGAACACGAGCGGTAGCCAACGCTCACCCGGTGAGTACCGACGGTGAAACAGAATGAGGTTGACCAGCATGACGACCGCCATCGTGGTGGCGTACGGCCACAACGAGCCGGTGAGCAGGATGAGCGGGGCGGCGACCACCGTGCCGACGAAACGAGGCAGCGTGTCGTAGAGGGCGAGAAGCCTGGGTCGGCCGAGTCCGATGCCGAACCATGCGGGTGACAGCCCGGCGAGAGAGGTGGCGACACCCATCCAGGCGGCGTCCGCACCGAACCCGGGTACGGAGACCAGGACCGAGACGATCACGGTTGCCGGCAGCACGACTACCAGGAGCAGGAGGCGGGTGCGCATGCTCTGGGAATAGATCTCCGCGCGCTCGGGATCGGAGTTCGCACGCGCGACGGCGACAGGACCGTCTACGTTCCATCCCCAAACGAGAAGCGTCGCCGCGAAAGTGCCGATCGCTTGGCCGGAGATGACACTCGACACGCCCTGGCCCCCTACGACACCGGACACGATGGGAAGCAGGAGGAGGGGTGTGATGAGCGAGAGGAGAGGCAGGAGGGCGAATCCGGACAGTCGGAGCAGCACGGTTCTCATCGGGAGCTTACTTCGACGAGCGCGTTTCGCCAGCTCAACTCCCGCGCCGCCTTCACGGAGCACACCACGAAGGTCAGCCAGCCGAATTCGACCAGGATGGTGCTCTCGGCGAGCGATGACACCAGCAGCGCGACGAGCATCAGCGCGGGCCAGGCATAGACGAAGCTGCGCTGCCGGGACGCGAGCAGCCAGGATCGCACGAAGGTGAGCCCGAGCAGGCCGAGGAAGGCGAGCAGTCCCACGAGCCCGAGCTGGAACCAGACGTCGAGGTAGGCGTTCAGCCCGGAGGTCGGCGTCTGGGATGCGAAGTTCGGCAGCGCGTAGAACGGTACGACATCGTGGCGCCAGTGACCCACCCATCCCCAGCCCTCCAGGTTGTGCAGCGGGATGAGACTGCGCATCTGCTGCCACAGGGTGAGGCGCATGTTGAGCTCGCTGCTCGCACTGAAGGCGTCGATGATGGCGGTGCGTTCGAGCCACGCTCCCACGGCGGCGGCGACTGCGACGACGAGCAGGCCGATCTGCCAGAAGCGTTTTCGTGCAGGCGCTGCCCGCCGCAGGCCGTACAGCGCCAGGGCGGCCAGGGCCACGACCACCATGGAGCCGATGCCGATCGGCGACCGCGACATGGCCAGCATCAGTACGGCGAGCACGAGCGAACCGATCGCGGTCCAGCGCTGCACCGAGCGAGTGCGCAGCTCGGTACCGAAGGTGACGATCGCGAGCAGGGCGACGATGCCCAGCTGGTTGCGGGTGCCGAAGATGCCCTCGATCGGCCCGAACTGCGCGAAGTGCCCAGCGATGTTGAGGAAGTGCAGCGGTGAGTCGACCAGCACCCCCGAGATGATCTCCAACGCGAGCGACAGTGCGAGGGTGAAGCGCAGCACGTCGCCGAAGGCGCGGGCGATCTGGATGGTGTCGCGCACCAATGCCACGTATATGCCGAGAGTGGTGACCGCACCGAAGTAGACGACGCTGCCGAAGGTCGCCCACTGGTACTGGCTCCAGAACACCGAGATGGCCGCCCAGCCGACGAACACCAGCAACGAAATGGGCAGCAGCCCGCTCCACTCCAGGCTGTGGCGTCGGGCCAGCAGCGAGAACGCGGCGAAGAGCACCAGCACGCTGAGGATGCCGATCAGTCCAGCCCAGCCGATCACCTCCTGCAGCAGCAGCGAGCAGAACTCGGTTCCGATGATGGTGAGGGTCAGCGCCCAGGCGAATCGCGGCGCCGCGAAGAAATTCTCGACGGCGTCGAGTGCGGTGAAACGGCGATCCTGCGAGGTCACGCCAGGATCTTCGTCCGAGCCTGGACGGTGGGAGCCTTGATGGTGGGCACCCACTTGGTCTTGACCGCCCAGATCACGAGCAGCATCCACCCACCCTCGATGAGCATCCTGCTTTCGGCGATGCTCTGCACGAGCTGGGCGACGAACATGAGGAGGGGCAGCGCAGTCAGCCAACTGTACGACCCGACGCCGGTGGGGGTGTCGATCACCTCGTCGACGGAGAACAGCCACGAGCGCACCAGGGTGGACAGCACGAACGCGCCGAACACGACCAGGCCGACGATGCCGAGCTGCAGCCAGACATCCAGCCATGCATCGTGCGCGTGCAGCACCTGCACGCCGCCCTTCACGATCAGGTGGTTGAACGGGGCGACCCACGGTGCCCAGTAGCTGATCCAGCCCCAGCCCACCGCGGAATGCTGCTCGGCGAGCGCGATCACCTTGGCCCAGATGTCCGACCGTCCGGTGAAGTCGGAGCTCTTACCGAGCAGGTGCAGGATCGGATTCCGCTCGACGACCGCGGCCACGGCTGCGACGACGGTCACGACCACGATGACGAGGTAGCGGATGGTGCGTCCGCGCGGCGACTTCGATGAGCGGATCAGGAGCACCGCCGCCGCGACGACGACCACGGCGGCGAGGGCGAGGAAGATCGTCGCCGACTGAGTGATCGCGATGAGCGCGACAGCCACGACCAGCCAGATCCAGCCGGCCACGGGCCGCACCGATCTGGTTGCCAACTGGATGGCGAACACGATGAGACCGAGAAGCGCCGCCATGGCGAGCAGGCTCGAGTTGCCGACGATGCCCTGGATCTTGCCGGCGCTGAACAGCAGGTCGCGCGACCAGTAGAGCAGCTTCGTCGGATGCGCGGGGTCGTCCGGGACCACCCAGACCGGGTAGATGGGGTGCCGGATGAACGCGGAGACGATGAACTCGAAGACCACCGAGAGGCCGAGCACCAGTCGGAACACCCGGCCGAGCACGACCAGCAGTTCCTGCCAGGTGAGCGTCACGGCGACGGCGACCGCGGCGACCGTCGTGATGATCTGCGCGATCGTGCCGCCGACCGACTCGATACGGTACTGCGACCAGGCGATGGAGAGCGCGGCGAGAAAGAGAAAGACGAGCAGCGGATATGGCAGCTTCTGCAGCCGCACCGTGTGCCGGTTGTGCACGAGCAGCACTGCGGCGCCGGCCACCACCAGCGCCACCATGACGCCCCACCCGTACCAGGTGAGGAGGTCACGCCAGAAGTCACCCGCGATGCCGGTGAACAGTACGAAGACCGCGAACCACAGCCGGAACCCGCGAGAGTCGAGTACGCCCATGCCTAGAGGCTAGACGACCCGCGCGCCGAACAGGCCGCGCAGTTGGCTCATCCGACGTCCGATACCCCAGGCGGTGACCTTGCTCATCGCCTCGATGACGATCCCGCCGGACATCTTGGAGACGCCGAATTCCCGCTCGTGGAAGTCGATCGGCACCTCAATCACCCGAGCACCGGCGGAGAGCGTGCGCAAGGTGAGGTCCACCTGGAAGCAGTAGCCCTCCGAGGCGATGCCCGAGATGTCGATCGCCTTGAGCACCGATGCGCGGTAGGCGCGAAACCCGCCCGTCGAGTCCTTCACCCGGATGCCGAGGGCGAGCCGCGCGTACACGTTCGCGGAGCGGCTGAGCAGCTCCCTCGACCGCGGCCAGTCGATCACCCGGCCGCCCGCCGTCCAGCGGGAGCCGATCACGAGGCCGACACCGGGCGTCGCCAGCGTGGCCAGCATCTGGGGGAGCTTCTCCGGCGGATGCGAGCCGTCGGCATCCATCTCGATGATCGTGTCGTAGTCGCGTTCGAACGCCCAGCGGAAACCGGCGAGGTAGGCGGCGCCGAGGCCCGACTTCTCCGTGCGGTGAAGTACGTGCAGGCGGCCGTCGGCGGCCGCAAGCCGGTCGGCGAGCGCGCCGGTGCCATCGGGGCTGCCGTCATCGACGATGAGCACATGCGCCGCGGGGACGGCGGCGAGGGTGCGGGCGACGATCGAGCCCAGGTTCTCCGACTCGTTGTAGGTGGGAATCATCACGATCGCGCCGGCTCCGAGATCGGGCGAACTGTCTTCGGCGGTCACGATTGCAGCATAAGGGACGCGGCCGCCTTGCTACTTTTGTCCAATGCTCGTTCCCATCGGCAACACTCCGCGCCCCTACGCTTGGGGATCGACGACGGCGATCGCCGGACTGCTCGGACGGGCGCCCTCCGGGCAACCGGAGGCGGAGCTCTGGCTGGGTGCGCATGCGGGGTCGCCGAGCGTCATCCTCGACCCCTCGCTGACGGGCGGCGCGACCGACCTCGCCGCCTGGATCGCGGCCGACCCGGCAACGACGCTCGGGCGGTTCGCGCCGGGTGGCCGCTTGCCGTTCCTGCTGAAGGTGCTCGCGGCGGCCTCGCCGCTGTCGCTGCAGGCGCATCCCACCCCGGTGCAGGCGGCCGCGGGATTCGCCCGGGAGAACGCTGCCGGACTGCCGCTGAACGCGCCCGATCGCAACTACCGCGACGCCTTCGCCAAGCCGGAGCTCATCTACGCGTTGAGCGAGACCTTCGACGCCCTGTGTGGGTTCCGGCCAGTCGACGAGGTGCATGCCATCGTCGGGGCCCTGGCGGATGCCGCCGGCGACCACCGGGAACCCCTGGACGATCTGCTCCGCAGTCTCGATTCCGGCGTGCGGGCCACCGTCGAGTGGCTGCTGTCGGGGGGCGACGGGGTGCCGGAGCTGGTGTCGCTGGTGACCCGCCTTGCGGGAGCCGCCGGGGGCCGGGAGCTCGAGTTCGGCACGGTGCGTTCGCTCGCCGCCGAGTATCCGGGGGACCCGGGCATCGTGATCTCGCTGCTGCTCAACCGGGTGCGGTTGCACGCGGGCGAGGCTCTCTATCTGCCGGCCGGCAACATCCACGCCTATCTCGGCGGCCTCGGTATCGAGCTGATGACCGCGTCCGACAACGTGCTGCGCGGAGGGCTCACGCCGAAACACATCGACGTGCCCGAGCTGCTGTCGGTGCTCGATTTCCGCACCATGCCGGTGCCCTACCTGCGACCGTCGTCGCCCGAGTCGAATGTGGAGCTGTTCCGCCCCGACGTGCCGGACTTCGTACTGGTGCGCGTCGACGGCGACGCGACGTGGTCGCTCGACGGCCCGGCGATCGTGCTCTGCACCGCCGGGGCCTTCACCGTCAACGGCACGGCCTGCGCCCGCGGGGACTCGCTCTACGTCACCCCCGACGAGGGCACCCTGCGCTTCGCCGGCGCTGGGCAGCTCTTCCTCGCGACCCCCGCCCCGTCTCTTACAAAAACGAAGGACATCTCGCGCTGAGGCGTCACTTCGGTGCTGGTCGCCGCGCTGGGGCGCCGATCTCCTTCGTTTTCGACGGACGTTCGGCGGGGAGTGCTCCTCCACCGCCGTGACCGGCCGGCGGAATCGACGGATGCCGTGGCACCGGCCGCGAGAGCAGCCGTGCGTTCCGATGCTCGTACGATGCATACCATCGAGCGGACGCTCCGTCTGGCCGACTATTTCCTTCGACGACGGGACCTTCTGGCAGCCGGATTCGACGACAACGCGATCCGTGCCGCGCTCGCCGCACGCCGGATCTTCCGCGTCAGGCAGGGCTGGTACTCGGTGCCGGACGCACCGCCGGCTGCGGTGCAGGCGGTGCGGGTCGGCGGGCGGCTCACCTCGGTGTCCGCGCTCGAGTCCTACGGCATCCGTGTGCCGCGCCGGGAGGCCATCCAGGTCGCGGTCGTGCGCACCGCGTGCCGGCTCCGCTCGGCGACGGACCGCACTCGCCGGCTCGCGCGATCGGAGGGGGTGCGGGTCCACTGGACGGATCGGCGTGGGGAGGGGGAATCACCGTGGCGGGTGTCGCTCGACGATGCCCTCCTGGCCGTGTTGCATGAGGAGCCGCGCGACGTGTCCGTGGCATGCGCGAGCGCACTCCTGCGCCATGCCGGGTTCAGTCGACGTCGACTTGAGGCGGTGTTCCAACGTGGGCCGCTGCGCTGCCACGGTTGGCTCGATCTCGCGAGTGAGCTCGACGATTCGCACGGCGAGACCTTCGTGCGGCTGTGGTTGGGTGACGCCCGCGTCCCCTGCACCCAGCAGGCACGCATCGCCGGCGTCGGCCGGCTCGATTTCAGGGTCGGCCGCCGTACCTACGTCGAGGTCGACGGCGGCCAGCACGATCCCGACTGGACCGGGGATGGCCCGAGCACCTGGGAGCACGATCACGACCGCGACACCACCGTCGTGATCGGCGGCGGGGCCGTGCTGCGGTACACGTATCGTCAGCTGTACACGGACTGGCCGCGGGTCCTCGCAGCGATCGAGCGTGCCGCCGCCGATGACGCGATCATCGCGTCGTACCGCGCACGGCATCCGTACCGCCCCCGCGCCCACCGAAAACGAAGGACATCCGTGGCGGCGCGCCAGCGATCGGTGCGGGAGCGACCGGTAGCGGGCGAATCTCCTTCGTTTTCGTAGGAGGCGCGGGGTCAGCCGGCGTCACGGGCGCCGAAGGCGCGGCGGTAGGCCGTCGGCGTGGTCTGCAGCACCTTGAGGAAGTGGTGCCGCATGACCGCGGCCGCACCGAAGCCGGTCTCCGTCGCGATCGCCTCGAGCGAGAGGTCGGTGGCCTCCAGCAGGTGTTGGGCGCGGGTGATGCGCTGCCGGTTGAGCCAGGCCGCCGGCGTCGTGCCCATGTCGGCGCGGAATCTCCGAGCGAACGTCCGGGTCGACATCAGCGCCTTGCGGGAGAGCTGCTCGATGGTGAGGTCCTCGCGCAGGTTCTTCAGCATCCACTCGGCCACTTCGGCGAAGGAGTCGGCGCAGTGCTCCTGCACCGGGTAGGCGATGTACTGCGACTGCCCGCCGTCGCGCTGCGGCGGAACGACCATGCGCCGGGCCACGACATTCGTCACGGCGGCGCCCAGTTCCTTGCGCACGATGTGCAGCGCCGCGTCGATTCCGGATGCCGTGCCCGCGCTGGTGACGACATGGCGGTCCTCGACGAACAGCACGTCGGGGTCGACGGTGGTGTTCGGGTAGCGGCGGGCCAGCGTGTCGGTGTGCATCCAGTGGGTGGTGGCGCGCCGGCCGTCGAGGATGCCCGACTCGGCGAGCGCGAACGCCCCGCTGCAGACGCTGAGAACCCAGGCTCCTCTCGCCTCGGCGGCACGGATGACCTCGAGGTACGCCTCGTCGACGTGGTCGATGGCGTGGGCGGGCACCGCGACGAGGTCGGCGCCGGCCGCTGCCTCCAGGCCGTTCGAGATGATCATGTCGTAGCCGAGGCTGGTGCGCACCGGGCCGGGGACGGCGGTGGCGATGGTGAAGTCGAACGATGGCCCGCCCATGGCGGTGCGGTCGATGCCGAACACCTCGCAGATCACGCCGAACTCGAACGGCGCGGTGCCGGGGATGGCGAGGAGGACGATCTTCTTGAGCATGGCGAACCTCGTTTGGCAGGAATGAACGGATTGGAGGCAATGCTGCCACTCGCGGCAGTTATTCGCAAACCGTAGCGTTACTGCCATGATTCTTTTTGCTCTGGCTATCCTCGTGGCGGTCACCGGGACGGTGCTCGCGATTCTCAAAGACGGCTACCGGAGGGTGCCGACGCGCCGGCGCTAGCCTGTAGGCATGACCTGGCTCGTGACCGGCGGTGCCGGCTATATCGGCGCGCACGTGGTGCGAGCCCTGGCGGCATCCGGACTGGCACCCGTCGTGGTGGACGACCTGTCCTCCGGGTTCGCGGACTTCGTGCCGGCCGGGGTGCCGTTCATCCGGGCGTCGATCCTCGAGGGCGAGGCCCTCGTCGAGGCGATCGACGAGCACGATGTCACCGGTGTCATCCACGTGGCCGGGTACAAGTACGCGGGGGTGTCGGTGCAGCGGCCGCTGCATACCTACGAGCAGAACGTGACCGGCACGGCGACCCTGCTCGCGGCGATGGCGGACCGCGGCGTCGACCGGATCGTGTTCTCGTCGTCCGCGGCGGTGTACGGCACGCCGGACGTCGACCTGGTGACCGAGGACACCCCCAAGGCCCCGGCGTCGCCCTACGGCGAGTCCAAGCTGGTGGGCGAATGGCTGCTGCGCGACCAGGCCGTGGCCACCGGCGTCCGGCACACGTCGCTCCGGTACTTCAATGTGGTGGGTTCCGGAAATACTGTCGTCTACGACGCGAGCCCGCACAACCTGTTCCCGCTGGTGTTCGACGCCCTCCTCGATGGCCGCACGCCGCGGATCAACGGTGACGACTATCCGACCCCCGACGGCACGAACGTGCGCGATTACATCCACGTCGCCGACCTCGCCGCCTCGCATGTCGCCGCCGCGGTGCGCCTCGATGCCGGCGACGCGCTCGAACCGGCGTACAACCTCGGCAGCGGTGAGGGTGTCTCGGTGGCGCAGATCATGGCGGCGATCTCGAGGATCACCGGTGTGCCGTTCGTTCCCGAGGTGGGGCCGCGTCGCCCCGGTGATCCGGCGCGGATCGTCGCCTCGGGAGAGCTCGCCGCCCGCGACATCGGCTGGGCGATGACCCACAGCCTCGACGACATGGTGTCGAGCGCCTGGCGGGCCAGGATGGCCGTCACCCGCTCGCTGTGACCCGTTCGGGGGTGACGGCGCGTCGTAACCCTCCACCGATGACCGAGGCTTTACGATCCGCGACTTGACGCGGGGTGGACTACAACGGTGTAATTACACCTAACGCGTTTGCGCAGGTCGTTCGCAACCGTCGAGGGGAGTTCGTGCTATGGCAATCGACGAACAACGTCGACCGGTACCCGAGGACTGGTTCGTCGACCCGGTGCGACTGGGTGTACCCGGCGTTCATAAAGACGGTGTCAGGCAGCCCGTCACCGAGGACGACAACCCGCTCGCCTGGCAGACCGACTCGCTCTGTGCCCAGACCGACCCCGAGGCGTTCTTCCCCGAGAAGGGTGGATCGACCCGCGACGCGAAGAAGATCTGCACGTCGTGCGAGGTGCGCGCGCAGTGCCTCGACTACGCTCTGCAGAACGACGAGCGGTTCGGCATCTGGGGCGGCCTCTCCGAGCGCGAGCGCCGCAAGCTCCGCAAGAGGGCCTGAACTGAAAAGGGCCTGAGCTAACGATCTAAAAGGGCCGAGGCCCGCGCGTTATCCCCGCCTCTCGGCCGGTCGACCGTAGTGTCGATCCCGATGCAAGCGAGAGTGACGGCGATCGTCGTCGCCCGGAACGGGGCGGCGTACCTCCCGCGAACCCTGGCAGCGCTAGCGACGCAGACGCGGCATCCCGACATCGTGATCGCCGTGGACGCAGGCTCGAGCGATGCCAGCCAGGGCATGCTCGCCGACTCAGCACCGACGCAGGTCGTGACGGCGAAGGGCATGTCGTTCGGCGCCGCCATCGAGCGCGCGCTGAGGGTCGCATCGCCGCCCGACTCGGACGCGGAGTGGCTGTGGCTGCTCTCGCACGACAACGCGCCGGAACCGCGGGCGCTGGAACAGCTGCTCGGCGCGGTGGAAATCGCCCCATCGGTCGCCATCGCTGGACCGAAGCTGGTGCGGCTCGACCACTCCGACGTCATCGCCGACTTCGGGCAGACGATGACCCACTACGGCGCGTCCGTCGCTCTGGTGGATGGCGAGCTCGACCAGGCGCAGCACGACGTGCAGGATGACGCGATGGGCGTCGCCGCCCAGGGCATGCTGGTGCGCAGGTCGCTGTTCGCATCACTCGGCGGCTTCGATCCTGGCCTGCCGACCACCGATGCCGGCCTCGATCTCTCGGTCCGCGCGCGTCTCGCCGGATTCCGGGTCGTCGTGGTGCCGGGCGCGAAGGTCGCGAGCGCCGGCGGCCCGGAGTTCTTCGGCCGCCGGTCGGTGTCCCGCCGCCGCCAGGCGAGGTCGTCCCGCGCGGCCCAGCTGCACCGCCGCCTGGTATACGCGCCGCCGCTCGCCCTGCCGTTCCACTGGCTCTCGCTGCTGCCCATCGGCATCCTCCGCGCACTCGGCCGGCTGCTGGCCAAGCAGCCCGGTCTCGTCGGCGGAGAGCTGTCGGCGGCGCTCGGTGCCGCCTTCGGCGGGGGAGTGCCATCGGCGCGCGCGCGCCTCGTCCGCGCGCGTCGTCTCGGCTGGTCGGCGATAGCCCCGCTCCGGATGCCGCCCCGCGAGGTGCGCGAGCGCCGCGCCCAGGCGCGCGAAGCCCTGCTCCCCCCGCCTTCCGGCCAGGTGCCGACCGTGCCCGCCGCGAGCTTCGTGTCGAACGGCGGGCTCTGGGTGGTCGTACTGGCGGCCGTGCTCGGCGTTGCCGTGCTCGGCCCGCTGCTCGGGGCACAGACGCTCTCCGGAGGCGGCCTGCTGCCGCTCTCGCCGACCGTCGGCGAACTCTGGGCGAATGTCGGGTACGGGTCGCGAAGCATCGGACTCGGCTTCGTCGGATCGTCCGATCCCTTCGCCTACGTGCTCGCCGTGCTCGGCTCCCTCACCTTCTGGGCGCCGTCGCTGTCGATCGTGCTGCTCTACTTCCTCTCCCTGCCCCTCGCGGCCCTCGGGGCATGGTTCGCGGCAAGGCGACTATCCACCCGCACCTGGCTCCCCGCGATCGCCGCGCTGCTCTGGACCGTCGCGCCGCCGTTCCTCGGGTCGCTCTCCGGCGGACATCTCGGCGCCGTCATCGTGCACCTGGCCCTGCCGTGGCTGATGCTGGCCGCCTTCGGCGCGACCCGGTCGTGGACCGGGTCGGCCGCCGCGGCCATCCTGTTCGCCGTGGCGGCCGCGTCCGCTCCCGTGCTGGTGCCCGCCCTCGTGGTCTGCTGGCTCGCCTGGCTCGTCTCGCATCCGGCGTCGACGCTCCGAATCATCGGCATCCCGATTCCGGCGATCGCACTGTTCGCGCCGCTCGTCGTCGCCCAGATCGCGGCGGGCCGGCCGTTCGCGCTCCTGGCCGAGCCCGGCGTGCCCGTCGCGGGTGCGACGACGAGTGCCTGGCAGCTCGCGCTGGGCTCACCGGCACCCGGCCTCGACGGCTGGACGTCCCTGCTCAGTCTCCCGGGGGCGAGCACGGCCATCGTGGTCGCGGCCCTGGCCCTCCCGATCGGCGCCCTTGCCCTGCTGTCGCTGTTCGTTCCAGGGTCGCGTCGCGCCATCCCCCCGCTCGGCGTGGCCATCCTGGGTTTCGCCACCGCGGTCATCGCATCCCGGATCGACGTCGCGATCAGCGGTGCGTCGACCGCATCGATCTGGCCCGGCGCCGCGCTCAGCCTGTTCTGGTTGGGGCTGCTCGGTGCGGCGCTGGTCGCCCTCGACGGTGCGGGGCGGGCCGCCATCCCGTTCGGCGCGCTCGCCGCGGCGACCGCGGCGATCCTTGCTGTTCCGCTGCTCGGCTCGTTCTATCTGGGCAGTGCACCGGTGCGAGCGGCGAGCGGACGCATCGTTCCGGCTGTGGTGGCGGCGGAGGCGCAGGGCAATCCAAACGTGGCGACGCTGGTGCTCGACCCGTCGATCGGCACGGGCATTTCTGCCGGAATCGAGCGCGGCTCCGGCACCACCCTCGACGACCAGTCCACCATCGACGCGACCACCACCACGCTGACCGGCGACGCCCGTTCCATCGCGATCGTCGCGGGCAACCTGGCGTCGAGAAGCGGCCAGGATGCCACTGCCGAGCTGGGCCGGTACTCGATCGGCTTCGTGCTGCTGGCGCCCGCCGGCGGCGATGCGGCCGTGCACCAGCGCACCGCCGACGCGCTGGACGGCAACCCGGCCCTCGCCTCGGTCGGTCAGACGGACAACGGGCTCCTCTGGCGGGTGGTGCACCCGACGCGCAACCCGGCCGCGCCGCGCGTGTCGAACGTCAGCACCGGTCTCGGCCGCGGCATCCTCATCGCCCAGGGCATCGTCTTCGGCGTCACGCTGCTGGTAGGCCTGCCGACCACCGCGCGGCGCCGCCGGCGCGAGGTGACCGGTTCCGTGGCCGATGATCCGGCGAACACCTTCGAGGAGGGCGAGGATGACTGACCCCTACTTCGAGTTCCCCGAGGGCGACGCCGAGCCCGTGGCCGAACCGATCGCGAAGCGCGGCACCCGCGGCGCGGTGGTGATCGGCGCCAGGATCGTCACCGGACTCGTCGGTACCGGCGCGGCGCTCGTGATACTGGTCGCCGCCAGCGTGCTCCCACTGCCCGGGCACAGCCTCACCGCGCCCTCCGTGCTCGTCGACCCGGTGGGAGCATCCCAGCAACGGGTCTGCGCGGGTCCGCTGCTCGCCCTCGCGAGCTCCTCGGGCGGGAGCTCGACCCAGGCCAGCTCGTTCGGCCAGGCCACTGTCGCGGCGGCGTCCACCTCCTCGCCGGTGGCACGGTCACGCGCGTCGTCGACCGATAACTCGTCGGGGGTGCCGCCGGAGCTGCTCACCATACCGGCGGCCGGCGGCGACGGTTCGCTGTTCGCGGGCAGCCAGTCCCAGTCCGCCGCGACCGCCGACATCGTCGGGTTCGCGTCATCGGAGTGTGCGCCCGGCGAGGGTGACAGCTGGCTGGTCGGGGGAGCGACCTCGACCGGGCGCACGACCCTGGTGACCCTCAGCAACCCCACCGAGGTGGCGTCCACCGCCACGATCACCATCTACTCCGAGAACGGCCAGGTCTCGTCGGCGGGCACGGAGGGCATCGACGTGCCGGCCGGTGGCCAGCGGGTGTTCTCGCTCGCAGCCTTCGCTCCGGGCATCGACTCGCCGGTGGTGCACGTGCAGAGCCGCGGCGGCAGCATCGTTGCGAACCTGCAGCAGTCAACGGTGCGCACCCTGCAGCCCGGCGGTGTCGACATCGTCGACCCGTCGACGGCCCCGGGGACGCTCAGCGTCATCCCCGGCGTCACCATCTCCCGGTCCGATGCGGTGTTCGCCCAGCAGGGCCAGGCCGGCTATGCGGACCTGCTCTCGGTCGTGCGCCTACTCGCCACCGGCACGGCGACCGCGCACGCCGAGATCAGCGTGATCCCCGAGGACTCGACCGCGAAGCCGGGTGCCGCAGCGAAGGTCACTCTCAAGCCCGGTGTGGTGACGGATGTCCCGCTCGGCTCCTTCCCGGACGGCCGCTACACCCTGTCGATCTCCAGCGACCAACCGGTCGTGGCGGGTGCGCGGGTGTCGACCGTCGGGTCGGCCGGGCAGGACGACTTCGCCTGGTACTCGGCGGCGCAGGCCCTCAGCGGCGGCAACTTCATGGTGGTCGCGCCCGGGCCGTCGCCGACCGCGTCGATCGCGAATCCTGGCAGCGCACCCATATCGGTCACCGTGTCGTCGTCCGCGGCATCCGCCGTGCCGGTGCAGCTGACGGTGCCCGCGCACTCGGCCGTCTCGACCCCGGTCGCACCCGACACCGGCTACACGGTCAGGTCGACCGCGGCCTTCCGGCTCGCGGTCGGCTACCTGGGGGACGGCGAGCTGTCGTCGTTCTCGGTCGGCGCCCCGGCGGTGGCCTCACGGCCGATCCGGGTCTATCGCTAGCCGGGTGCCGGCGATCGCGGGTCACAGGTGGCGGAAACGCTCCGGCGCCAGGTCCCACGGGTCTTTGCCCAACAGCTCGGCGACCGCGCGGAATACGCAGCTCTCCACCAGCATCCGCCGGTGCAGCTCGTCGTTGCGGTGAAGCCGGGCGAGGCGCTCGATCGGCAGCCGGTACAGGATGACCCGCTTCTCCGGCGCGATCACCCGCCAGCGCTCGATGCGGGACGCACTCGCGGCGGTCGCGGTCGCCCGGGCGGAGGGCAGCCCGGCCACCTCGAAGATGACGTCGGACAGCTCGTCCGGCCACATGTCCCGCAGGTATTCGGCGGTCGCGGCGACGGTCATGTCGAAGAGGTCGGCACGGGTGTGCAGGAGCGGGAGGTGCGGGCCGGTGACCGCCGAGCGGAGCCCGCGGCCGTGGCGGTCGCGCCATCCCGACCGTGCTGAACTGCTCGAAGCCGAGCGTGCGCTTCTCTGGCGGGCCATCGGTCGATTCTACCCGGCGAGGCGCCGTGTTCGCCGGGTACCGGTGACTAGGCTCGGAGCACCATGAGCGCTTCCCATGCGGACTCACGTCCGTGCAGCAAGGTCGCCTGTTCGAGCGAGGCGGTCGCGACGCTCACCTATGTCTATGCCGACTCGATGGTCGTGGTGGGCCCGCTGAGCACCGTCGCCGATCCGCACAGCTACGACCTCTGCCCGCGGCACGCGGAGCGGCTGTCCGTGCCCCAGGGCTGGCAGGTCGTGCGTCATGTGTCCCTCGCGGGCTGATTCTGCGACAATGATCGGATGACTTCCGCATCCGTCACCACCGCCCTTCCGTTCAAGGTCAAAGACCTGTCGCTCGCTGAGGCGGGCCGCCACCAGATCCGCCTCGCCGAGCACGAGATGCCGGGACTGATGGCGCTGCGCGGCGAGTTCGGGGCGAGCAAGCCACTTGCGGGTGCCCGTATCGCCGGATCGCTCCACATGACGGTGCAGACCGCGGTGCTCATCGAGACCCTGGTGGCGCTGGGCGCCCATGTGCGCTGGGCCAGCTGCAACATCTTCTCCACGCAGGACGAGGCCGCAGCCGCGATCGCGGTCGGCCCGAACGGTACCGCCGAGCAGCCGGATGGCGTGCCGGTGTTCGCCTGGAAGGGCGAGACCCTCGAGGACTACTGGTGGTGCACCTCGCAGATCTTCGACTGGAGCGCGGAAGGCGCCGCCGGCCCGAACATGATCCTCGACGACGGCGGCGACGCCACGATCCTCGTGCACAAGGGCCGGGAGTTCGAGCTGGCCGGCGCGGTCCCGGATGCCGTGGAGAGCGACAGCCACGAGTGGCGCGTCATCCTCGACACGCTTCGAACCTCCCTCGCCACGTCACCGGACCGCTGGACCGCGATCGCCCAGGACATCCAGGGCGTCACCGAGGAGACCACCACCGGCGTGCACCGGCTGTACGAGCTGTCGAAGTCCGGTGAACTGCTGTTCCCGGCGATCAACGTCAACGACTCGGTGACGAAGTCGAAGTTCGACAACAAGTACGGCATCCGCCATTCGCTGCCGGACGGTCTCAACCGCGCGACCGATGTGCTGATCGGCGGCAAGGTCGCCTTCGTGGCCGGCTACGGCGATGTGGGCAAGGGCGCCGCCGAGGCGCTGCGCGGCCAGGGCGCCAGGGTGATCGTCTCCGAGGTGGACCCGATCTGCGCTCTGCAGGCGGCCATGGACGGCTTCCAGGTCACCACCATCGAGGACGCCCTCGACGAGGCGGACATCTTCGTGACCGGCACCGGCAATGAGAATGTCATCACCGTCGACCACCTGCTTCGCATGAAGCACCTCGCGATCGTGGCGAACGTCGGGCACTTCGACAACGAGATCGACATGGCGGGGCTCGAGGCCCTCCCGGGGGCGATGAAGGTCGAGATCAAGCCGCAGGTGCACGAGTGGCGCCTGCCGTCCGGCCGGAGCGTGCTGGTGCTGTCCGAGGGACGCCTGATGAACCTCGGCAACGCGACCGGGCACCCGTCCTTCGTCATGAGCAACTCGTTCACCAACCAGGTGCTGGCGCAGATCGAGCTCTACGCGCACGGCGAGAACTACGACACCGCCGTGCACGTGCTGCCGAAGCATCTCGACGAGAAGGTGGCCCGCCTGCACCTCGACGCGCTGGGTGTGAAGCTCACCGTGCTCACCGACGAGCAGGCGGCGTACCTCGGGGTCGACCCCGCCGGCCCCTACAAGGTCGATCACTACCGCTACTGAGTCATTCTTATCGGTTTCTGGGGTTATCGTGACCCCAAAGTGGGGTCGTGGTGGTAAGGAAGCCATCATTTCCACCTCGTAAGATGGGCTGACCGCGCCACCCGAGGCCCGGGGAAGGCCGGCGATGGAGCGAGGTGAAGTGATGGTCGCCGACCGGGAACTCATCCCGTTCTCACGCCCGTACCGATCCGCGAAAGAGATCAGCAACCTCACGGCGGTGCTCGCCTCCGATCACGCGCACGGCGACGGCCCGTTCACCGCGTCGGCCAGCGCGCGCCTTCGCATGATCACCGGTGCCGGGCACGTGCTGCTGACCACCTCGGCCACGCACGCTCTCGAGATGGCGTCCTCCCTGCTCGGCATCGGCGTCGGCGACGAGGTGATCCTGCCCAGCTTCACTTTCCCCTCCGCCGGGGATGCCGTGGCGCGCACCGGAGCGCGCTGCGTCTTCGTCGACATCGACCCGGCCACCGGCACGATCGACCCCACACAGGTGATCGAGGCGATCGGCCCGGCCACCCGGGCGATCTCGATCATGCACTACGGCGGCATGCCCGCCGACCTGCCGGCGCTCACCTCCATCGCGCGCGATCACGACCTCCCGCTCATCGAGGACAACGCGCACGGTCTCGGAGTGCCGGGCCTCGGCATCGCCGGCGTGCTGGCCGCACAGAGCTTCCACGACACGAAGAACGTGCACTCCGGCGAGGGCGGTGCGCTGCTCATCAACGACTTCGCGCTCGTCGAGCGTGCGGAGATCATGCGGGAGAAGGGCACCAATCGCTCGCAGTTCCTGCGCGGCCAGATCGACAAATACAGCTGGGTCGACTGGGGTTCGAGTTACCTTCCGAGCGAGCTGAACGCCGCTGTGCTCGACTCGCAGCTGAGCGAGTTCGACGAGATCCAGCGGATGCGGCACGCGGTCTGGAACCGCTACGCCACCGAGTTGGCGGGCTGGGCGCACGACCGCGGCGTCATGCTCATGGACCCCCCGGGCGGCATCCATGCCGCCCACCTGTTCTACCTGCTGCTGCCGGAATGGAGCATGCAGGCGGAGTTCATCGACGCGCTGCGAGCGCAGGGCGTGCAGGCGGCCTTCCACTACGTGCCGCTCGACACCAGTACGGCGGGCCAGCGCTATGGCCGCACGCTGCGTCCGCTCGACCGGAGTGAGGACTTCTCCCACCGGCTGGTGCGCCTGCCGCTGTGGGCCGGCATGCCTGAGAGTTTCGTAAGCAGAGTGATCGAGGCGGCGAAGTCGTTCGTGCCTGTGAGGTAACTTTGCTCTGGTGAGTCAGGCGTCCCAGAGTTTCATCGCATGAGTGTCTCAACGAGAGCGATCGAGACTCTCCGCTCCGAGGGTCTCAGGTCGTTCGGCTGGCGCAGCGCGAAATGGCTGACCAATCGTTTCGCGCCTTCAAGTGAGCCACTGGCCACGATTCATCGTGAGGACGCTCTCGCGGTCGACTGGACCCTCCCGGAACGGTTCAACACGGTGCCGCGCCCGGGTCGAGACGGACGATACCGGATCGCCTGGATCATCAGCCCGCCGAGCAGGACCAGCGGGGGGCACCAGAACGCGTTCCGGTTCGTGAAGTTCCTCGAACAGGCCGGTCACAGCGTGACCGTCTACCTGTATTCGGCCGTTAAGTACCCTGCGGTCAACGTAGAACACATTCGCCGGATGATGCGCGGTGCGGACGGGTATCCCGACATTGCGGGAGACATGCATATCTATGACCCGGTCCGCGGGCTGGATGGCGGCTACGACGCGGTAGTTGCATCGGACTGGGAATCTGCCTACGCCGCATACCGCTATCCCGGCGATGCGAAGCGGTTCTATTTCTCCCAGGATTTCGAACCCTACTTCTTTGCAGCAGGCAGCGACTACGTGCTGGCGGAGAACAGCTATCGATTTGGTTTCCACGGGATCACCGCAGGGCGCTGGCTCGCACGCAAGCTCGGAGACGAGTACGGGATGGCCTGCGACTCGTTCGACTTCGCCGTCGACACTCTCAACTACCGGAGCGCCGGCGGGGGACTCCGGGGCGAGGTCGTGTTCTACGTGCGCCCGCCCACGCCTCGGAGGGCCACGGAGTTTGGGCTGCTTGCCTTGCTCGAACTCCACAGGCGGCGTCCCGAGATCGTCATCAACCTGGTCGGCTGGGACATGTCCGGCTATGAGGTGCCATTCGCCCATGTGAATCACGGCGCTGTGGATGTCGCTACTCTCAACAACGTCTACAATCGCTGCTCGGCGGGCCTCGTGCTGTCGCTGACGAACATGTCGCTCCTGCCGATGGAGATGATGGCGAGTGGCGTGGTCCCGGTCGTCAACGATGCGCCGAACACCCGCGAGGTGTTCGACAGCCCGCATGTGGAGTACGTTCCCATGTCGCCGGAGGCGATCGCCCAACGGCTTATCTCGGTGGTGGACCGTCCGGACGCTGTCGAGCATTCCGCTCGGATCGCCCTGTCGGTCGGCAGCAGCAGTTGGAAGGACTCGGGCGCGACGTTCATCAGCGACTTCGACGCCGAGATGCATCGATCAGGCTGAGGGAACCAGCAATCGACGGAGAGCCGGCGACAGCGGGCCGCGCCGACGGATGACGCCGTGCGCGATGCCGGCGATCACGGAGAGCAACTCGCGGCCGCGGTACGGGCCGGAGACGATCGATTTGACGGTCGGGTTGATCTCCCGTCGAATCGACGACCGCACCCACTCGGGCCGCGTGCGGAAGTACCTGAAATACAGATCGACGTTGTTGCGGACGATGAAGTAGCGGCGAAAGGGCTTGTGATACTCATAGGTCGCCGGCACGCCCCCCCGGATCTGTTGCCTGCCGAACGGCCGGAAAGGCACCTCCTCGCCGAGCGTATGGACGATCCGAGTGCCAGGCACGATCACTGTGACGAAACCCCTGCCCGCGATGCGGAGACAGAACTCGGTGTCGACGGCGTCGATGAACAGACGCGAATCGAAGAGCCCGCATGCGGTGAGGCATTCCCGGCTGATCACGAAGCCCGACTGGATCGCCTCGCGCACGATCCCGAGCCCGTCGTCGGTATAGGCCTCGGGTATCGACGGTGCCCGATTGATGATGTCTGCGCAGACCACGCCGACGCGTTCCCTGGCGCTGGGCCTAGTGAACGCGGAGACACAGACATCGATGTAGTCGTCGACCAACTCGGTGTCCTGGTCGATCGTCAGCACGAAGTCGGCGCCGCGTTGCAGGGCAAGGGACGCACCGGTGTTGAGCGCCGCGGCGATACCCCGGTTCGACGGGTTCCTGATGACCTCGATGCCGGACGCTTCGAGTGCGTCGAGCACGGGGGAGGCATCCGCTGCGCTCCCGTCGTCGATCACGAGCACCGAGTGCACCTGGCCTGCGATCGCGCCCAGCCGGGCCACAAGGTCGACGTCCGGCCCGAACGTCGGCACGACGGCGATGACCTTCGGTTTGCGCGGCACCGTTCCATTATCGGGGCACCGGGATCGTGCAGTAACCAGAGCCCGCCCTCCGCGGCCTGCCCGTAGAATTGCGATTGTGTCTGGTCGAGGACGGTGAACCGTGGATGATGCTGGGGCGACGGCGTGGGAGGCCGACGAGGCTCCGTTGCCGGCTGACGCACGCGCGAACGAGCTCATCGCACGTCTCGGTCTCGTCGATCGCATCGTCGCACTTGAAGCGCGCCTCGCCGAGTACGACGCTGCCGCGAACAACCCGACCACGACGCTCACCGCCGAGCAGAGACTTCTCGCGCTGCAGTCATCGCTCGCGTGGCGCCTTGGCAGCCTACTGACGAATCCCGGACGGATTGTGCGCCGTCTCACCGCGAGACGATGAGCGGCGCGGAGCGCGTCGAGATCTGGTACTCGCTGCGCGAGACGGCTGCGAGTGCCAACGAACGGCTGGCGAGCACGATGGCAACGCACATCCTCTGGCTCGACGGTGACTCTGAGCTCGCCCCGGGTGCACTCGACCACGTCTCGCACGCGCTCGCGCGATTCCAGATCGACCTCGCCTACGGCGACAGCATCGTCCCGAGTATTACGCCTGCCCGTCGAATCGTCCGGCCGGCGTTCTCGCCTCTGCGCCTCCGCGAGCAGGACTTCCTCGGTCCCGCCGTGGTGATGGCGGTGGCATGGATGAGGTCGGTGGGAGGCTTTGATCCGCGCGCCGAGACTGTGCACGGCTACGACTTCGCCCTCCGCCACTCAGGACCGGCGGCTCGTGTCGTCTGTATTCCAGAGGTACTGACGGTCGTCGGAACCGAATCGGACGCGGCGCAGGCCGAAGCATCAGCGGTGGAACGGCGACTGGACGCCGAGGGCGTCCGCGCCTCAGTCGATCTGAGGAAGGACGGCAGCCGCCGGATCGTGTACGGCGTGACGGGTGATCCGCTGGTCTCGGTGATCATTCCTACGCGGGGTTCCCGGGCCCGTGTCCACGGAGCCGATCGGCTCCTGGTCGCGGACGCAGTGCGCGGACTGGTCGAGTCGACCGACTACGCCAAGCTCGAGATCGTGGTGGTCGCCGACGATCCCACCCCCCAGCAAGTGATCGAGGAGCTGCGCTCGATCGCCGCCTCCCGGTTGCGACTGGTGCGCTATTCCGAGCCGTTCAATTTCTCGGCCAAGATCAATCTCGGCGCGATCCACGCGACCGGGGACTACCTGCTGCTGCTCAACGACGACGTCGAGATCATCGAGCCGAATTGGCTTGCGATGCTCCTGGGCCTGGTCCAGCAGCGCGACGTCGGCATATCGGGCGCACTTCTCCTCTTCGAAGACGGGACCGTCCAACACGGCGGTCACATCTACCGGGACCAATGGGCCGGGCATATCGAGTCGCCGAGCGAAACCGGCGCAAGCGATTCGCTCGCGGCATTCGGCGTGACACGGGAGGTCTCCGGTGTCACCGCGGCCTGTGCGCTGATGTCGGCGGACATTTTCTGGGCGGTTGGTGGGCTCTCTCCGGATTTTCCCGGTAACTACAACGATGCCGACCTGTGCCTCAAGGTGCGTTCACTCGGCAAGTCGGTCGTGTTCTCGCCGGACGCGCGGTTGTTCCACTTCGAGTCGAAGACGCGCGACCCGACGGTGGGGGCGAAGGAGATAGGCGCGCTGCGCGAACGCTGGAGCACGCGGCTGATCGTTGACGACTATTGGCGCGAGGAATCGTTGACCGACTAGCTGTATCCGGCGACGGTCATCGTTTAGGGAAGCCGCCAGGAAGACTGGTCAATACTGGTTCGAGTTCGCTCAGTCGCTCCGCTCGCAGAGCCAGCGCGTTCGCCTCGCGTCGCCGCCGCACCAGGATCACCGCCACGAGGAACGCCTCGGGGTGCGCGATCGGCACCGGCGACACCCAGGCGGAGGCCTCCCGGGACAGTTCGGCGCCGAGGCGCAGGCGAGACGCCGGCGTGAGGCCAGCGGACTGCTGCAGGAACTGGACGATCCGGCGGGACAGGCCGTCCGGCATCCGCGCCACGTCCGCCGTCAGCGCCCAGACGGTGAGCTCGGGCGGCATGGTCCAGTCCAGTTCGACGACCCGGGCCGGCCGTTCGTTCTGGCTATAGGTGCCGGCGAGCAGGTCGCCGAGGCGCTTCGAGCGGGAGTTGAGCAGTGCGGTCAGCGTCGCGATGCCGCCGAGGGTCGAGTAGATCTCGACCATTCCCATCAGCGCCCTCACGAAGGCGTGGCGCAGGGTGATCGCGCCGCCGTCGTCGCGCACGATGCGGGCGCCGATGGCGAGCCGGCCGAGCGACTTGCCCTGGGTGGCCGTCTCCACCGTCATCGGGATGACCAGGATGCAGAACACGAGCGACGCGATGCCGGCGGCGGAGGCGCTCGCGTCGTCGAAGAGCGGGGAGAGCAACGGTGAGTTGAGTCCGAGGATCACGAGCACCCAGAGACCGATGTAGGCGATGAAGTCGATGATGGCGCCGGCCGCCCTGAGCACGAAGCCGGTCGGCCGCAGGTCAAGTGCGACGGCCTCGCCAGTCATCACCTCGGAGGAGTCGTCGATCAGCTCGGTCTCCATGCGTAGTATTCAAGCAGATGGACCTCGACGCGTATTCGGCAGCACACCGGGCGGAATGGGATGACCTCGCCCGCCTCGGTGCGAAGCGTCGTTTCACCGGGGACGAGGCCGACGCGCTCATCGAGCGCTACCAGTCCGGTGCGACCGACCTGTCGGCGATCAAGACGACGGTGGGCGAGTCGGCCCAGGGCGAGCGGCTCTCGCTCGGGCTGTCGCGCGCGCGGCTCCGTTTCACCGGGACGGGCCGCAATCTCGCCAGCCAGCTGCCGCTGTTCTTCGGCCTTCAGCTGCCGGCGGCACTGTACCGGCTGCGCTGGCCGTGCCTGGTCATCGCCATCGCGACCGGCGTGATCGCCCTGCTGTACGGTGTCTGGGCGGCCAGCACGCCCGGGGTGCTCTCGCACTACGGAACCGCCGCCCAGCGCCAGCAGTTCGTCGACCAGGACTTCGTGAGCTACTACTCCGACCACGCGCCGTCGTCATTCACCGGCCAGGTATGGACCAACAATGCCCTGCTGGCCGCCCAGTGCATCGCGTTCGGCATCATCGGCGTCTACGCGCCCTACCTGCTGTTCAGCAACGCCCAGCGCCTCGGCATGGACGGCGCGCTGATGGGCACCCACGGGCGCCTCGACATCTTCTTCCTCTACATCGCCCCGCACGGCCAGCTGGAGCTCTACTCGATCTTCACGGCCGGTGCGGCGGGACTGGCCATCTTCTGGTCGTGGATCGCGCCCGGCGCCCGGTCACGCGGCCAGGCGCTGGCCGAGGAGGGTCGCGCGCTGTTCACCGTCGCGATCGGGCTCACGCTGTCGCTGCTGGTCTCCGGAATCATCGAGGGCGTCGTCACGCGCCAGCCGTGGCCGTGGCCGGTGAAGATCGGCATCGGCACGCTGGCTCTCGCGGGCTTCCTGTTCTACCAGTGGGGGGTCGGCCGCCGGGCGTTCCGGGCGGGCCAGACCGGCGACCTGGACGAGTTCGAGTCGGGCGCCCGCCGCATCGTCGCCGCCTGACCGGCTCCCTTGGGCCGGTGATGCACAATCGGGAGGCGAGACGGATGCAAGTAGGCTCGAGCGAGTGGCACACCTCCTGGGCGGCGAATCGCTCCATCTCGAATACCCGACGCGCGTCATCTTCGACAGGGTCACCATCGGCATCAACGAGGGCGATCGCATCGGGGTCGTCGGCCGCAACGGGGATGGCAAGTCGACACTGCTCCGGCTGCTGAGCGGCCGGATCGAGCCGGACTCCGGCCGGGTCACCCGCCGAAACGGCGTCACGCTCGGGATGCTGGACCAGGCCGACCTGCTGCCCGAGGACCTCGTGGTGAGCGACGCGATCACCGACGGACGGGAGGAGCACGAGTGGGCCGGCGACGCGCGCATCCGCGACGTCATCGACGGCCTGCTGCTCGACGTGCCGTGGGAGGCGACGATCGGCCAGCTCTCCGGCGGCCAGCGGCGCCGGGTCGCGCTGGCGAAACTCCTGGTCGGCGACTGGGACGTCGTCTTCCTCGACGAGCCGACCAACCACCTCGACGTGGAGGGCATCGCCTGGCTGGCCGGGCACCTGAAGAAGCGCTGGTCGGCGAACTCGGGCGGACTCGTGGTCGTCACCCACGACCGGTGGTTCCTCGACGAAGTCAGTACCGATACCTGGGAGGTGCACGACCACATCGTCGAACCGTTCGAGGGCGGCTATGCCGCGTACATCCTGCAGCGGGTGGAGCGCGACACGATGGCCGCGACCATGGAGTCGAAGCGCCAGAACCTGGCCCGCAAGGAGCTGGCCTGGCTGCGCCGCGGGGCGCCCGCGCGCAGCACGAAACCGAAGTTCCGGATGGATGCCGCCTACGAGCTGATCGCGAACGAACCGCCCCCGCGCGACACCGTTGCCCTTTCCCAGCTGGCCACGGCACGTCTCGGCAAGGATGTCGTGGACCTGCTGGACGTCGGGGTCTCGTATGGAGACCGCGAGATCCTGAAGGACATCGAGTGGCGCATCGCCCCGGGCGAGCGCACCGGCATCCTCGGCGTGAACGGTGCGGGCAAGAGCACGCTGCTCGCCCTCATCGAGGGCACCCTCCAGCCGACGACCGGCCGGGTGAAGCGGGGCAAGACCATCCGGGTGGCGATGCTCAGCCAACAGCTCGGCGAGCTGAAGGACATCCTCGACGACCGCGTGATGGATGTCATCGCGCGCCAGAAGAGCTCGTACGTGAGCGGCGGCAAGGAGCTCACCCCGGGCCAACTGCTGGAGCGGATGGGCTTCATGAGCGCCCAGCTCAGTACCCCGGTGAAGGATCTCAGCGGCGGCCAGAAGCGCCGACTGCAGCTGCTGCTCATCCTGCTCGGCGAACCGAATGTGCTGATTCTCGATGAGCCGACGAACGACCTGGACACCGACATCCTGGCCGCCATCGAAGACCTGCTGGACTCCTGGCCCGGCACTCTGATCGTGGTCAGCCACGACCGCTACCTGCTGGAGCGCGTCACCGACAACCAGTACGGCATCCTCGACAAGCGCATGCGCCACCTGCCCGGCGGCGTCGATCAGTACCTCGAACTGCGAAAGAAGCAGGGTACCCGCGGGCAGACGGTGACGGAGTCGCACCGCGCGAGCGCCTCGACGAGTTCAGCGACCGTGACGCCGGGTCTGGCCGGAGCGGAGCTGCGGAACGCCCAGAAGGAGTACGGCTCGATCGGCCGCCGCATCGAGAAGGCGACCGCGAACATCGCCGCCGTGCACGAGAGGTTCGCGAGCCACGACCAGGGCGACTACGCCGGACTGGCCGACCTGCAGAAGGAACTGACGGCGCTCGAGTCGGCGAGGGACGAGCTGGAGCTGCGCTGGCTGGAGCTGAGCGAGTTGCTAGGGGAGTAAATGCGCCCAGCTCGCCGGATTCTCGGCGAGGAAGTCGTCGAAGCGCTGCGGTTCATGCCCGGTGACGGCGAGGATGTCGCCCGAGATGCCGGCCACCTCGCCCCTCGCGATCGCGATGTAGGTGGAGACCCAGCCGTCCACCTCGAACGCCGGCGCGTTGTAGACCGCGCGAGAGGCGTACGCCTCGTCGATCGTCTCGTTCTCGAACCGCACCGCGCGGCCGGAAACCCGGCTGAGGGCAGCGGCGAACTCGTCCATGGTGAGCGCTTCGGGCCCGGTGAGGTCGTAGGTCGCACCGTCGTGCTTGCGGTCGGTGAGCGCGGCCACCGCGACGTCCACGATGTCCCGGTCGGCGACCGCACTGAGCCTGCCCGAACCGGCCGGACCGCGGATGACCCCATCGGCCCCCGCGAAGTGCGGCACGATCTTCTGGTAGAAGTTGTCGCGCAGGAACACGTAGTCGAGCCCGCTGGCGCGGATCAGCTCCTCGGTGTGGAAGTGGTCCCGGCCGAAGGTGAAGGTGCAGTCGGGCGCGGCGCCGAAGAAGGACAGGTAGACCACCCTGCGGACGCCGGATGCCACGATCCCGTCGATCGCGGAGCGGTGGTCGGCCATGCGGTCGGCCGACTCGCGCGCCGACGAGAGGAACACCGTGTCGGCACCGGACAGCGCGGCGGCGAGCCTGTCCGTCTCGAGGTACGAGGCGTCCGCGCGGCTGATTCCGCGGGCATCCGCCCCCAGCCGCTGGAGGATCTGCCCACCGATCGATCCGGTCGCCCCGGTGATGGCTATGGTCATAGGGTCTAAGCGTGCCACACAGCCGCTCGCGCGTCGCCGGCCTCGGCGTCTCTCTGCCGGCTGCGCGGTGACGGGCACGAACCCCAACCCAGCCCTCAGTCGAAATCGAGGCTCAGCTTCCTGAGCAGCGCCGCCACGCGTTCCTGCTCGGCGGGGGTGAGGGCCTCCAGCAGCTCCGCCTCGGAGACGAGCAGGGTCGCGATCGCGGCATCCACCCGCGCCTGGCCGGCGGGCGTCATGGTCACCAGGATGCCGCGGCCGTCGCCCGGATCGGCCCGGCGCTCGACCAGCTGGCGCTCCACCAGGCGGTCGATCCGGTTCGTCATCGTGCCGCTCGAGACCAGGGTCTGCTGCAGCAGCGCCTTCGGGCTCAGCTCGTAGGGTGCGCCGGCGCGACGGAGCGCGGAGAGCACGTCGAACTCCCAGGACTCGAGGCCGGATGCCGTGAAGGCGGCCCGCCGGGCCCGGTCCAGGTGCTTCGACAGCCGGTCCACCCGTGAGAGCACCTGCAGCGGATCGAAGTCGAGGTCGGGTCGCTCGCGCTGCCAGGCGTCGACGATGCGGTCGACTTCGTCTGATGCGGGCATCCTCCATTATCGCCGCTGCGCTCGCGCTGGGTTTTGTTGCCCCCGCGCCCGAATGAACGGAAGCCCTGGCATCAAAGGGCAGCCCCAGCCGAGGCGGCGGCATCTGGCAGACTTGGCGGGTACCGATCCGCTTTGGTGTAATGGCAGCACGACAGCCTTTGGAGCTGTTAGGTCTAGGTTCGAATCCTGGAGGCGGAGCTGAAAGACAGCGCGCAGCGCTGTCTTTCAGCTCCGCCTCCAGGATTCAGCCGTGCTGAATTGTGTCGCCCCGCGACACGTGGGGCGGAGTGGCAAGCGGGTCGAGCTAGTCGAGACCTCACCAGCGATTCAGGGGAGCACGAATGCCAGACCTCGCCGTAGTCATCCTCGCCGCGGGCCAGGGCACGCGCATGAAGTCGCAGCGACCGAAGGTGCTGCACACGATCGCCGGCATCCCCATGATCTCCCACGTGCTCGCGACCGCCGACGAGCTCGGCGCCGCGCACGTGGTCGTGGTGGTGCGGCACGAGCGCGACCAGGTCGCCGCGGTGGTGTCCGAGCAGCTGCCCGGCGTGGTCGTGGTCGACCAGGATGACGTGCCCGGCACCGGCCGGGCGGTGCAGCAGGCGCTCGCCGGCCTCCCCGGCGGCTTCACGGGAACCGTGGTCGTGCTCAGCGCCGACGTCCCGCTGCTCGACGCGGCGACGGTGCGCGGTCTCATCGACAGCCACATCCTGGCCGGCAACGCCCTCACCCTGCTGAGCGCGCACCTCGCCGACCCGACCGGTTTCGGCCGCATCGTGCGCTCGGCGAGCGGCGACTTCGAGTCGATCGTGGAGGAGAAGGACGCGACGGATGCCGAGCGCGCGATCACCGAGACGAACGCCGGCGTGTACGTGTTCGAGTTCGTCGCCCTCGTCGCGGCGCTCTCCGCGGTGACGACCAGCAACCTGCAGAACGAGATGTACCTGACCGATGCCGCGGCCGGCATCCGCGCGGCCGGCGGCGCGATCGAGGCGGTTCCGGTGACCGACCCGTGGCTGGTGACCGGCATCAACGACCGGGCCCAGCTGGCGGCCGCGGCGGCGGAACTGAACGCCCGGATCGTGCGCGGCTGGCAGTTGGCCGGTGTGACCGTGCAGGAGCCGGCGACCACCTGGATCGACCTGAAGGCGGTGCTCGCCGAGGACGTCGAGCTGCTGCCCGGAACCCAGATCAGGGGGGCGACGGTGATCGAGCGCGGCGCGGTCGTCGGCCCGCACACGACCCTGGTGGACTGCGAGGTCGGCGAGGGCGCGGTGGTGAAACGCACCGACGCGACGCTGGCGGTCATCGGCAGGAACGCATCCGTCGGCCCGTTCGCCTACCTCAGGCCGGGCAGCTACCTGGGCGAGGACGGCAAGATCGGCACCTTCGTCGAGACGAAGAATTCGAGGATCGGCCGCGGCACGAAGGTGCCGCACCTGAGCTACATCGGCGACACGACGGTGGGTGAGGAGTCGAACATCGGCGCCGGCACGATCACCGCCAACTACGACGGGGTGAACAAGCACGCGACGGTCGTCGGCTCCCACGTGCGAACCGCGTCGCACAACGTGTTCGTCGCCCCCGTTAGTATCGGTGATGGAGCGTATACCGGTGCAGGCACGGTCGTCCGCAAGGACGTTCCGGCCGGTGCCCTCGCCGTGAATGTCGCTCCGCAGCGCAACATCGTCGGCTGGGTCGAGGAGAAACGCCCGGGAACCGCGGCAGCGAAGGCCGCAGCGGACTCCGCCAAGTAAGTAGAGGGAGCAGCGTGGCCGAGATCACCGCCAGCGGTAAGAAGCGGCTGGTGCTGGTCACCGGAAGGGCGCACCCCCAGCTGGCGATCGACATCGCTGCCGAGCTGGGTGCGGATCTCGTGCACACCGACGCGCGCACCTTCGCGTCGAGCGAGCTGTACGCCCGGTACGACGAGAGCGTCCGCGGCGCGGATGCCTTCGTCATCCAGTCGCACACCCGCCCGATCAACGAGTGGCTCATGGAGCAGCTCATCATGGTCGACGCGATGAAGCGGGCCTCGGCCAAGCGGATCACCGTGGTCGCCCCCTACTACCCCTACGCACGGCAGGACAAGAAGGGCCGCGGCCGCGAGCCGATCTCGGCACGTCTCGTCGCCGACCTGTTCAAGGCGGCCGGAGCCGACCGCATAATGAGCGTCGACCTGCACGCCGCGCAGATCCAGGGTTTCTTCGACGGCCCGGTCGACCACCTGTTCGCCATGCCCGTGCTGCTCGAGCACTTCCAGAAACTGCTCGACCCGACGACCCTCACCGTGGTGAGCCCCGACATGGGGCGGGTGAAGGTGGCGGATGTCTGGAGCGACAAGCTGGGCGTGCCCCTCGCGATCATCCACAAGCGCCGCGACCCCCTGGTGGCCAACAAGATCACCGTGCACGAGATCGTCGGCGAGGTGAAGGGCCGGGTCTGCCTGCTGGTGGACGATCTCATCGATACCGGCGCCACCATCGTGAAGGCGTCCGAGGCGCTGAAGGAGGCGGGGGCTCTCGGGGTCGTCGTGGCGGCCACGCACGCGGTGTTCTCCGACCCGGCGTCCACGATCCTGCAGAGCGAGTTCATCGACTCCGTCGTCGTCACCGACACGCTGCCGATCCCGGAGGAGAAGCGCTTCCCGACCCTCACCATCCTGCCGATCGCGCCGCTCATCGCGAGCGCGATCCACGAGGTGTTCAGCGACGGCTCGGTCACCTCGATGTTCGACGGCGCTGCCTGATGGCCGCCAAACGTTACCACCCGCCGCGTCCCTGGATCAGGTCCTACGCGGAGGGGGTGCCGGCCGAGCTCGACCTGCCGACCGGGTCCCTCTACGACCTGGTCACGGCATCCGTCGACGAGTTCGGCGAGAACGTCGCCCTCGAGTTCTTCGGCAAGACGACGACCTACGCGGAGATGAACGAGCAGATCCTGCGTGCGGCCGAAGGCCTGCGCCGGCTCGGCGTGCAGAAGGGCGACCCGGTCGCGCTGGTGCTGCCGAACTGCCCGCAGCACATCGTCGCCTTCTACGCGGTGCTGCGCCTCGGCGGCATCGTGATCGAGCACAACCCGCTCTACACGCCGCGGGAGCTGCGCCACCAGTTCGAGGACCATGGGGCGAAGACGGCGATCGTCTGGAACAACGTGGTGAAGACGGTGCAGGAGTTTCCGGATGACGTGAAGGTCGAGACCATCATCTCGATCGACGTGACCCGGGCGATGCCCTTCGGCACCCGCGCGCTGCTGCGCCTGCCGATCGCCCGCGCGCGCGAGTCCCGGGCACAGCTCACCACGAAGGTGCGGGACACGATCACCTGGGAGACTCTGCTCGAGACCGAGCCGATCGACTCGCACATCTTCAGCCCGGGGACGGCGGATGTCGCGCTCATCCAGTACACGTCCGGCACGACCGGAACGCCCAAGGGCGCCACCCTCACCCACCTGAACCTGCTGGTGAACGCCGCACAGGCGCGGGCCTGGGTGCCGACCGTCAAACGCGGTACGTCCGTCGTCTATGCGGTTCTGCCGATGTTCCACGCCTACGGCCTCACCCTCTGCCTCACCTTCGCGATGAGCATGGGCGCGCGGCTGGTGCTGTTCCCGAAGTTCGACCCCGATCTCGTGCTGCCGGTCGTCAAGAAACGGCCGGCCACCTTCCTGCCGGCCGTCCCGCCCATCTACGAGCGGCTCGCGGAGGCGGCGAAGGAGCAGAAGGTGTCGTTGAAGGGGATCGAGATCTCGATCTCCGGAGCGATGCCGCTGTCGGCATCCGTCGTCGAACCGTGGGAGAAGGAGACCGGCGGCTGGCTCGTCGAGGGCTACGGCCTCTCCGAGACTTCGCCGGTGCTGATGGCCAACCCGGTCGGCGACACCAGGGTCGCGGGCACGGTCGGACTCCCGGTGCCGAACACGGAGATCCGTGTCGTCGACCCCGAGAACCCCACGAAGGACCGGGAGCCGGGCGAGGAGGGCGAGCTCATCGTGCGCGGCCCACAGGTGTTCTCCGGCTACTGGAAGAAGCCCGAGGAAACGGCGGCGGTGTTCGTACCGGCCTCCGACGACGGGCTGCCGTGGTTCCGCACCGGCGACATCGTCACGGTGGACAAGAAGGGTTACGTGCGGGTCGTCGACCGCATCAAGGAGCTCATCATCACGGGCGGCTTCAACGTGGCGCCGAGCGAGGTCGAGGACTGCCTGCGCGGGCATCCGGATGTGCAGGATGTCGCGGTGGTCGGCCTGCCGAGCGAGCACAGCGGCGAGGATGTCGTGGCCGCAGTCGTGCTGAAGCCCGGCACGACGCTGGACGAGAAGTCGATCCGCGACTTCGGCCGCGCCAACCTGACGGCATACAAGGTGCCGAAGCGCGTGGTCGCCGTCGACGAGCTGCCGCGGTCGCTGATCGGCAAGGTGCTGCGCAAACAGGTGAAAGATGATCTGGTCGCCAGGGCGAACGCCTAAGCGGGTCGAGCCTGTCGAGACCTCACGAACGAGTTTCGACTGATGGACACCCTCTCCCTCTTCCTCGTGCCGCTGCTGGCGCTCGTGGCGCCCATTCTCGCCGCCATCGTCGGCCGGGTCGCGCTGGTGCCGCTCGTGGTGTTCGAGATCGTGCTCGGCATCGTCGTCGGCCCGAGCGCGCTCGGCTGGGTGCACTCGACCGACGTGCTTTCCTTCCTCGCCGACATCGGGCTCGCCATGCTGTTCTTCGTCGCGGGGAGCGAGATCGACTTCGCCGCGATCAAGGGCCACCCGATTCGCTTCGCGGGTCTCGCCTGGCTGATCGCGATCGTCGTCGGGGTGGGTCTCGGCATCCTGGTCGCCCCGAACGTGGACACCGGCGTCGTGCTCGGCATCGCCGTCGCCTCGACCGCGCTGGGCACGATCCTGCCGACGCTGAGAGATGCCGGCGAGCTGGGAACGCCGTTCGGCCGTTCGATCACCGCCATCGGCGCCATCGGCGAGTTCGGGCCGCTGCTCGCGATCTCCCTGTTCCTGAGCGGTCGAGATCTCGGACTCTCCCTGGTCGTCGTGATCATCTTCGCGGTCGTCGCGGTGGGGGCCATCCTGGTCGCCGCGCGGGGACGCGGCTTCCAGCGCCCTCAGCGCTTCATCACGGCAACCCTTCACTCGAGCGGGCAGTTCGCGATCCGGCTGATCCTCGCGATTCTCGCGGCGCTCGTCGCCCTCAGCATCGTGCTCGGGCTCGACATGCTGCTCGGCGCCTTCGTCGCGGGTGTGCTCTGGCGCATCTTCGCGTCGGGGGCCACGCCGCAGGCCCGGGAGAGCGTCGAGACGAAGATCGAGGCCATCTCGTTCGGGTTCCTGGTGCCGATCTTCTTCATCACGACGGGTGTCAACTTCGACCTCCACTCGCTCATCGACGCGCCGCGTCACCTCATCTACGTGCCGATCTTCCTGGTCGCGCTCCTAGCGCTGCGCGGCCTGCCGTCACTGCTCGTCGTTCCGAAGGGATCGAGCTGGGCCGACCGGCGCGCCACCGTTCTGTTCGGATCGACGAGTCTGCCGATCATCATCGCCGTGACGACGATCGGAGTCGAGCGCCACCTCATCGACTCCGCGTTCGCGACCGCCCTCGTGACCGCCGGGATGCTGTCGGTCATCATCTTCCCGCTGCTCGGGATGTCGCAGCGCCGGCGACAGCTGGCGCGCGAGGCCCAGCAGGAGCTGATCGCCGAAGACGACTCCTAGCTGTTGGTCGCCGGTTTCGGACTCAGCTGTTTACCGGTGCCTTCGGCACCGGCGAGAGGGTCGGCGAGATCGGGATGAGCCCCAGGCTCGCCACGTGCTTCGTGCCGCCGAAACCGCCGGTCGCGTAGCACTGCCAGCCGATGCCGTACGCGCCCATCAGCTCAAACTGGGCGTCCTCACCGGTCGCCGCCGGCGCCTCGTATTTCACCCACTGGGTGCAGGCGTCGTTCGCGGTGGCCGCCGCGACATTCCAGGTGGTGAAGATGCCGGGGAGCACCAGGCAGGCGATGCCGATGATCACGAAGACACGCATGGTGACGAGCATGTGGCGACGGCGGGGGATGCCCTCCGTCGGCACGTAGCCGGCGAGTTCCGGCTCCAGCTCGTACTCGTCCATCCGCCGATTCTCCCACCGTTCAGGCGATCGTGCCCTCCGGATGCGCCGGGAGGGCCACCGAGTGACCCATGGTGAAGTCGTCGCTGATCGCCCGCACCTGGTCGACGAACCACCACTGGCAGGAGGCGAACTGCGGGTCCGCCTCGACGATGAGGAAGCCGTGGCTGTCGAGATCGCACCAGCGCATGTCCGGCAGGGTGCGCAGCAGCGCGGCCTCGTAGTCGAGCGATTCCGCGCCGCGCGGCCAGCCCATCTTGTCGTCCAGGTTGGGCGAGGTGATCGAGGTCACCGTCCATTCGTCGAACGTCCCCGCGTCGCGCCGGCTCGCGAATTCTGCGGAGAAGTGCACGTCCCCGCTCAGCGCGACCCCGCGCGGGAGCCGCGCGACTCCGTCGATGAGCTGGTTCTGCTCCCACTCGAAGCTGTCCCACAGGTCGTGGAAGTCCTTCGGGGAGTCGGCCTCCGCGAGCTTCAGCTTGTGCAGGGCGAACAGCGCCTCCTCGTCGCCCATGGCGTGGTCGAGGTCCGAGAGCATCGAGGGAACGGCGAGGAAGGTCCACCCCTCGCCGCCGGCGGCGAGCCGCTCGAGCATGAACGCCCGTTGTTCCGGGCCGAGCGCGGTCTTGCTCTCACCCTGCGGGGCGTCGGGAGCGCTGCGCTTCAGCCGGGTCTCGCAGAGCAGGATGCGGCCGGCGACGCCGAGGTCGATCTCCTGCCAGACGGCGTCGCCGTCCTGCGGGCGCCGCATGGTCGGCATCCAGTCGCTCCAGGCCGTCATCGCGCCGTGCACCCGGTCGGCCCACGGCCCTTCGGTGGCCGGATCGTGCTCGTCGGCGCCGCCCTCCCAGGCGTTGTCCGACAGCTCGTGGTCGTCGATCGTCGCGATGATCGCGTGACGGGCGTGCAGCGCGAGCAGGTCCTTATCGCGACGGTAGAGGGCGTAGCGGGTGTCGTAGTCCTCGTAGGTCACGCAGTTGTTGAGCGGGTCCATCGGGCGGCCGATGTTGGCGCCCGGAGTCTGCTTGCCGGTCGGCACTTCGGCGGCCTCGTAGATGTAGTCGCCCAGCTCGAGCACGAAGTCGATGTCGTCCATGTCGGCGATCGCGCGGTAGGCGTTGAAGAAGCCGGAGTTGTACTTCGCGCAGCAGATCACCGCAAAACGAACTGCGCGGTCGGTCGGGATGGTCTTGAACACCGCATCGACCGACTCACCGTCGACGGTGAAGGAGTACCGGTACTGCGTACCGGCGTTGAGACCCGTTACCCGCACGTGCACGGACCCGGTCTTCGGATCACTCGTGGTCGTGCCCTGCGTCTCGCCACAGCGCCAGGTTACGGTCGTGCCCGGATCGGTCTTGGCCCAGAGCACCACGCTGTCGTGGCCGACATCCCCGCTTGCTACTCCGAACGGAAAGCGCATGACCACATGCTAGGGGTCTGCGTTAGTGCGAGGAACCCTCGGACTCGATCTCCGAACGGTCGCCCGACCACAGGGTGTGGAAGGTGCCGTCCTGGTCGACGCGCTTGTAGGTGTGCGCGCCGAAGAAGTCCCGCAGTCCCTGGGTGAGCGCGGCGGGCAGGCGGTCCGCGCGCAGGCCGTCGTAGTAGGAGAGCGACGACGAGAACGCGGGGGCCGGGATTCCGGCCTCGGCCGCGGCGACGACCACGCGACGCCAGGACGCCTGCGCGCCCTCGATCGCGTCGCGGAAGTAGGGGGCGGTCAGCAGCGCGACCAGTCCGGGGTCGTCGGCGTAGGCATCCGTGATCCGGTTGAGGAACTGCGCGCGGATGATGCAGCCGCCGCGCCAGATCTTCGCGATGTCGCCCTTGTGGATGTCCCAGTTGTATTCATCGGCGCCGGCGACGATCTCATCGAAGCCCTGACTGTACGCGATGATCTTCGACGCGTACAGTGCGAGGCGGACGTCCTCGACAAAGGCGTCGGGGTCATCCACTGTCCACTCCGTTGTAGGGCCGGGAAGGCTTGACGCCGCCTTCCGCTGCGCGGGCTTCGACGACAGCGAGCGCGCGAAGACGGCCTCCGCGATGCCGGACACCGGGATGCCGAGGTCGAGTGCGGTCTGCACCGTCCAGGCGCCGGTGCCCTTCGCGCCGGCCTGGTCCACGATCACGTCGACCAGTGCCTTGCCGGTCTTCGCGTCGACCTGCTTGAGCACCTCGGCCGTGATCTCGATGAGGTACGACTCGAGTTCGGTCTTGTTCCAGGCTTCGAAGATGTCGGCGATCTCGGCGGGCGTCTTGCCGGTGCCGCGGCGGATGAGGTCGTAGGCCTCGCCGATCAGCTGCATGTCGGCGTACTCGATGCCGTTGTGGATCATCTTCACGAAGTGGCCGGCCCCGTCGGTGCCGACATGCGTGACGCAGGGCTCGCCCTCGGCGATGGCCGCGATCGACTTGAGGATCGGCCCGAGCGTCTTCCACGCCTCGGCCGAGCCGCCCGGCATGATCGACGGGCCCTTCAGCGCGCCCTCCTCGCCACCGGAGATGCCGGCGCCGACGAAGTTGATGCCGGTCTCGCGCACCGCCTTCTCGCGGCGGATCGTGTCGGTGAACAGGGCGTTGCCGCCGTCGACGATGATGTCGCCCGGTTCGAAGACCCTGGTCAGTTCGTCGATCACGGCGTCGGTGCCTTTGCCGGCCTGCACCATGATGATGGCGGTGCGCGGCTTCGCCAGTGACGCCGCGAACTCGTCATAGGAGGTGGTGCCGACGAACTTCGCCTCGGGGTGCTCGGAGAGCAGCGTGTCCGTCCTCTCGTGCGACCGGTTGAACACGGCCACCGTGTTGCCCTCACGGCTGGCGAGGTTGCGGGCCAGGTTCGAACCCATGACGGCGAGGCCGACCACTCCGATGTTTGCGACTGCGTCGACCACTGATGTCTCCCTGATTTGTAGGACCGATTAACAGGCTAGCGGGTTCCTTCTCGGGCTACTCTGAGCGCATGTCAGCGACCGGCCGCATGCCAGCGACCCCGCCGCTCATCGTCGTGATGGGTGTGAGCGGCTCCGGCAAGACCACCATCGGGCGGCTGCTCGCCGCGCGACTCGGGGTTCCGTTCGAGGATGCCGACTCCCTGCACTCCGCCGCGAACGTCGCGAAGATGGCGGCCGGGCATCCGCTGACCGACGCCGACCGCCGGCCCTGGCTCGCGTCGGTCGGCCAGGCGCTCGCCGGAGCACGGGACACCGGGATGGTGATGGCGTGCTCCGCGCTGAAGCGCGCCTATCGCGACACGATTCGCGCGGACGCGCCCAGGGCGCGCTTTCTCGAGCTGGACGGGTCGCGCGCCCTGCTGGAGTCCCGGGTCGGGCACCGGCGGGGGCACTTCATGCCCGCGTCGCTGCTTGACTCGCAGCTGGCGACGCTGGAACCGCTCGCCGCCGACGAGCCCGGTGAAAGGCTCGAACTGGATTCGCACAGCACCCCCGAATCGATCGTCGACACCGCCTTGAAGGAGTTCGCATGACCGTTCTTCGCGCCATCATCGGGATCGTCACGGCGGTCGTGCTCACGCCGGTCGGGCTGGCCGTCATCTGGTTCGGCGACGGTGAACTGCGGCTGAACCGCATCGCCGGCATCCTGCTCACACTGGTCGGCATCGTGCTGCTGCTGATGGTGGTGCAGGCCGGGCACGTGTCATCGATCGGGCTCATCGTGGCCGGAATCGGCGTCACGATCGTCGGCCTGGCCGGGCTGCTGGTGCCGGACTTCGCCGTCTCCGTCGAGTCGCTGCTGCGCGGGTTCTCGCCGCAGATCGTGAAACCCGCCGGCCAGTGGTTCGCCTTCGGGTTCGTGCTCGCGGTCGGCCTGGTGCTGCTCGGCATCGCGATCGCCACCTGGTTCGCACATCGGCCCACCGATGTCTCGTCGTCACCGGCGCTGCGCGGCGTGCTCTCCGTTGTGCTCGCCGTGGTCGGGGTGGTTACCGGGTTCGGTTTCATCACCCGCGTCGACGTCTCGTTCGTCGTGCTCGGTGCGGCCGTTCTGGGCGCCGTCGCCGTGACCGGCATGGTGTCGTCGGCGGGGCTGTACGTGAGCGGGGCGCTGGTGCTCCTGGTGGGTATCATCGCGTTCATCTTCGACTCCTTCGCTCTGGCGATCGCGCGGTCGGCTGCGGTGGGCGGAAACGGCATGGAGGCCGGCGCGCAGTCGGCCCTCGAGCTCGGTTTCATCGTCGCCCTGGGCGCTCTCCTGCTCGCCTCGGCCGTGGTCGTGCGGGCGGTGCGCGGCCGCGCCGCGAAGCGGGCACGCATCGCCCGGGAAGCAGAAGAACCGGAGCCCGTGTAAGCTGGCGCAGTACTTCGGCGAGGGATGTCGTGTGTGGCATCCGTTATCGACGCGGTGGAGCGGGCTTTGCGTAAGTCTCATTCCTCACGCTTGATGCGTTCGAGTTGAAACCAAAAGAGACCAATCAGGAGCAACCATGTCCGAGAAGAAGGCTCACGCAGAGCTGACGAACAAGATCGACGCCGAGCCGCGCACCACGTTCGGCAAGGGCGTCGCCCGCAAGCTCCGCGCCGCCGGCAAGGTGCCCGTGGTCGTCTACGGCCACGGAACCGACCCGCAGCATTTCGCGCTGCCGGCCCACGACGTGTCACTGCTGCTGCGCAAGGCGAACGCCATCCTCGACCTGCAGATCGCCGGCAAGAGCCAGCTCGCGCTGGTGAAGGATGTGCAGAAGGACCCGGTGCGCCAGATCATCGAGCACATCGACCTGGTCATCATCCGCCAGGGCGAGAAGGTCACGGTCGACGTGCCGATCCACCTCGAGGGCGAGTCGTTCAGCGGAACGACCGTCAACCAGGACGCGAACACGCTCTCCATCGAGGCCGAGGCCACGAACATCCCGGAGCGCATCGTCATCGACATCGAGGGCAAGGAGGACGGCTTCCACCTGCTCGCGAAGGATGTCACGCTGCCCGCCGGGTCCACGCTGATCAGCGATCCCGAGCTTCTCGTCGTCGCCGTCACCTCTGCTGCTGCTGCCGACCTCGGCGAGTCCGAAGAGACCGAAGCTGAGGCAGAGACTGAGGCCGCCGAGGATGCCGCGGCCGAGGCAGAGGCCGAGTAGACCAACTGGACAACCTCCAGTGGCTCGTAGTCGGGCTCGGTAACCCCGGGCCCGACTACGCGAGCAATCGGCACAACGTCGGGCAGATGGTGCTCGCCGAGCTGGCCCACCGCGTCGGGTCGACGTTCAAATCGCAGAAGACCAATGCCATGGTCGCCGAGGGGCGTACCGGCATCGAGGGTCCGCGGCTGATCCTGGCCAAGCCGAACAGCTTCATGAACCTGTCCGGAGGGCCGGTGTCATCGCTGCTGAAGTTCTACAAACTGCCGCCCTCGCAGCTGGTCGTCGTGCACGACGAGCTGGACATCCCGTTCGACCGCATCCGCCTCAAATTCGGGGGCGGCGCCGGCGGGCACAACGGCATCAAAGACATCGTCTCCGCCATCGGCACGCCCGACTTCACCCGGGTGCGGGTCGGCATCGGGCGACCGCCCGGGCGCCAGTCGGCCGCCGACTTCGTGCTGCGCGACTTCGGGTCGACGGAGCGCGCCGTGCTGCCCTCCCTGCTGACGGATGCCGCCGACGCGGTCGAGCAGATCGCCCGCGAGGGGCTGACCGCGGCCCAGTTGCGCTTCCACACCGACACCTGAGCGGGTCGAGAGCGGATCGAGCCTGTCGAGATCTCACCCGCGAGTAACCCCTCGGTGAGGTCTCGACAAGCTCGACCCGCTCTTTCCCCTTTGTGGGGGGCGCGCTGACCGCTGTATCCCCGTAGCGTCGGCCCCGGGGGAAACACAGTGAGTACACGCACGTCTATACGCAGTCTCGTCGCGTTCGTCACGGGTCTGCTGATCGCGGCCGCCGGCATGGTCGCTTTCGCCGCGCCCGCATCCGCGGATCCGCTCCCTGCGCCGGACGCGCCCTGGGTCAGCACGACTCTCGCCGACGCCGTGTACGGTCACAACTACAGCGGACACGTCGAGGGCCCGGCCGGCGACACCTACACTTACGCCCAGACCGGCGGTTCGCTGCCCGGAGGCATCGACCTCCACCCGGACGGCACGATCACCGGCTCGTCGGGCTCCAACGCCGCGACTTTCACCGCGGAGATCACCGCCACCGATCCGAACGACAACCACTGGGTGGCGGATGTCTCGCTCACGCTGGGTGCGTCGAAGCCGTGGGTGCAGGGCACCGTGCCCGACGCGGTGCTCGGTGTGCCCTACTCGGCGCAGGTCATCGGCCCGGACTACGGCACGAGCTATGTCTACAGCTACCGGATCATCGACATGGGTATGGGTGATCCGGACGCACCGGCGCCCACCTGGTTGTCGGTGGACTCCAGCGGGCACCTCTCCGGTACGCCCGACGATCCCAGCGATGTCATGGTGGAGGTGCGGGTGGTCGATCCGGACGGCAACCAGTTCGGAATCGGCATCACGATTCCGGTCACCGTGCCCACGCCGGTGTGGACTACGACCGCGATCTCGGGACTGCATCCGGGCGTACAGAGCACGGCCAGCGTCTCGGCAACCGGGTTCGACCTCGACTACGGCGTGGTCGGGGGTTCGCTCCCGAACGGGCTCACGCTTTCCGCGGACGGCACGATCACCGGCAGCCCGCTGGCATTGGGTCCGTACGACGTGACCATCCGGGCGAACCACTACGGGGTCTCCAGCGACCGGGAGTTCAGCGGCGCGGTGACCGACCCCCTCCCGGCCAACTCGCCCTGGGTGAACGACACGCTGCCGAACGCGATCGTGGGCTCGCCCTACAGCGTGCGGCTGGCCGGCCCCAACTCAGGATTGAGCTACACCTATTCATTTCAGCTCATCGACTACGACCATTCCCAACCCAACGCGAGCAGAATTCGTTGGCTCGTCTACGGCACTGACGGCACGATTTCCGGTACCCCGAACCTGTCCAGCACCGCAACCGTGATCGAGGTCAGGGCCACCGACTCCGACGGGGATGTCTATGTCAAGCTGGTCGGCCTCGAGGTCACCGGGGTGGTGCCGGTCTGGTCTACGTCCACGCTTCCGTCCCTGTATCCGGGCATTCCGGTGTCGGCCAGTGTCTCGGCGAGCGGTAGCGGTGTCAGCTACAGCGTCGTCAGCGGAGCGCTCCCCGCGGGCCTCTCTCTCGATGCGAACGGCGCAATCACCGGCAGCCCGATTTTCACCGGTCCGTACGACGTGACGATCCGTGCCGACAACGATGGCGGTGTGAGCGATCAGGAGTTCACCGGCAGCGTTCTGCCACCGTCCGCCGCCCTCACTCTCAACTTCGGGGTGGGCGACAGTGATCTCACCCTGGGCGCCGGGGCGGCGGGGCTCGCGTCCGGCTCCGGCTGGTCACTCGAGCTGCACTCGACGCCGACGGTCATCGGTTCCGGCCTGGTCGCCGGCGACGGTACCTTCTTCAGCACGATCCGGATTCCGGCCGGCACAGCGGCGGGCGCCCACGAGCTGGTTCTCAGTGGCGTCTCGCCGTCGGGAGTGGCCGTCACCGCCAACGTCTGGTTCACGCTCGGCCGCAACGGAACCATTCTCGCGATCTCCTTCACCGGACCGACGCCAGGACTGGCCGTGCTGGCGGCGACGGGCGCTCCGGACGAGAGCGGTGCAATCTTCGTCGGGATGCTCGCGCTGCTTACGGGTGCCGCGTTGCTGCTCGTGCGAAGAGGGGGTCGAACTCGTCGAGACCTCACCGACAAGTTGCTCGCCAGTGAGGTCTCGACGAGTTCGACCCGCTCTATCGGTGGGGCCACCTACACTTAACCAGTGATCCTCGAGGGCTTAATCCCGGCGCTTCAGCGCGCCCGCACGTTCGACAACGCCCTCCGATGGTCGAAGCGCAGCGCCGATTTCTCGCTCGTCGAGGGCCTTCGCGCACCGCTTCTGGCAGGCCTCCTGGATGCCCGCAGCGGCCCGCAGGCGCTCCTCGCGATCGTCGCGACCGGCCGCGACTCCGAGTCCCTCCGCGCGGCCCTGGCGAGCATCGCGCCGACCGCCGAGGTGATCGAGTTCCCGGCCTGGGAGACGCTGCCGCATGAGCGCCTGAGCCCGAGCGCGGAGACCGTCGGGAAGCGCATCCGCGCGCTGCGGGACCTGGCGACGTGGCAGGAGAATCCGCAGCACGAAATCGTCGTGGTGGCGAGCGTGCGCGCCGCCCTGCAGCCGCTGGCCGACGATCTCACCAGCACGGCATCCATCGAGCTGACGGCCGGAGGCCGCGGCTACAACCTCTCCGAGCTGGCGACTCGACTGGTCGATCTTGCTTACGCCCGCGTCGACATGGTGACCCGCCGCGGCGAGTTCGCGGTGCGCGGCGGCATCCTCGACGTGTTCGCGCCGACCGCCGAGCATCCGTGGCGCGTCGAGTTCTTCGGCGACGAGGTGGAGCAGATCCGCGAGTTCTCGGTCGCCGACCAGCGCTCCTTGCCGGAGCCGATCACCGAGGTCGAGCTGCTGCCGAGCCGTGAGCTGCTGCTCAGCCCCGCCGTGAGGCAGCGGGCGCGGGAGATGCAGCACGAGTTCCCGAGCCTCGCGCAGATGCTGGCGAAGATCGGCGAGGGCATCCCGGTGGACGGCATGGAGTCGCTCGCGCCGGCGCTGGTCGACCGGCTGGTGCCGCTCACGCACTACCTGCCGGCGGATGCGGCGATCGCGGTGATCGCGCCGGAGCGCGTGGCGACCCGTGCGGTGAGCCTGGTCGAGACGAATCGCGAGTTCCTCAGCGCGGCGTGGAACGCGGCCACCGCGGGTGCCGAGGCGCCGATCGACCTGGCGTCCGGCGAGTTCCTCAGCGTGAACGCCCTGCGCGAGTCGGCCGGCGACCGCGCCTGGTGGACCCTCAGCACCTTTGACAGCGGGGCGGCTCCGCTGGTCGAGCTCGTCGAGACCTCCCAGGGTCGTAAGGCGAGCGAAGTGATCCCGGTCACGTCAGAACTCATCGACGGCGACCACTACCTCCGCATCGATGGAAGTGCGGTCCCCAGCTTCCAGGGCAACGCGAGCGGCGCCGTCGACTACGTCGGCGACAGGCTCGCCGACGGCTGGTCGGTGGTGATCGTCGCCCAGGGGCACGGTCAGGTGGAGCGTGCCGCCGAAGCGCTGGGGGAGAACGGATCTGCCGCGAGGTTGGTGGAGGAACTGCCCGCCACACTCGAAGGCGGCGTGGCCTACCTTCTCCAGGCATCCGTGGAGTCCGGCTTCGAGCTGCCCGCACTGAAGCTGGCGGTGCTCAGCGAGGGCGAGTTCTACGGTCGCGCGGCCGGCTACGACGCCCGTCAGGTGAAGAAGCTGGCGAGTCGTCGCAAGAACGTCGTGGATCCGCTGCAGCTGAAGGCCGGCGACTTCGTCGTGCACGAGACGCACGGCATCGGCAAGTTCGTCGAGCTCGTCCAACGGGAAGTGAGCACGGGCGGTCGCCACCCGGTGAAGAACAACCGCGAGTACCTGCTGATCGAGTACGCGCCGTCGAAGCGGGGCTACCCCGGTGACAAGCTCTACGTGCCCACCGACCAGCTCGACCTGCTCACCCGGTACGTCGGCGGCGAGGCGCCCGCGCTGAGCAAGATGGGCGGATCCGACTGGTCGGCCGCGAAGGGACGCGCCCGCAAAGCGGTGCGCGACATCGCCGTCGAACTGGTCAAGCTCTACTCGGCCCGCATGGCATCCCGAGGCCACGCCTTCCCGCCGGACACGCCCTGGCAACAGGAGCTGGAGGACGCGTTCCCGTTCGCCGAGACCCCTGACCAGCTGACCACGATCGACGAGGTGAAGGCCGACATGGAGCGGCCCATCCCGATGGACCGGCTGATCTCCGGCGACGTCGGCTACGGCAAGACCGAGATCGCGGTGCGCGCCGCATTCAAGGCGGTGCAGGACGGCAAGCAGGTCGTGATGCTGGTGCCCACGACGCTGCTGGTGAAGCAGCACATGGAGACTTTCGCGGAACGCTTCGCCGGCTTCCCGATCCACCTGCGAGCGCTGAGCCGGTTCCAGACCGACAAGGAGTCGAAGGAGACCATCGACGGCATGGCGGACGGAACGGTGGATGTCGTGATCGGCACCCACAGACTGCTCAGTCCCAGCATCCAGTTCAAAGATCTTGGCCTGGTCATCATCGACGAGGAGCAGCGGTTCGGCGTCGAGCACAAGGATGCGCTGAAGAAGCTGAAGACGAACGTCGACATCCTGGCGATGAGTGCCACGCCGATCCCGCGCACGCTGGAGATGGCGGTGACCGGCATCCGCGAGATGTCGACGCTCGCCACCCCGCCGGAGGACCGGCATCCGATCCTCACCTTCGTCGGCCCGTACAACGACGGGCAGGTGAGCGCCGCGATTCGGCGCGAACTGCTGCGCGAGGGCCAGGTCTTCTTCGTGCACAACCGGGTCTCATCGATCAACCGGGTCGCCGCGCACCTGGCCGAGATCGTGCCGGAGGCGCGGGTGGCGATCGCGCACGGCCAGCTGCCGGAACATGTGCTCGAGCAGGTGATGGTCGACTTCTGGGAGCGCAAGTTCGACGTGCTGGTCTCGACGACGATCATCGAGACCGGTCTCGACATCGCGAACGCGAACACTCTCATCATCGACCGGGCCGACAAGTACGGGCTGTCGCAGCTGCACCAGCTGCGCGGTCGCGTGGGCCGTGGTCGCGAGCGCGCGTACGCGTACTTCCTGTACGACGCCGACAAGCCGCTCGGTGAGGTCGCCCACGACCGCCTGGCGACGATCGCGGCGAACAACGAGCTCGGCGCGGGCATGCAGGTGGCGCTGAAGGATCTCGAGATCCGCGGAGCGGGCAACCTTCTGGGCGGCGAACAGTCCGGCCATATCGCCGGGGTCGGGTTCGACCTGTACCTCCGCATGATCGGGGAGGCCGTCTCCACCTTCCGGGGCGACGTGGCGGAGGGCCAGACCGAACTGCGGCTGGAGCTGCCCGTCGATGCGCACATCCCCGAGGAGTACGTGGAGAGCGAGCGCCTGCGACTGGAGGCCTACCAGAAGCTGTCGACCGCGTCATCGCCGGCGGCATCCGTCGACTCGATCGACCGCGTGCTCGAAGAGCTGACCGATCGCTACGGCGAGCCGCCGGCCCAGGTCGTCAATCTGATCGCCGTCTCCCGGCTTCGGCGGATGGCGCAGAAGGCCGGGCTGTCAGAGGTCGTGACCGCGGGCGGCAACCTCCGCGTCGCCTCGGCGGAGCTTCTCGATTCGGTGCAGGTGCGGCTGCAGCGCATGTTCCCCGGTGCGCGCTACTTCGCGCAGACGAAGTCCGTCTCGGTGCCGCTCCCGGTGCGCGACGGCGTTCCGCTCGCGGATGCCGACCTCATCGAGTGGACGGGCCAGCTGCTCGTCGCCATCTTCGGTGCCGAGCTGAAGGTGGATGTGGTTCCCGCCGCGTAGGCGGGTCGAGCGTGTCGAGACCTCACCGACGGGATGCCTGTTGCCGGTTGAGTAGCGCGCGGCTTCGCCGCACGCGTATCGAGACCCAAGCGGGTCGAGCTTGTCGAGACTCGCCGAGGTCTTGCAAATGCCTGCTTTGATAGGTCGTGGCACGGGTATTGGTTTACGAAAACCAACGAGCGCCGAGATTTGGGAGGGAGCCGTTGGCGACCGAGGACCGCGGATTCGAGCTGGCCACCGACACTGTCCGCCGTATTCGCGATTCTGGTCTGAAGCTTCCTTACGACACGCAGCCTCCGGAAGGCCCGTACTTCAACTATGGGGAGGGCGCTTCATTGTTCTGTGGCCGGCGTGGCAGCGGCCCGCTGAATATCGCCTGGGACACAAATCTTCTTCTCGACTACTTCGAGTATGGAGAGTTGCTATGGGAGGGGGAATCGTTGCCCAGTGTCGTTTCTGCTGAACACGGTGAGGAACTCGAGGCTCTGCAACTCATCGTCAGTCTCTGGGTAGTTCGTGACATTCGGTTTCACATTCTGTCTGGTGTGCTGAGCGATTCCAAGAGCAAGCCACTTTCTGAACAACGAGCTAGGCAACGTATCAATGCTTGGGAGGAGTTCTGTTCTGCGATTGCCCTAATGGGCGACGGAGAAGATAGAGCGGGAGTTGAGGTAACACGTAGCACCCCAACCAGGTCAGACGCGGACGTCGAGTTCATGGATGCGCTCTCTCGTGTGCCGGCCGGAAACGACAGAAGCCTTGTCGCTGAGGCTCTCATGAGCGGGATGCACGTATTTCTGACCCGCGACAAAGGCGTTCTTGGAGCGGCTAGTTCATTCGCTCCTCTCGGTTTGCTCCTGGCCAGTCCGCAAGAACTTCTTGAGCATCTAGGGGCCGCGGGTGCCCTTCATTGTCTGTTCAAACCCCAATATCTTTACTGGCCTGCGCCAGATCAACAACGTGTAACGCATCTGATCCGCGCCCTTGAGAAGTAGTAGGCGACGGTCTTGTCGAGATCCCCGGGAATGCCTGTGCTGATCGAACTCGGGGCGGAGCCGCACGCGGATCGAGACCGCACCGGGAACGTCGGAACGTCAACTTGTGAAAGCAGTTCAGCGTAAAGCGCATCATGCTGAGCAAATCTCCGCAAACCCTACGAGCGGAGCGAGAAGGACTGCCATGCTCGAGTTGCGGGACTATACGGTGCTGACC